>Ga0210400_10001539_pt1 | contig 22695 bp, 32 predicted proteins | sample IncBWH26MmetaG_FD_155456 | JGI IMG/M metagenome (GOLD analysis project Ga0210400, IMG submission 155456) | Forest soil microbial communities from Barre Woods Harvard Forest LTER site, Petersham, Massachusetts, United States - Inc-BW-H-26-M | ecosystem: Environmental > Terrestrial > Soil >...
CCAAGATTCGCACGCTGCTGAACGACGTGGCGTCGAATTTCCAGAACTTCCTCGTGCAGCTTAATCTCGCCGGCAATCCGATCATCACCATCGTCATCGGGCTTGCGAATATCATCTTCGCCGCGATAGCGGGGTTCCTTAATCAGCTTCCGCCAGCACCCGCCGCCGCGCAGGGCGTCACTCTCACGAGCACTTATCACGTCGCGGGAGCGAACCATCAGATCGTGCCGAAACTGTACAAGTCGGTGGGCGAGTTTAAGCACGATTGGAATACCGTGTGTACCGCAGACGGACATCCCGAGATAGCGATTCAATAGATGGCCCACATCCGAAAACTCGGCAAGCGGCCACCGCGCCTAGACCGCCGTACTCTAAAGTTCGGCAGCTACCTTACCCCCGCGCTGCCTCCACCACCGTTTCGCGTGGATTGGACGCGCGGCTTCAACATCAACTACTCCATGATGCTGAACGACTCCCTCGGCGACTGCACGGAAGCGGCGAAGGGGCATGCGATACAGGTCTGGTCGCTCTGCAATGGGCGTCTCATCACTCCACCGGACGGAGCGGTCCTTGCTGCCTACGAGTCCGAATGCGGCTACGTTCCCGGAGACTCGTCCACCGATAACGGCGGCGTCGAGCTGGACGTGCTCAACGCATGGCGCAAGGGTAACTTCGGCGGTCACCCGCTCACTGCCTTCGCAGCGATTGACCCACAGACGCAGGCTCACGTCCAGGAGGGCATCTATCTGTTCGGCCTCGCTTACATTGGATTCAGCGTGCCGCAGAGCGCCATGGACCAGAATTCAGTAGGCCAGGTATGGGACGTGGTGCCGAATGATGGTGGCATCGTTGGCGGGCACGCGGTCGTGGTTCCAGCATACGACACGTCCACGAATACCTTGACCTGTATCACTTGGGGCGAACGCCAGAAAATGACATGGGCATTCTGGCAAAAGTACGTAGATGAGGCTTACGTTCTCCTATCTCCTGACTGGCTCTTGCGTGGCGGCGTTGATCCATCCGGCTTCAACCTCGCCGCGCTCCAAGCGGACCTTGCGGCGGTGACAGCTTGAGCGAACATGACATCGACATTTCCCGAGCGATTCTGATCGTCGGGGAGCAGATTTCGGACGGCCTTCTGGCCGTTGCGAACGCACTTGCAGCACTCGTACCACCGAAGGCAACGAAACTACGTCTAATCGTAAAACTAGGAGGATTTCCAATGGGAGCACCAGTACCGGGAGCAATCGTAGGACAAGTGTACGACCTCGCTGTTGTAGAATCGAACCCCACTACCCCGTCGATCCAGCCTATCGGCCCGATCGTCTACTCGTCGGATAACGTCGCGGTCGTAGCTGTGTCCACGACTGCCGCGGGAGTCGAAATCGCAACGGTTGTCGGCCCCGGCACAGCGAATGTGTCCGCGCTCGATCAAGGCAACGGACTCACGGACACGGTGGCGTTCACGGCAAGTCCCGCGCCTCCACCCGTGGCGACGACCTTGACACTCACTGCGACTCTTGCGGCTGCAAAAAATCGCAGATAGCCTAATCTCGAATGCCGTATGCCTCGATCACCTTCGCGCAGGCTCGCACCGAACTAGCGAATCGCCTTGGCGATGCGCTGAAGATTTATTGGACTGACGCGGAATTGGGTCTGGCTATCCGGGAAGGGTTGCGGTACTGGAACTGCGCAACCCTTTTCTGGAAGAATCGCTTCACCTTCCAATCGGTATCCGCCCAAGCATGGTATGACCTCACCCAACAGCCGACCACCGTTATTCCGTACACTGTAAAAGATACGGAAGTCATTTCGTTTTTATTGTTCAACGTAATCGAACCGCAACTCTTGCCAGTCACCTTTGGATATATCGGCACGGACATGTTTACCATCAATGGCATTGTAGGGGCCGTCCGTCGCCGCAGAGATCAATTCCTTCTCGAGACAGGCATGGTGACGTCACGGTCTCTCATTACCGGACCTCTGCCACCGCAGGCCAGAGTCTTGATTGATGAATCGATCATCGACGTGAAGCGGGCGGCCTGGGTTGGAGTCCCCGGAACTACAGATCCAAACGCCTACGGAACGCGTTTGTATGGGAAGGGTCTGTATGGGAGAGGAGTGTTTGGAACCAGTTCAAGTTACTCGACGTTGTGGAAGACCGATGAATGGGCAGCAGAATCCTTTCGGTACGGATGGGCGAACGCTCCCGCGAGTCCCCCCAGTGGCTTCAGTACAGCAGTCGGCCCGCCTAACACCCTCGTGATTACTCCTCCGCCGCAGGCAAGCGGCCAAGTTGAACTCATCACAACGAACGTGGGAGCAACGCTCACCTCAGCAAGTCTCGGGACGTTGCTGGGAATACCTGATGATTTTACCTGGGTGGTCCGTATGGGCGCCTTGGCTGACCTCTTGGGAAGAGAAGGACAGTCTCGGGACATGCAGCGCGCGCAATACTGTGAAGCTCGATGGAAGGAAGGCATCGCTCTCGCCGGCCAGTTCACCTCCGTGGTGACGGCGTACCTGAACGGCGTGCAGTGTTTTCCGCAGTCGATCCATTCACTCGATTCCTACCGTCCCAACTGGCAGAACGAGAGCGGACCATGCGACGCGGTGGGAATGATGAGCTGGAATCTGTTAGCACTTGCGCCACCACCGCGTGTAACAATCTTTTCAATCATGCTCGATATGGTTTCTAATGCTCCTGTGCCTGTGAACGATGGCGACTTTCTCCAGATCGGCCGTGAGGATTTGGATGCACTTCTCGATTATTGCCAGCATCTCTGTGCTCTGAAGGAAGGGGGCGACGAGTTCATGGCGACCGTACCGCTCTACCAGAGCGCGGTGGCGCAGGCGAAACTTAGAAATTCAAAGATCAGGCAGGACGTACCTTTTTACTCGGAATTGAGCGACAGGGCCACGAAGCAGGAAGTGGAGCAGAACCCTAAGGAAGTTGAAGCGGGATAGGAGGGGATCATGGGTTTCTTTGGCGGAGCGCTCGGCGGCTACGCAGACGAAGCAACGAAGATGAAAGGCCAAGGCAGAAGCGGTGCACTGCGAGGCAAGAAAAAACTTCCGTTGACGAGACCGAATTCCAGCAACACTACGTCACTCACGCCGATGGCTGAACCGGGAAGTTTTCGCAAGGGTGGCCGAGTCAAGAAAACTGGTTTCGCCAAGGTACACAAGGGAGAACAGGTCATCCCTGCGAAGAAGCGCTCGCGGCGTTCTGGAAAGAGGAGATAACTCATGCCATCTGGAAACTATCCGCCATTTCTCATTTTAGGGAAGGTGTCTGTCACGACGGCTGGGACGCCGGTTGGATTGCTCGATGCGTTTCAGGGTGGCGCTTTGAAATCAGCGCAGGGTGTTGCAAAGATTCGCGTAGCGTCGATTATTTTTGTTGTCCAGAACGGCATCACCACCAATACGGGCTACCTGTACGTGGGCGTCAAGGGCATGAACAAATCTACGGGTGCTGGCGTGATCTTCGCCATTCCAGCGGCAGCCGCAGGAATCACTAACTGGTTCACTCTTCCGGCACAGGGATGGGGCGGCGGAAATGAGTTAACTCCTGAAGACATTTATCTCGATGCTGACACGAACGGAAATTCAGCGCTGGTGACTTGCACACAGCATTAAGGAATAAAATGAAGAAGACATTTCTAGTGGTTTTTCTATTATTGATATTCCAAGTGCTCGCCTATGGTCAGGGAGCTGGGAGTCTTCCGGCAGGCGGATCTTCGGTGGATCTTACGAATCCAGGTCCTATCGGTGGGAGTACGCCAGCGGCGGGGACGTTCACGACGGTAACCTCTACTGCGAATGGCACAGCATCAACGCCCTCAGTGTCCCTAACGGGTGCTCCCTACACCGCTGGCACGGCCACGACGAATGTTCCATTGTTTTACCTGAATGATTCGGGCGTGGCTCCGACCACTTGGAGCGCGAACGGAACATTTGCTGGTGCCAACGCGCCTTCTGGCTTTACCGGAAACTTTTTAGATTTTCACTTAAACGGCGGAGCTTCAATATTTAAGGTTGCATCCACCGGGTCGGTAACTCTCAATGGTTCGCTCGCTTCCAATGGTTCGGTCAATGCTGCTGGAACAAGTTCTATGTTTTGGTCTGGCAGGTCTCAAATACTGTCTCCGCTCGATGGTATTATTGAATTAGCCAACAATGGAGCAAGCGGCTTCACGAGATTGGACCTCGGCGGCACGACGTCCAGTTTTGGAGCAATACAAACGAATGGAACGACCACGCAGTCTGAGCTGGCGGACGGCACTGCACAGGCTCCGTTTTCAGCATCTCTTTTCAAGACCGAAACGAACTGTGCGTCCAGCGCGTCACCCGCTGTCTGTGCCAGTGCATCGACAGGAAGTATAGTCGTAGCTGCTGGAGCTACAACGGTTACCGTAAATACCACCAATGTGACAGCTAACAGCGTGATTCAGATTACCGAAGATTCATCACTCGGAGCTAAACTAAGCGTGACCTGTAACACTACTCTTATTCGCACCTACGCTGTGTCTGCACGTAGTGCCGGGACCAGCTTTACGATAACCTCTAGCGCCGCGCCGACCACCAATCCCGCGTGCCTGAATTACTTGGTGTTTAATTGACCATACCGAATCCAATTTAATCGCGGACGGGGACTCGATCACCGCAGGCTCTGGTGCGACTCCTTGGACGTATTTTATAAATGGATGGCTCATACATAACGTGGCTATACCGGGGGAGACGTTGGCGACCATGTTGTCGAATGCGCCGACAAACGTAGACCCGTTGATCAGGAGCCCTTACGTGCTAAATGTGGTGACCATCTGGGGAGGAACGAACGACTTGGCGCTCGGGGATACCCCGGCGAATGTTTATAACAATCTGAAATTATATTGCGCCGCCCGACACACTGCGGGAGCGAAGTGCGTCGTCGCAACGATGCTGTCTCGGACGGGGCTGGATTCACTTAAGAATACTTACAATAATCTGATTTTAGGAGATCACAGTTTCGCAGATGGTTTGGTAGATTTCACGGGGACCGTTCTGGGCTGCGATGGATGCTATTCTAATCTCTCTAACTTTTCTCCTGACGGGATTCATCCGTTGCAATCGGCGATCAACGGAATTGAGGTTCCGGCGTTCAGAACAGCGATTAACGCGATTACAAATCCGTATTGAAGAGGCGTAAATAATGCCTGGAACTCCGACTCCCATTCTCGGTCTGACGGTGCCCACGGTTGGGTCGGATGCGGATGTGTGGGGGAACGAACTTAACACAGACCTCGCCATCATTGATTCTCTTGGAACCCACGGAGTTAGTTCTTCTGCGGTGGGAAGAACTCTCGCTTACGGTATTAGTGCTATTCAACTGTGCTTTGAGACGGCCGGCGCAGGTGGAATCACAGATGTGTTACCGACAGCGGTAGGGCATCTCGGCCAAGGATTTCTTATCAAGAAAGTAGATTCCGCGGCGGGAGCAGTCACGATCAACACGACCTCCTCGCAGACGATTGATTCAGCCGTAGCACCGTATTCTCTTACGAACCAAAATCAGTACGTCCTGGTGGTCAGCGACAATGCCAACTGGCAGATTATTGCGAACAATTAGTCTCGCGCTACTCGCGCTCGCGTCGGTCACGTCTGCATTCGGACAGGCGGGCACCGCCACGAACATCCGCAACGGCGGCACGCTCCCCGCGCTGTGCGCGGTCGGACAAGTCTTCTTCCTCACCACTGCGTCTCCGACCATCGGCATGTGGGAGTGTACTTCCACGAACACATGGTCGCTTCCCGGTGGTGGACTCGGACTGCCACGTCTCGATCAGATTCTCAATCCCACAGCGGATAAGACTTTCGCAATGGGAAATCACGCTCTCACCTTTGGAGGAGTCAATCGCTTCTTTGTGGGCACCGCTCCCGGCGTTCCGGCGGGATTCATCGAAGGGCTACTCACCGTATCGGGACCAGACCCCAATGGAATATACGGCGAGATGACTCTCTGGTCTCCGGCATTGCAGATTCCTGCGGTGGTTTTTCAGTCAACCAATGGAACTCTGGCGGCTCCAACTTCCTCTTCTCTCGATCAAATGCTGGGTGAGATCGAATGGTTCGGCACGGGGACCGGAACGCCTCCCGATGTAGGAGACACCGCCGCGGCGATTGCCGGGAACGTAGACGGCACGGTGGGCGTCGGGATCGTACCGGGCAGGTTATCCTTCCAAACAGTAGACAATACCTCTACGATCCACGAGCGCATGAGAATCGACAGCTTCGGGAATATCGGAATCTCCACTACAGGCCGACCTGTAGCGAGACTGGAGATACAAAATAACAGCGGGGGGACCAATAACTACGGATTGTTCTTGGACGATCAGACAGCGGCGACGAACAACTGGGCCATCAAGACCGGACTCGGCAAGGTGGAGTTCGGCGACGTAGTCCAAGACGATAATCTGACCGCCAGTCAGTGCGTCGGCACTGACTCCAACAAGCATTTCGCCAGTAACACGAATTGCCTCGCTACTGTTCCTACAAAATACACGCAATGGCTCGCCTGCGACGGCAAGGGCATCGGCGACGGGCTGAACGCCATCCCCGCAGGCACGTATCTCATGTCCACCTGTAAGAACACGACCGGCGTCACCGTGACGATCACCGGCGTGCAGTGCCTGACCGACAACGCAGGCAGCAGCACGCTCAACGCGGCAGGGAATTCCCTCGGCGCGCTCCTCACCGGCGCGATCACCTGCTCCTCCTCGTACGTCGCGGGCACGCAGTCCGCGAACGTCGCGCTCACGAACGGCGACTATATTAAGTTCACCTTCGTCGCGGATGGCACGTCGAAGCAAACGGACTGGATCGTCTTGGGGACCTTCTAAATATGAGACGACTTCTGCTTCTTACACTATTGCTATTCCTCGCGCCCACCGTCGCCCTCGCTGCCTTCGTGCAAGGTAACGTAAACACGACCGGATCACTCGTGACCTCCATCACCTGCGCCACCGGCACCGTGACGCTCGGCAACGTGGAGATCGTCGGAGCGAAGTCCAATAGCCAGGCTTTCACTTCCATTTCCAGCGCGCGAGTCACGACTTGGACAAATCTCACGAACGCTCCCGGATTAGGTTACTGGTATGGAATCGTCACGTCCTCGGGAGCGGAAACAGTCACGGTTAATCTAGTGGGAAGCGACTTGGTAGGCATTGGATGTACGGAGTATTCAACACGCACGACAAAAGACGCTTCTGCTTCCAGCAGCAGTACGGGTTCATTGAATATCACCACGACGAAAGCGAACTCGACTCTCATTTGTCTTGTGGGAGATGGAACGACGACAGCCTTCTCTGGTGGAGCCGGGTTCACCTTGCGAGAAACTGCAATCTTGCAAACTGGCCCCAACGGTCATCTTATTTTCGGTGATGTGGATGAGGCTGCTACGGGCACTTACGCATGTGCCTCCAGTAGTGGCACGTCGGCAATCACTGTCGCAAACTTCTACGCTGCTGCTTCCGCAGTCGTCCCGAGGCATCGCTGAAGCCATATGCCCCCTGGCGCCCAAATCGCTTCGATACCCTCGCTTTCCAGCCTCTTGTTCAACATGAGGAATCATCTACCGCAGCAGATCGTACCGCGGCCGGGAATGGTTAATCTTGGTGGCGGGCAGTTTGGAAGCAATGCTCACTCCATCAAGAGAATGAATAGCGGTTCTTCGTTCATTCGGCTTGCGGGGATCAACACAAATCTCATCAGCATCGCTCCTATACCGATTCTGGTGGACGGTAATTTCTCTGGAGATCCGCTCTCGATGGTGTCATTCAGGCCCGAGCAGTCTCCGCTCCCGTGGATGTACGTGGCCGACCGCAACCAGATGCGGAAGATCAGCATGTCGCTCGTGGATTACTTGATGGGGGTGGCGACTCCTCTTAATCCACCAAAAACGGCCCCATCCAATGAACCAGTATTCGGGCCGCAGTCACTTCAGGATATTTACAATTTCAATACGGGTGCGCCGGCAACGGATTGGGTGGCTGGTGGTACCGCAGCGGTGCAGGCTTCGGCTTCTGCGACTGACACAATTCTTGCAGCGCTTCCGGATACAACGTCGAATGCCGGTGGAGTCAGCTTTCTTCCGGATTTTGTGTCAATCGTACAAAACGGATCTGCTTCTATTTTTCCCACTGGTTCCATCGTCAATTTCAGGCATAACAAACTCGTCGGACAGCCCGTTCCGATCATCAATAATTTCCATGTTTCTTGGACGACATCATCGATCTCTAAAATTGTTTATCTTTCAGGAACATTGGGGCAATGTACGATAACGATGCCTTCCGTGGCGCAGATACTGCCTGACCACATGGTTGTGCGCCTCAATTCGGGTGGCGCGAGCGATGAATATGTACAAGCAAGGAAGTGCGTACAGAATCCTGACGGCACGTTCACATTTCTAGCGTTCACTCTTAATCCCCACTTCTCCGGAGAGTCGATTACCGCAGAAGATACGTTGCGCTGTTACATCACAACCACCCTAAATTCTTTCGAGTTACCTACGACCATTATGGAACTCGATTCCATGACTTCCACGTTAACGACCGGAACCGGAAGCTGGGTACTGACCGCACTGAAAGATTTATCGACCACGAACCTCAATGGCGTAAGACCCATACAGATCACCGCTCCCGCCGATTCCATCTACATCGGCTTCAATACCAACAATCAAGGCAGCACCACATCCCTAAAAATTGATTTAGATGTAGACGCGACGACAAACAATTTTTCCTCGAATTACTACACATATACGACCACTTCGTTTTCTGGATCGGGCGTATGGAAAGTCATTGCTATTCCCATTACAAGCCTGACTCGCATCGGCAGCGACACCACAAGGACTCTCGCAAATGTTGCGGCTATTCGTCTAACGGTGGTGGCAGGAGCCAATCTCACAATCAGTTTTTCATCATTCTGGATTGGCGGGAACTATGGACCATACCAGGGAGTTTCTGGACTTCCGTATCAATACCTCGTCGTGGCTCGCAGCACGGCGACAGGAGCGTTTTCCAACGGAAGTCCTGCGACACTCGACGCTATAAAGACGGTTGCTGGCGGTTCATCTATTGCGGTGTATGTCGATCAACACAATTTCGATCCGCAAGTAGATGTGTACGATGTGTACCGTTTCGGTGGGTCTCTCCCAAGTTGGATATTCATCGGCACGATGCCTAATCCTTCAACCACGCAGAAATCTGTTTTATTTGACGTGTTTCAAGATACGGCCATTGCAGCGAGTCCGCAACTGCAAACCGATAATTTTCAGCCGTTTCCTACGGTCGATATACCACGCACCGGAGTCGTTAACGTGAATGGCTCTACGGTCACATGGGTGTCTGGAGATATGTTCGATATTCGATGGTCACAGGGAACTCTGATTACTATTAACGGAAACGTGTACTCGTTCTACCAGCAACCAACGAATCAACTTGGCACGCTTCCGAACACAGCCACGCAAGTGCAGCTGAATCAGGTGGCGGGCCAATTAACCAACGTATCCTACAAAATAAATCAGGCTACCATTCTCGGCGTGCCTCTTCCTTTCCTGTGGGGACCATTCGCTCAGGGCACGGCGTCTTTCTTCTTTGCCTGCGGCGATCTCAATCAGCCGGGAGTGTTGTTTCTGACGAAAGGCAACAATCCAGACTCAGCACCCGATGCTCTGCAAATTGAAATCACCTCTCCCTCAGAACCTTTAATTAACGGCTGTATGTACGATGGGACAGCGTTTGTGTGGTCATCAGATCGACTGTTCAGGCTCTATCCTCTCTTCGGCCAGAGCGTCATCGTGACGAACGGAACAGTCTCGCCGGCACAGGGCACGAATCTTTTTACTCCGATTGAGATTCCAAACGGCAAAGGTTTAATCGCGCCGTGGGGCATCGCGGTAGGACCTAAAATCTGGTTCATCGCGCGCGACGGCATCTACGAAACGACGGGAAGCGAACCGCAGTCCATCACCGGAAAAGATTGGGCGATGCTCTTTCCCAATGAAGGGTTTTCTGGCACCGAGACGCTTCAGGGACAGGGGCAGTCTGGCTATCAACTTGTAAATCTTCCATCCATCAATCTTCTTGGATCCGTGCCTCCACCGGACTTCAATTTTCCAAAGAAGTTGCGGCTGTCTTACTACGACTCAATGCTGTACTTTGACTTTCAGGATACGGGGGGAAATCAAAGGACGTTGGCCTACGACACCGCGACCGATACATGGTCCTACGATGTCTACAATCCGGGCGTCAACCTCCACTACGGAGAAGAGGGACTAGTGCATTCTACGTTGCTGGCCGGGATCGACGGCAACGTTTACTCCATGGAAGGACAGACCGATGGTAATAGCGCACCGTTCCCGTGCGGCGTGATCGGTTCTTTGATGACCGAGGGCACGAGCAAATATCAGAGCACGCGCTCCGGGTATCTGGGCCTGCTTGCGCAGCAGCCCGGAGTTGTCTCCGTGGGAATGCAGGCGGATGGCGTGCAACAGTTCGTGAGCGTGAACGTCGGACCCAACTACACGAACATCCATTCAGAGATGCCAGCCATGAAGGGCCGACTGGAACAATGGTTTGTCAGCGCGCCCTTTCCCTTTATACTCATCATGCGCGACGCGGAGTTTTTGATTCGTGAGTGGGGAGCGGATGGACCGTACCGGAAAGTGAATCCCTTCGCGTCGTTTCGACGGGCCGCACAACCGAGAGCTGAATAATGGCACCGAATCCGATTACAACGCAGCCGACCGCACCGTCCTGGCGCCCGAGCTTCAAGGACAGCACAGACAAAGACGTGGCCAACGCCATCAACCGTTTGTTTGACCTTGTGGCGCAACTGCAAAATCAGGTACAAACGCTGGCAGCTTATTTGAAGGTGAACCCATGACCGCGAACGGCCACAAAGAATCTCTTCTTTACCGCCTCATCACCAAAGACGAATGGGAGCCGCGCCTCACTCCCATCTTCCAGAAGATCAACAAGTTCATGCCTCCGGCTGAACTGGCGGTAGCGTCGATAGCCGAAGATCGAGACAAGATCGTGGCGATGGTGGCCCTTCAGATGGTTTCGTACCTCGGGCCGCTGTACATCGACGAAGACTACGCTCGTAAGGTGGATTACAAGCTGCTCAAGGCTCCGATTGATGCGGTGTACTCCAAGAGCATGACCAAGCCTCTGATTATTCAGGGATACGTCGCCATGACCAGTGATGAAGCCGTCGCGCGTATCGCGGAGATCGCGGGTATGACTCGGAAACCTGAAGCAATTTTACTGGTGCAGGAATTCGGAGACGGACATACCATTATTGGCTGAAAGGCAGGTGTGCCATCTGCTTCCTCACATCGTGTCCCAGCGCTGAACAAAAACAGACCAATCAGGCGCAGACGAACCTCGCCAATCAACAGATCGCTACATCCAAGTTTGGGATGGAGAATCTTTCCAAAAGCCTGCCTAGCGCGCTGTCTTTCTTTCAGAAACTCTTGAGCGGTGATCGCTCGACCATCATGGGAGCGATTGAACCAGCGGTGCAATCTGTGACTTCGCAGTACGAAGCGGGTCGCGTTGCGGAGAATGAATTCGCGCCGCGCGGTGGCGGGCGTACTGCTGCCGACGTGGAATCGCAGTGGAAAGAGACGTCGGATATTTCGACGCTTGTCTCGCAGGGTCAACAAGAGGGAGCGCAGGGGATGTTAAGCATTGATTCCTTGCTCGCTGACCTCACGACGGGATCGGCAGCGGGGGCTTCGAGTACTCTCTCAAGTGAGGCCAGTTCTCTTCAGGCGCAGCACGATTCGAGTCAGGCCGCATCGCAGAGTCTCGGCGTAGGGGTTGGCAGCATGATCGCGCTTTTAACGGCGTAGGAGATTTATGAGTTTTCTCGGTGGACTCATCCAAGGCTACGCGGACCAGAAGCTCAAAGCCGCTGATATGGAGCATCAGCAGGAGCGTGAGACTAAGCAGAACCGTATCTCTTATTTGAAAGCTGCCATCGGCTCGGGAAACCTGACACCGGACGCCATGAATGCCGCTCTCGATGAACTCGGCGAGATCACGGGTGGCGGGAAGAAAGGTGGCAAGGGTAAAGAAGGTGGGCCGATCGAGATCCTCAAGAAGCTCGCTGGTCACGTCTCCAAGCAACAGGCACCGACTCCCTTCGAGCAGCGCGTTCCCGGCCAAGGCGGATCGCGTCCCGAGACTCTTGGCGACATCCCGCAGCCGCAACAGCGAGCCACCGCAGCCGTCGCAGCCGAGACACCCGGACACGTCGATATATCTAAAGCGGGACTCGGAACGGTTCCCACGCCTCCACAGCGCAAAGTCTTCAAGACTGAGCAGGACAAGCAGGACGAAGAGATAGCCTTCGAGAAGCGCAAGCAGTCCGAGGTAATCGGTCCGGAGAAGCGCGCCGAGGAAGCTGCCACTGAGGAACGCGAGAGGCTGCGCATCAAGGGCGAAGAAGAACGGCAGGACGCGCGCGACAAGACTACCATGGAGCGGCAGGAGGCCACGCAAAAAGCTCTGGACATGCGGCTGAAGAATCAGCAGGGGTTCCAGTTGTCCCTCGAGCGCCTGAAAGAACTCGCGGCCGACAACCGGGAGAGGATGCGTGAAGCCTCACAGTGGAAACTCACCGACACCAAGGCAGGAGATGCCCTCGAGAAGCAAGCGATCGCGGAGCGGGCAAAGAACGTCAGCGAAACGCTGAAGACCTTGCAGGCGCAACTCACGCAGGCGACCACCGTCCAGAAGCAGCGGGAAGCGGAAGCCGAGAAGCGCGGCTGGACCTCGTTCTGGAAGGATTCCGTGGATGTGACGAGCGCTGCCGAGGACATCGAGAATGCCAAAGCTGCCATCACCTTCCTGACGGACAACAAGGCCGACGTCATCTCCGGCAAGAAGGACATGGACGAGATCACCGGGAAGACTGAGGACATACTCAGGAACGGGCAGCCGCAGTGGAGCCGCGGCGCCTGGTCCGCAGCCAACCCCGGTAAGGATGTGGAGAAGGCGTCCCTCGCGGCCATGAAGCAAGGTCTTAAGGTTGTACCCTAATGCCACAGAATCAGACGCTCGGCGAGATACCGGCGCCTCCTCCGCGACAGGCCGGCGACGATCTGAACCTGGACTCCGGGATCGTCAAGAAGCCTAGTTCTCAAACTTCCACTACGGCGGACTCTCTGAATCTCTCCTCCGGACTCGTTCCGCGCAAAGAGAAACCAGGAAAACCGCAAAGTGGGTTGAGTCGGGCGTGGGAATGGCTGTGGAAGGGCACGCTTTCCCCTGAGAACGCTCAAAAGGTGGTCCAACTAGGTATAAACCTACCTAAGCAAAAGGTGGTCCAACTAGGTATAAACCTACCTAAGCCTGAAGAGTACGCCCAGGCTGCTGCTAAGGCCCGGGAACAGGGCCACCCTGCGGCGGCAGCGCTCTCTGACCTCGAGGGTTATACTGCATCCGGCTACAAGGCTGCTGGTGACTTCGTTTCGTCTATGACCTCTCCCGGGCAGGTTGCGCTGACGGCGTTGACTGCTGGAGGGTCCGAACTCGAGCAGGCGGGTTACAAGGTGCTCGCCAAGCTCGCCACGGTGCCGGGGAAGGCCGCAGGGCTAACTTTTGCTGCCCAGGGCCTCAAGATCGCCGCTACCCCGCAGCAGCCGGGGGAGAGCCGTTACGATGCCTTCTGGCGCCGTAACCTCGGACTCTTAGCCTTCTTGGGGACCGCGCATGAGTCCGTTGTAAGTGCCAAAGGTACTTTCCAGTGGTGGCTCAAGCGGCAATTCCACCTTGACGACGACCTCGCCGGCAAAGTCTCTTCTCAGGTGTCCCAGATCGATCAGACCAGAAAACAGACTGCGGGCGCTGTCACCCAGATCGACGAAGCCACCGGAAAGCAGATACGCGACCTTCAGGAGAGCCTACAGAAGGACCTCCAGGACATCCAGAAGTCCAGTTCCACCCGGGTGAGCGGTATCCGCGCGCAGGCGGAGAACGCGATCGAGCAGGGTAAGGGTAAGATTACCGATTTACAGGCTCAGAGGCTCCGTACCGGGGCCAATACTGTCGCCGACACCATGCAAGCCTTTCTGATCGAGAAAGATCGTGCCACGAAGCCGTTTGACGACATCGCAGCCAAGATCAAGGGGTCGGTGGCCGAACCGGATGACGTTCGGGCGCTGATCGACAAAGCATTCCTTGACACTGGTCTCAAGCCGGAACAGATACCGCCGCGCGCTCTGGAACTCCTCAAAAACAAGAGAGATAACGTAGTATCTGGCAATGTCCGAATGCGGACACCGGATGGTCACTACCTCGAAGTGGACGCCGACAAGGTGCATTGGTTCACCGAGAAGGGCTATGACGTAGTGGAAAAGACGGATGACTCCGGATCCATCAAGTTCGACACGCTGACGCGGGTCCGGGAAGACATCGGCCAGGCTGCGAACGCTGCTAAGGATACCGCAGTGAAGCGCGCGCTGTTCAAGTCGGCCGACGCCGTGACCGATTTCCAAGAGGGTATCGCCAGGAAGCACAAGCTCGGACCTGACTACGCCAAAGCCAAACAGGGCTACATGCGATTCATCCGCGGCATTGGTTCGGACATGGTACATACGTTTCTCGACGCCTCGGATGCCGAATCCCAAGCTCTCGCCCCCAAGATTGCCGAACTGACCACGAAACAGAATGCGGAAGCGCTACGGACGGTCCTGAAAGCGGCTGGCGTGGACGTGAAACCTCTGGATGAGGTGATCGCGCAGATTGATTTGGTCGATAAGGGCATTGACGAATCGAAGCGCGTGGCCGGCACGATGGTGTCTCAGCAGGAAAGAAGTGCGGAGCAGGCTTCGACTGGTACTCGCGCGGATGTTCGAAGCGACATAAGGTCCACGAAAGAAAGAGGCTTACAGCAGGCTTCAGAAGCTCAGAAGCAGGGCGAGCAGCAAGTCTCTAAAATCAAGGAGCAGGAAGTAGTCCCGGAGCAGGACGTAGAATCGCTCAAAGGAAAATCGAATCGAGAACTTCTCGAAGCGCGTCTTCGTCATCAGATGAGCAACGGGCACACGACGGGATTCGTGAATACCTGGGCCATCAGTTCAATCATCTACGGCTTGGTGAAGACAGCGCAGGGAAGCACGTTCGGTCCACCGCTTGTCGGCATCGGAATCATGCGAACGGAACTCCCGCGGCTCATCAAGGAGCCACGGTTTCAGGATTGGGTTGTGAGGCAGAGTGGACTTGAACCAGGAAGCCCACAAGCAACGAGACTGAGGAAAGGGTTATCAGCCCTCAGTCCCGTGTTGCAGAAGATGCTCAAGAGTGGAGTACCGCAGGCTGCTGCTGTGAAAGCGGCTCAGTCCCTCGGAGAGCCACCTTCCAGGTGAAGAACCTGCTCCCTCACGGCTCCCCACCTAGCAGGCGTCAGCGGGGCCTCGTTATTCTGAGCCTTTAGCGGGATGGTCAAGAAAACAGGTGCCAGAAATAGTGCCATCGCTGTGATGGTACAAAACGTCGGGATTGTAGTGCCATCCTTTGGGGCACTTCCACCACACGATAGAATCTGGCGTACCAACCTTAATTCTTGGTTCTTCCACGGGCTCAGGAGCTTTATTGTTGAGATCAAGTGGCATCACCTCCCTTCTATGATCTGACTTTGTTCCGTTCGTGAAGTCTCCCGCTCCATGGCCTGACTGAGCGACCACCCGAGATACCAGAACGCGAAGATCGCTACGAGCGCTGGCGCCCAGCGGTGAATGACCATGGCGTCCTGTCGGTCGCCGCGCGCCATCATCGCGCCCCATGCCCAGTGCATCATCCCCTCGATGAGCCAGAAGCATCCGAGCGTGATCTTGATGGTCTCCCAGATCGGTCCTTCGTTTGACGCCATGGTCAGGAACAGCGATAGGCCGCAACCGATGAACACGCCCACAAAAACTCCCAGCAAACGGTACAGATACTCCCGAGGAAAGACGACCGAAGCAGTCACCGTGATCGCCGCTACGATGAAAACACACATGAGGCCGACCGTGCCCATATTGTTCATCTTCGAAGTGAGCATGGTGAGCAGGATGGCAGATACGAACACAGGGATCGCGCAGACCGTGTAAATCTCTACGTAGTGTTTGTCGTACCAACTCCATTGCTGATTCCCGAGCCATGCCCCGAGGAGAAATACGATGTGCGCGATGAGGTACAGCTTCAGGATAAGCGGCACCGTGCCCTTCGGCAAGCGCATCACGACGCCCGTCAGCCACAGTAGACATACGAACGATGCGAACGTAAGAGCGTTGGTGATGCCGGAATTCAATGTGATACTCCGTTTCGGGTGCGCACCCTTGCTCACGGCCAATCTAAGAGCAAGGAAGGTGGTGATGTACCTTGCCACCGTTCCCACCGCCTCCGCCTCCCGGTGGAGGTCATGTAGCAGGCGATTAAGTACGCCGGCGAGCCGCAGACTTCACGTTGCGGCTTCGCCGTCTCCATCTATTTTCTGTCATCATCCGTACAGTGGTAGCGGTACTGGCCCTGACCTACATTAATTTCGTACTGTTGTCCTTCGTCTCCGGTTACAACTATCGCAATGTAATTAACATCTGGAGGAAGAGGAATAGGTGATGGCAGCGCAGGAATCCATTCGTTCGCTCGATTCCACAAATCCGGGCTTTCGCAAGATTCTTCGTTAGAATAATGAAGATGTTGAATTGGCTTTCCGTAATACTGAATATCAGAGTGACAGGTGCACGCTCGTTTGCCATTTTCCGCTACAGGACTGAATGTTATCCATCTTTGAGGCTTTCTTTCTGCACTGATATCCACTCGCGTCACGCATTTAGCGGGTCGGAGGATGCACGACAAATCAATTTCATTGACAGACGTGCTAGTTAGGAGTGAAAAAGCAATAGCTAAACACATTCCCATAGACAGCAACCCACTACGCTCCGGTCGTGGAATCTTTGCGAGTTCGGCACCAAGATCAATTAGCTTAACTTTTCGGTCTCCTTGGACTACCCATGGAATCACGGGTACACCGTTCCTTTCTTGACCTGGCAGTGAATATGCTCGTTCTCCGTATTGGGATCCTCGAGAAAGCAGTAGAAGCGATCTTCTCCCAGAAACGCGATGAGAGAGTCGAGTGCGAGTTGCTTGTCGGGGAGGTCATGCGTCCGCACATCGTAGGCCAACCCAAGATGGTGCGGGTCTTCTGGACCACTGTGCTCTCCGTCGCACGCTGACGTGATGGTCAGGTCGTGAGCGATCTTCTCGACGGCCGCGTCGATGGCTGCGAGGATGCGAAAGCCTCCCGGAGCGATGATCGTGAACTGCACACCGTCTTTAATGCGGACGCAAGGTCCCATCGGATTTCCTTTCTTCCTTCAGGAGCCGTTTGGCGTATATGAGCAGAGCGAGATTGAGGCAACCAAGACAGAGTTGCGATTTGTCGTGAACGTAGCCATGCTGTGAACAGCGGATGCAGACTGCTTCGGACATAAGCCTCAGTCGTAGGTTCGGAAGAGTCATTTCTCCTTCTGTTCCCACAGGGCATCGAGGATTGGCTCACTCTTGGCGCAAATGAAATACGTTCCCTTCTCGATCGAGGACAGCTTGATCTCGAAGTTCTCGTACTCGTGCCTCCTCGTGAGCATGTCGCTGGTACGCGGTAGGACATCAATCTGCTCCATCAATTCATGGAACTGGTCCCAGCGAACGATGAAGCAGCGCAATCCTTCTATTTCTTTACACTCGGCTGATTCAAGTACCTTAACGAAGGCGTTGATGTTCATGGCTGGCCTTTCAGTTGAGCGTTTCTTACTCTCCAGCGGCCTTCCACGCGTAGTCCGCTATGAATCTGCCCGTGGCACGACGCGCATAGCCACTCGACGTTGAAAGGTTCGTTATAATTGGGATGATGGGCTTGGATTTGGCAGTGGCCGCGTCCGCATCGTTGACATGAAGTTGGTTTATAAACTTTACCCGCTCTTACCGCATCACGAACCGCTGCGCGAGATTTTTCTTTTCTTCTAACCTCTGGTAGTTTCCTCCTGTTCCTTGATCGAGAGTTTTCTTTCTCTCGACTCTTCAATATGTCACGTTCCCGCCACTCTTTCTGGATGGTCGAAAAACAAGTGCGGCAGTAAGAAGCCCTCCCAAACTTGCCACTCTGCGAGCGATGGAAATGCTCTAAGCCCAAAGACAGCCCACATTTATTGCATGTTTTGTTCATTTCTTTTCCTTGAGGGCGCGGATGGCGTCCACGATTGAATCTTGCGTTTGAACGCAGCCCGAGTGGAAATCACGATCATTCGCAGCATGGCACCGGAATGGCGTTGTACGGGCTTTCAGCGCCGCTTCCTCCAGCGCCGCCTCCCGCACCTTGCGGTCATGCTCCGCGACTCGCTCTAGGATGGCAGGGGTGGCGAGGGCGAGAATGTGCGCTTCCCATTGTGGGCATTGTGGTTGACCGACATCAAATACCTGCCCACATGCACATGACGCCGACACTATGGCTCCCGCTGAGATAGAAAAATGTAAATGCATTTGGTGCGATGCCACGTCCCGCAGCGTCTCCTGCACGATGGCGGCATGGTCGATGGAGACAGCTTTCATGGCCTGTTCCACAACGCTCCACAAGAGACCCATCGCGGAAACGCTATTTGCATCACGGCGAATAGAGTCAAGAACTTTCTCTGTAGCAAATTTTGAGGGCGAAATCTCCTCCGCCAGCTTCCTCTCGCTGGACTCGGGCGCAGGCTTCTTGGCGGCTGGTGCTTCTCGAAACCTTCCTTCGTCCCACTCGGGCGTCACGGGGTCATTTGCCATCTTCGGCATTTGCCATCTTCGGCCTCCAGATGCCCTTCAATCTTTACGTGGATCACGAGTTCATTGGCGAGGCGCTGAATGCTGTAGTAATCAGCCACATTGACGGCCACGGAACTAATCAGACCGCGCACTTCTTTCTCAAACTCCCGCACGGCTTCCCGGACGATTTGCTCTTTCACTTCGGCGATGCGGGTCTGAATCGCCTCTTGAATGTTGCGCTGCAAAACATAAGCTACGTCATTTGCCACCTTCGGCTCCTCGCTCATCTTTGACGAAAATAGAACCCCAGACCGTCAAAACAGACTTGATTCGTGGTGGAAGTTTAGGAGCAATTTCAATTCTGACTACGTGTTCTGGCGTATCGAGCATGACGCCTACAATTTTATTTCGGGTCAACCATTCAATAAGTTCTGCTCGAATGCGCTCACCTTCCGGCTCTACCAGTCGATTACGCTCAATGTCCGCTTCAACTGGTGCGACGTGGCAACTTATATTCATTCTTCGGCTCCTGTCTCGTGCGCTGGTGGGCGCTCCCGTAAGGCGCGGTTGTTGGCGATTTCGATTGCCAGCTCTAGGCCATCTATAAAGCCCTGCTCGTATCGGCATAAATCCATATTCCCAATGCGCTTGTAGGTGTCATACATGCCTTGGGCTGAAGCGACGTGTAGCCTTAGAACATCTTGAATTGTCCGCTGCTTGGGATTCCTTTTCATTTTTGGCGCTCCGTGGGGCGTTTGGTCACTCCGTCGCCTTGTGAAACCCGCCTGCTTTCTAAATGTCTTTCGACTGCATCCTGTATTTCCTGCGCGAGCGCGCGTACTTCTTCGGGCGCATACCTTTCGCAATTCAAACTCCACAGGTAGGGCATTTCTTTTTACTGATTTTAAGACCCAAGTCACTAGTTGGCCCTTTTGGTCCTCGCTTCATTGGTCCACCTTCTCGTACGGGCGGAGGAAAGCTTCGAGTTCGTCGAAAGTCTCGTTAAACTCGCGGTTACATTCACATTGGTAGTCGTGCGTGTCACAGGTTAGAGGTATCCCCAGTTGGCGCAACTTCGCCACCTTCGCCACCAGCCCCTTCACTTCCGCCTCTCGGGCGGCGATGCCATCGGCGACGCCGCGGAGGTACTCAGCATCCATAGTCGCCTCAAGCTCACTGTAAATAGCATCGAAATCAAAGCGATCCGCGAACTCGAACCCGGCGACAACGTGTCGATACTTCATACACAGAGATTTGAATTGTTCGCTAGTTACTTTCACAATAGCGTCTCCGGCGCGAATCCATACTGCACCCCGCTCTCCAGCGCGCCCTTCACTCCCCCCGCGTTCGCGCCGATCCACCCGTGCCCCCACAGGAGCCCGTTCGCGCACGTAAACTGTATCGGCGAGGGGATCAGATACGGCACCGGCTTCCACGCGTTATCCGCGAAGATGTAGATCGCGATGTCATCCACTTGATTCGGCGGGCCGGTGAGATAGTCCATCGAGTAATAATTCACCGAGGGATTCGGGTCCGCGTCGCTGATGACGATCCAGTACCACGCGCCCGCGGTGAGCGTCACCTGCGGCGTGAAGCAGATGAGAGGGAAGCGGCCCTTGCCGCTCGATGGATCGGGGAACTGTGGGTCCGGTGTCTTCGTGCCCAGCGCGAGAAGCCTTCCCAGCAGCCCGTTCATGTCTGTGAATAACTGCATATCGATGCTGCCCCCCGTGCCACCTGCGTATCCCGGCGCGTGATCGATATCGTACGCGCGCACCGACGCGAGCGGGGAGGAGTAGCGCGCGCGGAAGCGAATCCCTCCCTTCACGTTGTACTTCCCTCCGATGACTTCATTCGAGAGTCCCGTGGCAACGATAGTCATATAGATTTCTCCTTGGCGATGGCTGCGATCTGGTCGCTGATCCAGTTACGTCCTACCTGGGAGTCCCGTTTCGCGTCAGCTTCTTTCCTTAACCGATCTTGCTTTGCTTCGATTTGACGAATCTCTTCAGGGGTGTGAGGGCCGCGCTGAATTTGCGCGGTTTTTGTTTTTAGTTTTGCAGATGCAGGAGCAGGAGAAGGAGCAGACTGGTGCACTTGTGATGCATTTGCATCATGTCTAGCCATAGCAGCAAACCTCCTTTTCTCACTGATTTCACAATAGTTACTCCAATTTTCTGACAGCTTTAAGTTGACCAACTTATTGCCTACCTGTTGAAAACATCTGTCGAACTTGTGAAGGAAGTTCCTCACAAGTCTGGGGTCAAGTCTTGCACATCTTGCACACAGTTCGATCGGTAGAGGGAGAGTCCCAGGCTCATCGGAGTCCCAAGCTGCTGCTAGGAGGGTGATATAGACGCCGCGCTCTTTCATGGTCATTGAATTAACGGTAGGACTTGCAAGCCAATCTTTCGCGTAGAACTGAAATGCTGGCGGCTTATTCAAGACCTCTCCTGATCCGAGAGTGAGCGCCGGTAGGATCAGTACCGGCGCCCCGCAGGTTGCGATTTGCTGAGTCGCCGCGAATAATAAGAGATAGGAATTATTGCTGTCAAACAGAATTATGATTATCTTTCGGGAAACGTGTGGAAAAGGTGTTGAAAGAATTAACATAGTTGTTATTCAAGACGCGGAGGACGCCACCACCTCTGGAGTTTTATTTTGTACTCCGAATCTGTTCAGCAACTCGCACACGGGGCACGTCACGGACATGAACCACACAGGATTGTGACCGTGGTTGCAGGAGTTTAGGCCGTGAAGTTTTTCAGGGACAAGAGACAGCGTGTACCCATTTCCTGGGCCATGCTTTCGAACGATATAGCCCTTGCTCTCCAGAACAATCACGGCTTTGTGGATCGTCGCTGATGAACGCACTCCAGTTATTTTAGCCAGCTCGGAGTAGCTGGGAGAGCGCTTGTGCTTCTCGATGAACGAGCGGATCGCGAAGAGATACCGTTGCTGCGTGGCTGTGACGCCCATTATGTTATTCTCTCCTCATGTTGCGGATAACAGCCGAAAGGCCAGAGCCGCTCATGAATGGACGGTGAGGGCTTACGTCCGAAAATAACGAGCTACCGCTGTTACCGTATAGCCGGATTAGACCACGGTGAAAATCCGAGCGAAGCTCCAATTTCAATTCAGTCTCCCTTCGCGGTCCAATAGAGACACGACTTCCCTGAGACCGTAGAACTCAGCCGCTTTACGAATGGTTTCGGTCGGCCAGTTGAGCCGGCGCAATTCAGTCACATACCCGATGGCGTTTCCCTCGAACAGCGCATTCTCTGCGCGGATCTTCTGCGGATGGCAGTCGTTCGCGCACACCGACACCAGATTACCGATGAGGTTGGCGTAGAGATTGAAATTCAGGAGCCACCGGCGAGGGAAAACATGATCGATCGCTTGACGGAGCTTGACATGGCGACCGCGGCGTGTGGTCACCCACGTCCCATACTCACGGTGGCAGGCTTCGCAGTGCGTGCGGTGCGCCTGGTCGCGTAGACATCGCGGGATATAGCCATTGTTGATGCGAGAGCGCTTGTTGAGGTTAACCACGGTGGTGAGCGCCACCCGCCGCGTGCTTCAGTTCATCGTCGGTCGTCTGTTGCAATTGTGCCACGAACCAGTCAAAGAACGCCTCGGACGTCGTCATGCCTAGGACTCTCTTAACGCGCTCGATCTCGTTCTGCACGATCTCGCGCTGACTTCCCGGAATCATGAACTTGAGCACCGTCTGCTTCTCGTAGGTCTCAGCCTTCTTGGTCTTCTGGAACTCGGAGAGCACGGTAGACTGACCCATGCCTGCTATTTCCGCTTCGCTGTATCCCAAATTCTGCATGGACTGGATGGCGAACAGCTTCCGCTTGATCGA
>Ga0210400_10001540_pt1 | contig 22650 bp, 14 predicted proteins | sample IncBWH26MmetaG_FD_155456 | JGI IMG/M metagenome (GOLD analysis project Ga0210400, IMG submission 155456) | Forest soil microbial communities from Barre Woods Harvard Forest LTER site, Petersham, Massachusetts, United States - Inc-BW-H-26-M | ecosystem: Environmental > Terrestrial > Soil >...
GTGAGCTGGTACCGGGCCACCGAGACGCCCGACTCTAAGTTCATCTCATCCGAGCGCCGTTTCGCGCTACTGACATTGACAGCCGGCGGATTCGGACTGCTGCTTTCGCACGTTCTGGGCATCGTGCCTTACGCGGCGTTCTTTGCGGCAGAGGTCGTCCGGTTCTCGATTCGCCGCAAACCCGACTGGAGCCTCTGGACTGCTCTTCTCGCCCCAACTATTTCTGGTCTAACTTACCTTCCTCTCATCCGCACCCATTCCGGCATTTTGTTTACCGACGAGTACCATGCCAGCCCGATGCGGATAGTCAGTTTCTACTCCTGGTCGGTCCGCTTCCTACCTATACCTTTGATGTTAGTTGCGCTCCTCGCCTGCTTATGGCCTAGGGTGCGACGACGCGTTTCGCAAGATCAGCGGCAAGCAATACCTCCGGCCACGCTCTGTCCGCTGGGATTTCTCCTCGGTTGTCTCGCCCTGATCCCGCTCGGCGTCGGCGTTCTTTTCGCCCATACCGGTACCGCGTTTTTCGATCGATATGGAATCGTAGTAATCATCCCCATCGTCCTGATTCCCGTACTCCTTCTCGGCTATCGCACCCAGCGGAACCAGATGGCAGGAATCGCGGTCGCGGTCCTGTTAAGCGTCACACTCTTCCTCAATACGGCTGGGAAAATCTGGCTGATTGAACAACTCGGCAATCTCGCTTCGCCCAGAGTCGCCCGATACACGGTCAACGTGCTCGCTCTGCCTACGATTATCACCGGACGGGTTAAACCGCGGGTCGCTCCTCATCTACAGACGGCTCTCGACGCCGCTCCGGCCGTGTCCAATCTTGACGCAATCGATCCCGATCTTCCTCTGGTCGCAAACACTGGTTTGACGTTCCTCGAAATCGATCACCAGGGAGATGCGGAGCTCACAAGGCGCCTTTATCTCCTCAATGACAGACAAGCCGCTGCCTCAATCGCGCACGATACCGTATTTGAAAACTATGACCGCCTGACAAAGGTCTTTCCCATCCGCGGCAAGGTCGAGCCCTACTGCGCCTTTATCAGCCAGCATCCCCGCTTTCTCGCGCTCGGCGCATACAACCATCCCCAGGGATGGCTCCTCAAGAAACTTGATATGGACGGAGCGGACCTGCACATAATCGGTACCTATGCCGGCCTCACCGAAGAAGCCCAACTTTATGAAGTGACGGTCTTGAAGGCTACCTGCCAAGCACAGGCCTGATGAGGACGGCAACATCCGGGACGGCCTATCTCGCCGTCGACTCGTGCGTGGAATAAAACGTGAAGTGAATTCCGAACGGACCAAATTAGCACTTTCAATGCTGGCAACTTTTCAATGCTAGCCTAGTGCCGCCAAAACACGTGAAAGATCCCCACCAACTGGCTCTCGGGGAATTTGCGCACGACTTCCGCCCTTACCTCGGGGCTCATCCTGGCGGAGGGAAAAAACGGCGATTCATTGATCACGACCAATTTCAGGTCGACTGATTGCAGCGCCTTCAATACTTCCCCGGCCGGTGCGCCCCCATCGTCGCGCGTCACGTTCTTTAGCCCGGAGAGAAAATACAGCTCTGGACAATCATTCCCCGCATACATCAATCCGTTTGGCGAATGCTGTTGCAGAAAATGAATCAAGTCTTCAAAATTCGCGGCATACTCGATCCGCAATCCCCCGGCTCGCGCCAGATGCAGTTCATCCATGCGCCCAACTTTGTGGGTCAATTCATAAATGTAATCCGGGACCAGCATTGCTACTCCAAACAGCAGATAAAATCCCGCCACGGCGGCCAGCACATACGTCCCCGGCTGCTGCTTCGCGGTCGCCACAATTGCCACCGCGGCCAGCAACGTTAGTGGCAGCGCGTAGCAAAGATAAATCGGCGCTGTAAATGGATACTGCACCAGGCCGCACATCGCGGCCAGCGAGATCAGCACCATCACTTGCTGCCGCTGAAGTTTTGGCCGGCAGCCCGACTTCCCTGCCGCCATCACGACCGCTGCACCCAGCAACACCACCAGCGGAGTCAGTGTCGCGACCGAATACCATATACCCGCAACGATTCCGCTTGAGGTCGTAGACTTCACGAGCATCACCATCAACGCCAGGCCGACCGCCCCGCCTATAAGTTTTCCCTGAAATTCACGCAAGTACATCGCAGCGGCAACCAGTCCGGCCAACGCCAGCGCGAATATAGCTTCTTTGATTGACACAGGACGAAGCACTCCCAGCCCGGCCGAGCGTGCGATTGCGCTCGACGTGACGCCTGAAAGAAACTGGGCGACCGCTCCCGACCTCGCATAAGGCACGAGGAAAGCGATCACGGGGCTCAGCACTCCGCAAACGAATGGAATCACTAACTTTAGTAGGCCGCTAAAGCGCTCACCTGCAGCCGCTTCTCGCGCATTTCGTTCGCCCAGCAGGATCAGCGCCACCAGAACCGCCACAGGCAGCACGAAATGGTACAACTCACCAAGCCCAAGTCGCGTATGAAACACGTACACTACCGTTGCCAGAAAGAGCAACAGGGCACTCGTGCTGAATACGCGATATGAAATCGCGCTTTTGCCCGTCTCGGCGGATTCATGATCGGTCTGTTCGTCATTTTGCTCGTCACCCTGTTCAAGAAACGCAAAAAACAGCAGTACCCCCGCGATATAGTAGGCACCGATTACCTTGATCAGGATCGACACGCCACCACAAAGGCCGGCCACAAACAACCACCGCGCTCTGCGCACTTCCAGGTAGCGCAGCAAAGCCGCCGCTCCGAACGTGGCGAAGAAGAGGTTGTACCATGACGGCATGGCTGCTGGATAATTCGGGAAACTCCACGCCACCGCTACCAGCGTGACCAGGCCGGCTGTCAGCGCGGATGTAAAACGCAGCGCAACATAGTAGACGGCAGGAATCCATGCCAGGAAAAATAGGAATGCGCAGATCCGCAACGACAGCAAATTTATGCCAAAAACGCGAAAAGCGAGCGCATGGATTACGCTCAACCCGCCTGTGTAGATCTCCGCGAAATCGCGATGCGGGAGTTGTCCCTGCATCACTCGCAGCGCACTCTGGCTCAGAATTCCGTCGTCGGCCGGCACCCAACCGCTGCCGATATGGGCGCCAACACAGACTGCCGCGATCGCCAAAACCGCGCCCAGTACTATCAAGTGAACAAGCCAGCCCTGGGCCGCGGTGACGACTGCCACCTCTTTCTCGCTGGCCGCCAATGCCTCCGTGCCCTGTTCGTTGACCCTTATTTCTACGCTTAGCGTTTCTCGGTTCGAGGCGACGCCTATTTGCGTCCCTGGCTTCGCGGAAGTCTCATCCATTTCGCTCTTCACTTCGCCTCCAGCGCCGTCAGCCGCATCTTCGCTTCTTTGCTGTCCTGGTTCAGCTGCAACGCTCGCTGATACTCCACTCGGGCAGCGGGCGTATTCCCGCTCCCTTCGAAGGACATAGCGAGCCAATAGTGGTAGTCCCAAACCTTCGGATCCATGGCCGCCGCTTGCAGCAAGTACGGTTGCGCCTCCGCGTTGCGCCCATCCTGCAGAAGCGCCCGCCCTAGAAAATGTTTCGGAGCCGCCTGTTCCGGCACCAACTGCACCGCGCGCGATAGTAATTGTTCTGCGTCCTTGTACTGACCATCCATCAAGTGAATATTGCCGCAGTTGTAGAGCGCCGAAAAAAGATTTGGTTCCTTCTCCAGAATCTCCGAACAGAGCGTAAAAGCCCGCTGATAGTCGCCCATCTGTCCATACAATCCGGCAACTGCGGCCATCCCCATCTCCGACTTCGCGTAATCCGGATTCACCCGGTCCAGCCACACCCGGCCCTCTTCGAATCGACCGGCGCGGATGTAGGCTTCCGCCAGCGCCAGCGGCCCATAGCCATACTCGGGATGATCTCTGACCACCGATTCCGCCAGCGCAATTGCGCGATCATGCGCACCTCGCTGGCTGTACTCTTTCGCGAGGCCCGCCACCGCATACGGATTTCCCGGATACAAAGATTGCCCACGCACCAGCAGCAACAAGTCATTTCCCCAGTACACTTGCTGTGCAATCGATGCGCCCACATAACCAACGCAGAGCACGAGCACCGCGCTTCCCTGCACTGCATGCGCGCTCCATCTCTTGATGGATGGCAGCCGCCGCAGCGCCATTGCCGCCAGAATCGCAAATCCGATCGACGGCAAATACATGTAACGATCGCGCACGAAATCGCCGTTGCCAAAGTTTCGCAAATACAGCGCAGGCGCCAGCCCAACCAACAGCCACAACCCTGCAAACGCGACGGTGGAATTCCCTTCGCGCCGATTCCAATACCACAACCCGACCAGCACCGCCCCGAACGCCACCACCGGTGCGACCACTTGACTGAGGATTGCCCCGGTCACATATGGCGTGTAATAAAGCCCCGTAATGCCCACCGGAACCAGCAACTGCCGCAGGTAAATGGACAGCACCAGCGGCAAAGTCCGCGCCACGTCCAGCATCCCGTGATTGGGATCAAACTGCCCGGTTGCGTGCACCAGCGCGTGCTTTCGGAGCAGCGCGTAGGCCAGCGTCACCACCGCGTACGGAGCCGCCTCCATTACCGCCCGAAGAACTTTCTGCCCCAGCGATGTATTCTTTTGCACCGGGCGCAGCCATGCATAGATGGCCACCAGCGCCGAAAATATCACGGCCATTTCCTTCGTCAGCAGCGCGCATGCCAGCAACGCGAGCGACGTAATCCGCCATGCCGTTTTTTTCCTTTTTTCGGGATCTTGCTGGGGGTTGGGCTCCACATCACGCCCGTTAAGAAACGCGGCAAAAGCCAGCGCGGCAAACATTGTGACCATGGTGTCCGAAGCAGCGGAAATCCATGTGACCGGCTCAATGTGAATCGGATGCAACGCGAAAATCAGCGCCGCCAACGCCGCCGTCCAGTACTCCAATCCCAGGCGTCGCGCCAGCCAAAACACTGCAACAACCGCGCCGACATGCAGCAGAACCGCTCCCAGATGCCATCCCCAGGGCCGCAACCCGAACAGCGTGTAGTTCAACATCGACCACGCCACGAACAGCGGCCGGTAATACACCTGGTGTCGCGCCACGTGGTACCACAGGTCGCTGCCGAACGCTCGCGGGAGATTGCTCCAGGTCCGGATGATCGGACTGTTTACGATCTGCGGCCAGTCATCCCATACAAAATCGAAGGACAACGAGCCGCTGTAAACCACAAACGTGACCAGCCCCAGCAAGGGTAGCAGGACGCTCGGCCGGCGCAGGTACTTGGCCAGCAATTCCGATGCGCCAGGCTCCGGATGTCCTTGTGTCTGATCCATATGGAGTCGTCTCCAGAGTCGATCGTTTCTCTCTAGATCAGCTCATACTAACCTCCCGTCCCACCCGGCGCATGTTACTCAGGTTACCTAGGTGTCCTGCTTATTCCCATATTTCGCCCTCCTGTTTATGCGACGATCATTCATGGGGTCTGTCACAGGAGCCAAACCCGCCAAGGTGTTGTCCCCGATTTTGTGCGTCGATCTCGACGGCACTTTGATCCGGGGGAACGTCCTTTGGGAGTGTGTCCTCGTTCTCCTAAAGACCCGCCCCAGCACGCTGCTGCTGCTCCCCTTCTGGTTGCTTGCGGGACGAGCCTCTCTCAAGCGCCGTCTTGCCGCCAGGACCCATCTCAACCCCGCTCGCCTTCCCTATCGGCAACAAGTTCTTGAACTTATCCAGCAAGAAAAAGCCACCGGCCGCCGAATCGCGCTCGTAACCGCCGCCGACCGCGCGATTGCGGAGGCGATTGCCGGCTATCTCGGCCTCTTTGACGAAGTCCACGCCAGTGACGGCCGACTGAATCTCAAGGGGGCGAACAAAGCTGAGTTTCTAGCCCAGCACTTCGCGTCGACCGGCTTCGAGTATGTCGGCGACTCTGCCGCCGACGTGGAAGTTTGGCGCAACGCTCGCGCCGCATATGTGGTTGGCAACGAAGGCCGCGCCGGGCAAGCGGCTGCCGTAACCACGCTGAAGGGCACGATCCTCGATCCGCAGGCATCGTTCCGCACGTCATTTCTCATATGGGTCAACGCCCTCCGCGGCCATCATTGGGCCAAAAATCTATTACTTTTTTTGCCCCTTGCCCTGTCGCATAACCTGGCGGCGGAACCCATGGTCCGTACTCTCGCCGGCTTCGCGCTCTACGGCTTTTGCGCCTCCGGACTTTATATTCTCAACGACCTGCTCGACCTCCATTCCGATCGCGAACATCCCTGGAAAAGAGAGCGCCCATTCGCCGCCGGCGACATCTCGATTCCCCAGGGTTTGCTCGCGTCGTTGATCTTGCTCTCCTCGGCCCTCGGCCTGGGCTTCCTCCTCAATGCAAAATTCGGCCTCGCCCTACTTGGATATGCCACGCTTACCATGTTGTATTCGTTTTATCTCAAGAAGATTGCTCTGCTGGACGTCTTCATTCTTTCCAGTTTTTACAGCTTCCGCATCCTCGCGGGGGCGCTCATTTCCGCCACGCCGCTATCGCAGTGGTTTTTGGCGTTCTCGATGTTTTTCTTTCTTAGTCTGGCAATGGCGAAGCGCTACTCTGAGTTACTGCATGCCAGCAACTTAGTTAAAGCCGGCAACTCCGGACGCGGGTATCGTACTGGCGACCGCGAACTTCTGCTCTCGCTCGGAGTCGGCAGCAGTTTTTCCTCTGTCGTCATCTTCAGCCTCTACGTTCAGAGCCAGGACGTGCGCTTGCTCTACGCCTCTCCGGAATTCCTCCTTCTGCTCTGCCCCATCGTTCTTTATTGGCTTAGCCGAAATTGGCTGCTGGCGCATCGCGGAGAATTACGGGAAGACCCGGTGACACTCGCTATTCAGGACCCGATCAGTTACGGGGCAGCAGTGGCCGCTGCGCTCGTGATCGCCGCGAGCATGATACATATGAGTTTCTAGTATGTCCGGTCAATCAGCCGCAAGCTTGCGCAAGAAACCCGCAGCCGCGCCGCCCACGGAACGAATCCTCTCGTGGGGCCGCTACCCGAAGACCGCGCACCATCACGTCCATAAGCCTGCCTGGAACGATCAGGTACCAGAAATTCTCAGATCTGCATCGCCGGGCGCCCTGCTCCCTTATGGCCTCGGCCGCAGCTACGGAGACTCGTGTCTCAACGATGGCCGCGAATTGATCGACTGCCGGCGACTCAACCGCATACTCGGATTCGACGAATCAACGGGCATGCTGCGCTGCGAAAGCGGCGTCAGCCTCTCCGACATTCTCGACGTATTTCTTCCTAAAGGATGGTTCCTTCCGGTCACGCCCGGCACGCGCTTCGTTACTGTCGGCGGCGCCATCGCCAACGACGTCCACGGGAAGAACCATCACTGTGCCGGGACCTTCGGCGCTTACGTCCGCCAGATCGGTTTGCATCGCTCAAACGACGGTTTGGTAATTTGCAATTCGCGAGACAATCCCGATATGCTGCGCGCCACCATTGGCGGTCTCGGTCTGACCGGAGTAATCGCCTGGGCAGACATCCAACTCAAACGCGTGGCGGGTCCCTGGATCGATTCCGAGTCCATCCCGTTCGAGTCGTTGAATACTTTTCTCGACCTTAGCCGCGAGAGCAACGACCGCTTCGAATACACGGTGGCTTGGCTTGACTGTTTCGCTGGGAGAAAGCCTCGCGGCATCTTCTTTCGTGGCAACCATTCCGCCGATCCGGGTAAGGAATTCCGCGCCGAGCGCGGCCTCAAACTGCCCTTCGCGCTGCCGGGATGGGTGCTCAACCGTTACGCGGTACGAGCTTTCAACTCCGCCTACTACAGGATTCGCTCGACCAGGAAAGGCGCAGCCGTCGACCCTTATGACTCGTTCTTCTATCCGCTCGATTCCATTCGGCAATGGAATCTGCTCTACGGCAAACAAGGGTTCCTGCAATATCAGTGCGTTATTCCGGAAACGAACGTTGAAGCCGTAGAGGAGTTACTCGATCGCGTCGCGCGCTCCGGCATGGGTTCTTTCTTAGGGGTGCTGAAGCAATTCGGCTCCGCGCCATCGGCCGGCATGCTCTCATTCCCGCGCCCCGGAGTCACGCTCGCACTAGATTTCGCCATGCGCGGGGAACGCACGCTCAGACTCATGCAGTCGCTCGACGAAGTTGTCCAGCACAGTGGAGGGGCGCTCTACCCCGCCAAAGACGCCCGCATGAGCCCCGTTCTGTTTGAAGCATCATTCCCGCGATGGCGCGGCTTTGTTCCCTACATCGACCCAAAGATGTCGTCCTCATTCTGGCGGCGTGTGACAGGAGCACAATGACCGCGATGAGAAAAATCATTATCCTCGGCGCCACGTCCGGCATTGCGCTAGGGGTCCAGCGCCTCTTAGCTCGTCTGGGGTGTGAGTTACTTCTTGTGGCTCGCTCGCCCGAGCGCCTCGCCGATCTCCAATCCGACTTATCGGTCCGGGGCGCACCACAAGTCTTGACTTACTGTGCCGACATGGCCTCTATTCAGCAGCACGCGGCCATCTTCGAATTTGCCCAAACCACCTTTTCTGACTTTGACACCGTGCTTCTCGCTTACGGCTCCATGCACGACCAGAAGGATTCCGAAACCTCGGTCGATACTTTGCTGGAAGAATTGCAGGTCAACTTCGTCAGTGCCGCCGCGATCCTGACCCTGTTCGCCGCCGATTTGGAACGCCGGCGCACCGGATGCCTGGCCGCCATCACCTCCGTCGCCGGAGATCGAGGGCGCCGCTCCAATTACGTCTACGGTTCCTCCAAGGGCGCGCTTTCACTCTTTCTTCAGGGCCTCCGCAGCCGCCTTCATCCTGCCGGCGTCCGAGTCATCACCATCAAGCCCGGGCCCGTCCAGACTCCCATGACCGATCACCTGCCTAACTTCGCCCGCTTCGCCGAGCCGGAGCAGGTTGCGCGGGACATCGTAAGCGCCCTCGAACGCCGATCGCCCGACGTCCTCTACACGCCGAAAGTCTGGCGCTACATCATGACGGCGGTGCAACAGATCCCGGAAACCATCTTTAAACGCTTGTCGTTCTAGGGCACGCGGACAAGAGTGTCCGCGCCACACGGGAATTTCCGCACGCGACGACGAAGCAAGGCTCACAGAAAAAGGGCCGCATCGCTGCGGCCCCTCGTGTTTGCTGTCAACTGCTTTGATCTTACCTTCTTCCGCGTCCGCCGCCACCGCCTCCGGAGTGGCCACCACCGTGACCTCCTCCTGGACCGCCGCCCGGACCGCGTCCTCGTCCACGCCGCCTGCGATTCCTATCGCGATCGCCGCCGCCGCTGGGACGTCCTTCACGCGTGCCTTCCGGACGCGCGGCGCCTGCTTCTACCGACGCGACTACTCCATCTACACGGTTGAAGTTCGGCTCATCATCCGCATCGAAATCCGCGCCGCCTTCGATCACTGCTGTGGGGGATCCTTGCGGAGCACTGTACGACGCTGATGGTGGCAGCGCATCCGCTCCCTCATCTCCCTCCGGAGGAGGCGGAGCCCCGCCCATCTTGGCGCGCTGCTCTTTCAGGATCGCTTTGCGGGACAGTTTGATCCGGTTGCCTTCGACGGCCAGAACTTTCACCAGCACCTGGTCGCCTTCTTTCAGTTCATCGCGAACGTCCTTAATTCTGTGCTCGGCGACTTCGCTGATGTGCAGCAGGCCATCCAAGCCCGGCAGAATCTCGACGAACGCCCCGAAGTCCGCCAACCGGCTGACTTTGCCTAGATAAGTCTTCCCTACCTCGGCCGAAGCCGTCAGGTCCCGGATGATTTGCAAAGCCTTGTTGGCAGACACTTCATCGTTCGAAGCTACGTTGACCTTGCCCGAATCTTCGACATCGATCTTCACGCCGGTCTGCTCGATGATGCTGCGAATCATTTTGCCACCGGGCCCAATCACGTCGCGAATCTTGTCCACCGGAATCTGCAGGGTGTAGATACGCGGCGCGTAAGTCGAGACCTTCACGCGGCCTTCGGTGATAACTTCGTCCATTTTTCCAAGAATGAACAAGCGCCCACGCTGTGCCTGCGCCAGCGCTTCGCGCATGATCTGCGGAGTAATGCCGGCCACTTTAATATCCATCTGTAGCGCGGTGATGCCATCTTTCGTCCCGGCGACTTTGAAATCCATGTCGCCGTAGTGATCTTCCGCGCCCGCAATGTCGGTCAGAATGGCATACTGCTCGCCTTCTTTCACCAATCCCATCGCAACGCCGGCCACCGGAGCCTTCAACGGCACGCCCGCGTCCATCAGCGAGAGCGAAGCGCCGCAAATCGTGGCCATCGACGACGATCCGTTCGACTCCAGAATGTCGGAGACGACGCGCATGGCGTAAGGCCAGTTGTCTTCGGTCGGAAGGACGGCGGAAACGGCGCGCTCGGCTAGCGCGCCGTGGCCGATCTCGCGGCGTCCGGCGCCACGCATGAAGCCGACTTCTCCGACGGAGAATGGCGGAAAGTTGTAGTGCAGCATGAAGCGTTTCTTGGCTTCGCCTTCAAAGCCCTCGAGACGCTGCATGTCGTCGCTGGTGCCGAGTGTTGTGGTAACTAACGCCTGCGTTTCACCGCGAGTGAAGACTGCGCTGCCGTGGGCGCGCGGCAGAACGCCGGCTTCGATCCAGATTTCGCGGATCTGGTCGAAGGCGCGTCCATCGGGACGGCGTTTGTGATCGATCACCTGGTTGCGGAAAATGCGCTCACGCAGAGTCTCGTAATATTCTTTGAGCTTCGCCTTGGCGGCTAAGTCATCTTCTGGTAGAGCCGCGAGCAGTTCTTTCTCCAGCGTGCGAACCAGTTCGTAGCTCTCAGCCTTGGGATGTTTCGCGGTGTCAAGAGCATCAGAGAGCTGCTTGCCGATCTTCGCTTCCAGTCCCTTGAAGAAAGCCTCGTCGAATTCCGGCGGCGTTACCTTGCGCTTCGGCTTCCCAGCCTTGCTGCGCAGTTCATTGATGGCGGCACAGATCTTTTTGATTTCGGTGTGCGCGAACTCGATCGCGTCCACAACCGTCTCTTCCTTCACTTCTTTCGCGCCGGACTCGATCATGACAATCGCATCGGCCGTACCTACGACCATGATGTTGAGCAGGCCGTCGCGCATCTCGGTATAGGTGGGATTGGCGATAAACCGGCCGTCCACCAGGCCAACGCGCACGGCGCCGATCGGGCCAAGAAACGGAATATCGGAGAGCGTGAGGGCAGCCGAAGCGGCGTTGATGCCGCAGACATCAGGATCGTTTTCCGTGTCGGCGGAGAGGACAAAGGCGATGACCTGAGTCTCGCACTTGAAGCCTTCGGCAAACATCGGACGCACCGGCCGGTCAATCTGGCGGCTGGTGAGAACCTCGCGCTCGCTCATGCGCCCTTCGCGCTTGATGAAGCCGCCGGGGATTCGTCCGCCGGCGTACGTGTATTCGCGGTAGTCGACGGTGAGTGGAAAGAAGTCGATGCCCACGCGGGGCTCGGGATTCGAGGTGGCAGCGGCGAGGACTACGTTTTCGCCGAAGCGCACGACGGCCGAACCACCGGCCTGCTTGGCAAGTTTTCCAGTTTCGAAGGACAGCTGTTTTCCGCCTGCGATTTCGACGGAAACTTTTGTGGCTTCAGGCTTCATAATTCATCCTTTTGTATTGGGCAGAAGGGCATGCGCGCACACGGAGTTCGCGTGGACAGGGCGGATGCCAGGCGGCGGTTGGGAACGCACTTAGCTAAGGCTCTCGGGTCTCGGAAACCGGCTCCGCACGGAACCGGTCGCGCTGTTATTTGCGGATACCGAGCTTGGAAATAACGGTTTTATACCGTTCCGAGTCGTACTTCTTCAAGTAATCGAGCAGACTACGGCGCCTACTCACCATCATGAGAAGTCCGCGGCGCGAGCCGTGATCTTTCTGGTGCGCTTTGAAGTGTTCCGTCAACTGACCAATACGTTCGCTTAACAGCGCGATTTGAACTTCGGGACTGCCGGTATCGGTCGGGTGCGTGCGATACGTGTCAACGACGGATTGCTTTTGCTCTCTGGCTAGCACTAACCTGTTGCACTCCTGTCTCTTCTCGTTTTCGTAACGATTTCGATGGTAACACGGGGCTGTCGAACGTGGCAAACAGCAGTCGGTTCGTGGCTCAGCTCATTGGTGGACGGGCGGGGCGCCCGTCGCTCCACTAGAAACTAGAAACTGACCTTTAGAATGGCGCCGCCAGTGCCCACCAGCCATCCCGCCTTGGGAGTCGCAAAAGCGACCGCCCAATAACCGGTCACTCCGGGAAGAGTGAACCACGTATTGCCCTCATCGGGAGTCCACGCCGCTCCTCCGGTATTCGCTGTGATTACCACCGCGCGTCCTCCGCCTTCTTCTTGATTGCCGCCGTCCGCCTGACCCACGTAGCTTAAGCCGAAAATAGCTCCCGTGACTGGAGGCGCGGTCGTCAGCTTCCAACTTTGCCCGCCATCGTTTGAGGTGGCCGTCCTCGCGCTATTGGGATCGCTGGGATCCAAATCGCCGCCGCCCACGATGCCATGCCACGGGTCACGGAAAGCCACGGTAAAGGCGCCGGCACTAGGTGAACTGACAAGCGGAGTGTCATAGGCATTCCACGTGTCGCCTCCGTCTCTGGTGGCGAGGACTCTGGCTATGGTCGAGCCGCCGGTCGCAATCCAGGCGTTCCTCCCGCCTTGAGTGGCGACGCAAGTGCCACTGGCTGCGAAGGACGCCTCACCCGGCAAGGCGGGGGGCATATTGCTGCTGATGTCCTGCCAGGTCTGGCCATCCGTGATGCGGAGATCGGGGAACACTCCGTTCACCGAGTCGCTATGCGAGATGCCGCGCTTCGGCGTCCAGAATGCGAAACAATCGTAGAACGCGCCCGGATTCTGGTTTTGAAACTGCATCGTCCAATTCGCCCCGCCGTCCACCGTCTTGTAGATGCGGAAGTCCGTGGGATTATTCCCAATGGATTGCAGATAGGCGACCTTCTCGCTCACGCCCTGCACATCGCGGAATTGCAGAGCCTCAGCTCCAGGAACCACGGCGGCTTTCCAGGTCGCGCCGCCGTCGGTCGTCAGAAGAAATGTTCCGCCTCGCCCAGACGCCCAGACGACGCGCGAGTTCACTGGACTGACCGCTATCAGTCCCTGCGTGGTTCCGCTGTTTTGCGGAGTCAGTGTGGGTTGATGACTTTTCGCTTGGGTCACCGCAGAGCTCAGGATCGTGAACGCGAGGGTAGGAATTACGAAAACAGCGAGCAGACGTTTCCACATAATCTCTCCGGAGGCGCAGTATAGGCCGGGTCGTAATAGGTGTCAAACCCTTGACCAGCAAGGATACCAGAGGGCCACGAAGGAAACTCTTGCGGTGCGGAGCCTTCGTGATACTTCGCATTTCTTGGCGCTTCGTAGTCTGGTGCGTGCGATCGCAAAAGTGAGCCATCACTTGGGTAGTTGGTGCGATGCGTGAGGCTCGGTTCGAGGTTATACTATGATTAAGAATCGAAAAGAACCCGGGGGTGTGGTGAATGCCAAGAGGCCGATCAACTTTTACTAAGCGTCAGAAAGAACAAGCGCGCCAACAGAAACAGCGGGACAAGAATGAGCGCAAGACCCAGCGCAAACAGGATCAACCGGAAGGCGTTGTGGTGGACGAAGCGGAAGAATTGCGTCAGATGCGTGAGCACGCCGCGGAGCAGGCTGCGCTGTTCGGTATCGGCAGCGACGACGACGAATCCAGTTCTATCGATGTGTCCATCCCGCCACGACATCAAGGCTGATCTCTAGACGCCTCGCAAGGTTCGCCGGGGTGAAACGCTCCGGCGAAGCCGGCCCACTTCTATAAAAAATTCGATTTATTGAGGAGTGCCGGGCATCCCGGCGGCGGGACGGGCGAGGACGCCCGTCGCTCCACTAGACACTAAACACTTAAACTTAAACAAAGACCTCACCTGGTAAAGCGGTTAACGTCCTTGATGCGAGGGTGTTTTCTACAAATCGCTTCGGCCGATCATTGGCCGCCGCATTCACCTGCTTGCGTTCGATGCGGAGCTTCAAGGTGCGCTCGATATTGCGCAGTTCCAGAACCTCCACGCCTGTAACCAGCGTGGAAGCTCGGCCCTGAGAGCCGGCGCGCCCCGTACGCCCGACGCGGTGAATGAAATCTTCCGCCATCTTCGGCAAGTCGTAGTTGATCACGTGTGCCACGTCATCGCAGTGCAAGCCTCGCGATGCGATGTCGGTCGCAACCAGCACCTGGTAGCGTCCTTCCTGAAATCCGCTTAAAGCGGCGTTGCGCTGGGACTGCGTGCGGTCGCCATGAATCATGGCAGCCGAGAAACCATCGCGTTCGAGTTCCTTGGCCAGCCGTTGCGAGCCGCGCTTGGTGCGGGTGAAGATCAGGGTTTGTCCCTTTTCTGCATACAGCAATTGGCGCAGTACATCCAGTTTTTCGGATGGCCGCACTTCGTAAGCTTCGAGCTGCACGCTCTCTGCTGGCTTCAGAGTTGAACCCAGCGCGATCCGTACCGGTTGACGTGTGTAGTCATTCACCAGCGAGGCAACGGACTGCTCCATGGTGGCTGAATAACACAGCGTCTGACGGCGTTGCGGCAGAATTTGCAGGATACGCCGGATGGCGGGCAGAAAACCCATATCCAGCATGCGATCGGCTTCGTCGAGCACGAGTATCTTCACGTGACGCAGGTCCGCAAATTTGCGGGTGATGAAATCCTGCAAGCGTCCGGGAGTAGCGATTACAAATTCGCAGCCGGAACGGAGACTCTGGATCTGGGCCTTCTCCGACACGCCGCCGATAACCAGCGCCGCCTTCGGCATTTTCTTGTCGCGCAGTTGTTCGTATTGCTCGTGAACCTGCATGGCGAGTTCGCGGGTAGGCAAGAGGACCAGCGCGCGGACGCTCTTGGCTGATCCGTTTTTAGACGGTTCGGCGTTGGACGATTCGGCGCGCAGCATCTCGATGATCGGGATCAAGAAGGCGAGAGTCTTGCCGGTACCGGTTTGGGCGGTGCCGATGACGTCCTTGCCTTCAAGGGCCGGAGAAATGGCTTGCGCCTGGATGGGGGTGAGGGTAATGAATTGAGCTGCCGCCAGTTTCTGCTGCAAGGCAGCAGACAAGGGCAGTTCCGTAAATGTTGTCATTCGATTGTTTTCTTTCTGGAGGGGCCTAGTAGATTCTCAGACACAGTGCCGAGACTTCGCATGCCGCTCGCATTCAAAATTGGCGCTGGAACCAAACGGCGGGCAGGAAATGCGGAAGTGGAGCGGATCCAACAGGATCCCCGCTTAACGGCAAACCGTAGCAAAAGCGTTAACGTCAGTATAGCAGAACGGGAAGGGGCATGGGGTTACGTTGGTCATATTCTCGATAAACATTGTTGAGAAACCAGATACTTGGTCGTGTGGCGCGGACGCCCCCGCCCGCGTTTCAGCGCGCTGCAATAGTTCCCCGGATCACCACAACCGATGCGGCAGGGAGATTGTAAAACATGTCTTTAGCGCCATCCTGTTTTGACCGCAAGATAGGTCCGTCGGGGTCAGCCGTGCCGTTCGTGTAGGCGACAACCGTGGGGGCGGCAGCTATTTCCGCATGTGCCATGAAACGAGTCCGCGGCGGGTTCCACTTGTACTGAGCGCTGCCGAAGGTCGCGATCTCGACTGGCCCCGCAAAGGCCGCAGCCGAATCGGGCTTCCCAGGAGCCGCGCCCCGAAACGCAATCCGCACCCGATGAGCATTCTCCTGATCGCGGTTGACGACCAGCAGCGACCATTCGCCATCGGGACGCTTCAAAGCATAAGCGGTAACGAGCTCGCGGCCAGCGCCGTCGTCGATATCGGATTTGGCCGAATAGACTTGATGCTCTCCCCCGCCGGGCTGCGCCCACTCCAGGTTGATAAGTTGCGCGACAAAGAATTGCGCCAGCGGCTGCTGAATTTTGTAGGAAGGGTCTACTGTGAACATACCAAAAGTGCCCGGAGAACTGTTGCAGCCGGGCTCCATCTGCAAGGGCAGATAGTGGAAGTAATAAACGCCCTTGGCTCCGGCGTCGAGTAGCGACCCGATGTAATCCGCGAGCCAGAGGCCGGAAAAAATATCCTGGTAAGTTTCGCTCGCGCCCCAGGACAGATTCCCCTCGGTGATGAACATCGGCATGTCGGCAGGGACGCCATCTTCATGCCACACCTGAATGATGTGGCGCATGAGTTCGGGCTCGTCGTAGAGAACGCCCCACGGCGTTTTGCAGGGATCGAATGGATAGTGCTCGAAGGAGAAGAAGGCGAGATCCTTCATGCGGCCGTGTTGCTTCAAATAGTCGAGAAAGCGGGCAGTCCACGAGACGCGGCCGCTGGCGTCGGGCCAGACTTCGATATCCCGGTTGACGCCCTGGAAAGAAGGGCCGCCCAGTTTAAGCGCCGGATCGAGGCGATGAAGCGCAGTCGCCCACTGCACGTAGAGGGCGGCGTAATCCTCGGGGAGCATGTACTGGCCGTCGGCCTCCTCGCCCATCTCGACGTAAGAAATCGGATAATGCCGGTGCTCGATATAAGCGATCTCGGCGACCGCGTTGTCGGGCGTGTCGTAGAGCATTGCGACGGGAATCATCGCGGGCAGTCCGCGAGTGATGCCGCTGGTAAAGAAGAGATCAAAGCCCACCTGGGCCTGGCGCGTGGAGCCGCGATTGGAAGGCTCATGCCAGGGATCGACGGAAGAGCAATAGGTAGTCGTCTGCTCCTGATCGGCGGTGTGGCGCAGAGTATCGTGAAAAGAGTCGTGGAAGGTGCCGTCGTCAGTGATGGTCCCCAAGTAGAGTTCGCGGATGGCGTAGCCGACGCAGTTGCGGGGATCGCCGGAGCCGTCGGCATCGCAAGTATTGGAGGACTCCGTCATCCATATGCGCACGAAACGCACGGCCACTGGAGATGCGACGAGGCGAATGGTTTCGGTGCGGCCTTTGCCGGCGGTGACAGTGCCCTGAGGGAGAGTCTCCCAGACCCCGCGAGTGGGCGCTTTGATGGGATCGTCGCCGGTCCAATACTGGACGACATAATGCGTAGCGTACGGCTCGCCCCACGCGATGCGAATGCTGTCGATGGGCTGAGGCTGCGCCAGATCGAGGACGATCCACTGCGGATGAAGGGCATCACTTTCGCCGGCGAAATGTTGGGTGAGATACGGATTGCTCTTCCAGAAGGTGTTGAGATCTCCGTCGGTGAGGCGGGAGAAACCGGTGTTTTCCGTACCGTCGTTGCGGGTAAAACCGCGACGGGGTAGCGCGTATCCGTAGGAGTAGCGAAGGCTTTCGGTGGGAACGGCCGCGCCCGTGAAATACCCCTTGCCGGCGGGATCGCTCCAGCTTCCCTTTGGATTCCAATGCCAAGCTTCGACGGCCAACTCGGTATTCTGCCGGTACGACACCGTCTGCCATCCTGAGGACAGCGTTGCCCCGAGCGAGGGCGGAAGCAGATCTTTATCGATGGCCTCGGCAGGGATGCGGTCGACCCCGGCGCCCAGAGTCTCACTGGGGACGAAGTGGTTGGCGGAGTGGGAGGCGTCCACGGTGATGGTTTGGGCGGCTGCGTCAACTGTCATCATCATGGCGATGGCAAGAATGGTGGCCGGAATGTTCATGCGAACGCCCTCCAGATGCCGAAAGAAGTTCCAAAATACCTGGTATTAAAACGATTAAATTATACGGATTATGTGAGTCGCGGACGAGAGTTTTTCTAGTGTGAAAAAAGTTTGTTCGTGGAGCGCCGGGCGTCCTCGCCCGGCCACCCCAATGCGGACCTTTCGACTTCGCTCAGGGCACGCTCGCAAGACGCCTGTCTCTCCACCACTTTAGTGGTCGGTAGATTTCAGTCCCGGCTTCTCCGGCCGCACTTCATATTCTGGGTGCGGTATGCCCATCAGCCATTTATCGAACCATCCCACGATATTGTCGAGCCGCTCAATCCGATGCCACGGCTCGCCCGAGCGCGACAGTTCATGCGTCTCGCGCGGGAAAACGACCATGGCAGTCGGGCGCTTCAGAAACTTGAGCGCGCGGAACAGTTGCTCTCCACCCGAGTCCTGCGGAGTACGGTAATCGGCCTGCCCCAGAACGAACATTATGGGCGTGTGGATTTTCTCGACGAACGTAATCGCCGAGCGGTTGGCGTAGTCCTTCGGGTCCTGAAAAGGCGGCGCCTTGAACCAGTTCGGCTGGAACAAAGTGAAATCGGCGGTGTACCACCACGAGGCCCAATCAGATATGTCCCGCTGCGATACCGCGGCAGCAAAGCGGTCGGTCTGGGTGACCGTCCAGTTGGTGAGTACGCCTCCGCCGCTGCCGCCAGTTACACCGAGTTTCTTCGGATCGACATAGCCGCGCTTGAGGACTTCATCCACTCCCGCCATCAGATCGCGGTAGTCGTCGCCCGGATAGTGGTACTGGATGATGTTGCCAAAATCCTGCCCATAGCTGGTCGAGCCGCGCGGGTTGACGTAAAGCACCACGTAGCCCTTCGCCGCCATCCACTGAAATTCGTGATCGAAGACCCAGCCATAGGCGGCGTGTGGCCCACCGTGGATGTCGAGAATTAAAGGATATTTTTTCTTCGGATCGAAGTCGGGCGGTCTCTGAATCCATCCTTGAATGGGTATACCGTCGAAACTCTTGTAATTAATTTCTTCCGGAGCGGTGAGGTTGAGCTGAGACCAGAGCGTCTTGTTCGCGTCGGTGATGCGTGTTTGCGCGCCGTTCTGGCTGCCGTCCATCGATACGGTGAACAAGTCCCCTATCGCAACCGGCGTCGAGACCAGAGTAACGGCAATACGCGCATCGGGCGTGATAGAGAAATCGAGTACGGCCTGATCGCCATGAGTAATTTCGGTGACTGCTCCCGTTTGGGCGTCCACACGAACCAGCGGCGTGCAACCTTGCTTCGCCACCGTATCGAAGAGCCAGCGCCCGTCCGGCGACCAGTGCAGGGTGGCGCCGCTACCGCCGCGTGGGGCCGCATTGTCGCCGAAGACGGAACTGCCCATGTCGAAGTCGTAGCCCGCCGTAAGATTGCGGGGCTGGGCATTCGGAGTGAGGTCCATGATCCAGAGATCGGGCTGGGAGTAGGAACGGACAGGTTGCGTGACGGAACCGTGGAAGGCGACGCGGCGGCCATCTGGGCTGAGGGCGAGATCGCCAATGCCCATGGGGACGGTGGCCAGCTTTTCGGGCGTGCCTCCAGGCATTTTAGGAGAGGATGCGACTGAATAAATATCCGTGCTCGCTGTCTCGTAATAAGGCTCGTCAACGCGGCTGGTGAGGAAATAGATGCGCGAACCGTCGTGCGTCCAGGCAATTTCGCCTTCATCGAAGTCACCGCTGGTGAGTTGCACCGGTTTGGCCGGCTCGTCGGATGTGGTCGGGATTTCAATCACCCAGATGTGCTGGTGCCGCTTGAAATCCAGATAGCCTTCGTCATTATCGCGGTAGACGGCGCGAGTAATGATGTGGATGTCGGATTCGCGGTCGCCGTCGGAGTCGGCCTTGGAAGCCGAACTGCCGGGGTTCGCGCCGCTCGCTTTAGCGTCACTCTTCTTGCGCTGTTCTTTCTCGATATCTTCGGGCGTGGTCGAACTCGAGAAAGCGATGCGCATGCTGTCCGGCGACCAGACTGGGCCGGCTGCGCCCTTCGGCAGATCAGTAATGATGCGGGCTTCGCCGCCAGTCAGCGACAGAATCGCAATCTGCGCTGGGCGAGGCTTGCCGCTGTCGTCTTTCTCTCCACCGCGGACAAACGCGATGCGCCTGCCATCCGGCGACCAGCGTGCGTGCACGTCATGCTTGCCGTTGGTCAGGCGCACGGGAGCTTCGCTGCCAGATGTGGCGACGATCCAGATAGAAGTTTCGTAGCCAGTGTGCTTCTCGTCCGTGACCACGCGGGTAAAGACGGCGCGCGATCCATCAGGCGAAACCTGCGGGTCGGCGATCCAAATGAAACTGAACAGATCTTTTTCGGTGATGGATCGCTTCGCGACGCTCGGCGGAGCAGTCGAATTCTGGGCGGCGAGTGCGGTGGCGATTGCGAGAACGATAATTCTCAGAGTAACGACAAGAGCGGAAAAACGAAATTTCATGGGCATCCTAGAGACGGCAGCCGCAGCACCCGCGGCGCTTGCATTGTGCTATGCGGAGTTGCAGGCGGTCAAACGACTTAAAGCGGCAGCCAAGTCCCAATTCCCTTCCCTAAAGCACGTTCGCAGATCAGCGGGGCCACGGCGATGTCGTCGAGCGCGAGTCCTAAATTGCAAGCGATCGTGCGCTCTTCCGGCTTCTCGCGGCCAGCTTTGCGCCCGGTGACAAGCTCTCCCAGGTCCGCGTAAATGGCTGGGATGTTCTGAAAATATCCGAGGTCGCGATAGTGATGCAGCTGTGGCACATCGTCGGTACAAAACTTGTCAGCCTCGTGCAGCACGTCGGGATGCCAGTACGAATCAAAGTCCACCAGCGACGCAAACGCGCCTTCACGAAACCAGCCGCGTTGAATGGTGGCGTGCGGAATACGCAGAATCGGGCCCGCGGTGACGATCATATCGCTCCCGACGAGAGCCTGCTTCGGAGCGCTCACTGGGACAACTTCGATTCCCAGCTGTCTACTCATTTCCTCCGCGTAACGAGCGGCCCGATCCGCATGCTTGTCATACGCATAAGCTTTTTTCAGCGGGAAAATGACCCTCAGCGCCTCCAGATTGCTGCGTCCCTGCACTCCGCATCCCAGGATCCCGACCGTGCTTGACTCAGAACGCGCCAGATATTTTGCAGCAACGGCGGTGGCAGCGCCCGTACGCTGCGCGGTGATCCACGTGCAATCCATCAGGGCGACGGGGATGCCGGTTTCAGGATCGTTGAGGATGAGCAGGCCCGTGACGTAGGGCAATCCGCGCTTGCTGTTGTCCGGATATCCACCGACCCACTTCATCCCGGCAGCCTTCCGCGCCGGAATTGAAGCCGGCATAGCGTGGATAAAGGCGTCGGGCATAGTATGGATGCCGATTTTAGGCGGCATCTCGACGCGCCCTTCGGCCTTCTCGCGAAACATTCCCTCCAGCGCCGCGATGATTTCCGCCATACCCGGCCCGGCCGAGACGACATCGGAGTGGGAAAGGTAGAGGAGTTCTTTTCCTAACCTTTCCTGGCCCAGGCGTGAATTAATGTGTGAATTAATATTTTCCTCCGAACCGCGCTTACTTTCTCTTGTTGCTCAGTTTCTCGGCGAGCGCGTTGGCGTCCTCGAGCATCTTATCGATGCGGCGAGCCCGGGCTTCCGGAGTCCGGTAGTAGAAGATCCCAAACAGATGTCCGCGCCGGCGCGAAACCGACATGCGGTTCCAGCCCTCGCGGGCGCTGGGCTGGCGCGCGAAAGCTACTTGCAGAATCGGCGGCAGTTCCCGTTCTGCGTCCATGACTGAAAGCAGTCGTTCCGCGATTTGTTCCGCGCGGCGCACGCGTGCTTCGGCGCTCTTCGGCTCGGTGACCCACTTGGAAATGTCGCTCCGCGTTGAGTAATTCAGTTCCTCGTACCAGCGCTGAAGCGAGCGATCTTCGCTGAGAATGCCCTTGAGCTCTTCCGGAATGGTTACGATCCGTTCTTCGATGTCTAGTTCCATCTGAAAACGGGCAACGCTGCCTTCGATGGCCCGCGCTCCCTTCTGCATCCGCTTGTTGACCAGCAGAAAGTGCCTGCCCTCGCGGGTGGGAAACAGCGAAGTGCGAAAGGCAAATCCGTTAATTTCACCTTTTACTTTGATCTGCCCGCGCAACCCCCAGACGTGGGCTGCATCGAATGGTAGGTGAATAATGATCCAGTTGAGGCGGGAGCGTAGGCGCTCGAGCCTTGCCTCGAAACGCTTGGCAGCAAGAATAGGCTTTGCTCTGGAAGCTTTTGGCATTAGCGGAAACCGGGCGTTTGCATTTTAATAGAACGGAGGCGCGCAGTGACGCTGGCAAGAGTTAAACTGTGGGAAAAGATATAGGGAGAGCTATCGTGATCTGCCCGAATTGTAGAGAGGACAATGCGCCCAATTTCCGTTTTTGCGGAATGTGCGGCACTTCGCTCGAACCTCGGCGACCCCTGGGCGCACCAGCCTTGGACCCGCTATCGGCGTTTCCGCCCCCGGTGCCGCCTGCTTCACCTTCCAGGACAGCAAGCTCCTCTGCACAGTTGCGGCCGGTCGTCGTGGAGGACGCACCCCGGATCGACGCACCACGGGGCGCGGACAAGACGGTGCCGCCGATCGCAGGCGCCTCAATGCTGGGCTTGGATCAGCCGGCAGCAAATCACCGCAGTACGAATCGGTCGACTCCACACGAGCCCGATCTGCATCAGCCCAGCATGGACTTGCTGCGGGAAAGATCTTTCTCCGGCCTGGATTCTTTTTTGGAGCCCGAGCAGCCCAAGACTGGTGCGCGGCGGATTCTGCTGATGCTGGTGCTGCTTGTAGCTTTGGGCGCGGCCGGCTGGTGGACATATACAAACTATCTCGGTGCTACGGAAGGTCGAAAGCCCGAGCCAGCGGCGTTGACCAGCGGCGACACTCCGGCTGAAAAGGCATCGACGAAACCCTCGACTCACGATGCGGCTTCAACCCCAGCG
>Ga0210400_10001541_pt1 | contig 22628 bp, 20 predicted proteins | sample IncBWH26MmetaG_FD_155456 | JGI IMG/M metagenome (GOLD analysis project Ga0210400, IMG submission 155456) | Forest soil microbial communities from Barre Woods Harvard Forest LTER site, Petersham, Massachusetts, United States - Inc-BW-H-26-M | ecosystem: Environmental > Terrestrial > Soil >...
TGGTCGCGCAGATCGACCAGGGCGGGTTAAGTCTTCCCAACCGCGACTACTACCTGAATACGGACGACAAGTCCAAGGAGCTTCTCAAGAAGTTTCACGCCCACGTGCAGAAGATGTTCGTGCTGGCGGGAGAATCGGAAGCTCAAGCCGAAGCCGACGCTGGCGCCGTCATCGAACTCGAAACCGGAATGGCGCAGGCGCAAATGGATAACGTCACGCGCCGCGATCCCAAGAACATCAACAACAAGATGACGCTGGTTCAGGTGCGCGAACTCACGCCGTCCATCGACTGGGACGGGTATCTGAAAGCGGTGAAGGCTCCGACCAGCGAGCACTACATCGTAACTTCGCCCGCCTTCTTCCGCGCCGAAGAGAAGCTGATCGCAGGTCATCCCCTCGAGCACTGGCAGGCTTATATGCGCTGGCAGGTGATTCACTTCTCGGCCCCCTACCTGAACAAGGCGCTGGTCAACGAGAATTTCGATTTCTTCGCCCACACCCTGGCCGGAGCCGAACAGCAGCGTCCGCGCTGGCGGCGCTGCGTGAACGCGGCCGACCGCGATCTCGGCGAGGCCCTCGGCCAGGCCTACGTCGATCGCGCCTTCCCGCCCGACAGCCGCGCCCGCACCATCCAGATGGTGCACTCCATCGAAGCCGCCCTGACTAATGACGTGCAGAGCCTCTCCTGGATGTCCGCGGAAACCAAAGCCCAGGCCGTGATCAAGCTGAAGGGAATCGAGGACAAGATCGGCTATCCCGCGCACTGGCACGACTATTCCAGCGTGACCATCACACGCGACAGCTATCTGCATAACGTGGCGCAGGCCACATCATTTGAGTTTGAACGTTGGGTCGCCAAAATCGGCAAGCCCGTCGATCGCGCCGAGTGGACCATGACTCCGCCCACCATCAACGCTTATTACGATCCGCAGTTAAATACGATCAACTTCCCTGCCGGGATTCTGCAGCCTCCGTTTTTTGATCCCACGAAAGATGACGCAGTCAACTACGGCGCCATCGGCATGATCATCGGGCACGAAATCATTCACGGCTTTGACGATCAAGGCCGCAAGTTCGATGCCCAGGGCAACCTTCGCGACTGGTGGACTGCCGACGACGGCAAGCAATACGACGAACGCGGCAAGTGCATCTCTGACGAGTACACCCAGGACGTTCCCGACGCCGGCCCCGGCGTGAAACAAAACGGTCTGCTCACCCAGGGCGAGGACACCGCTGACAACGGCGGGATTCACCTCGCCTTGAACGCCCTCGAAGCCTCGCTCAAGCAGCAAGGCAAAACGCTCGAAGACAAAGGCCCGGACGGCTGGACCTACCGCCAGCGCTTCTTCCTGTCGAACGCGTATTCCTGGTGCGCCAACGTGCGACCGGAGATCATGCGTCTGGCCGTCACCACCGACCCCCACTCCATGCCAGTCTTCCGCATCGACAACGTGCTCTCCAACATGCCGGAATTCCAGCAAGCCTTCGGCTGCAAAGCAGGCCAGCACATGGTAAGAGCCAACGCCTGCCGAGTGTGGTAGGTACAACCGGCCCTCTGTCCGCCTGCCGGGTATGGTGAATAGATCCGGCCCTCTGTCATGCTGAGCGAAGAACGAGCAGCGCAATCGCGCTGCTCGTTCGCAGTCGAAGCATCCCTTTGAACACTAAACTTCCCGATCATGGAATGAAATCTGACGATTATGGGTCCGACCACAAACATATACAGCCACTTCCCTTGACAATGTGGCATGCCCCGCGAACGCAAGTACTATTGCGTCTACATTCTTGGAAGTCTCTCCGGTACGCTCTACGTTGGCTTCAGCGGAAACCTGCACCGCCGGATCTTCCAGCACAAGTTTCACCACTTTGAAGCATTCACAGATCGCTACGAAGCCGTGCGCCTCCTTTACTGGGAGTCCTACGATGAGGTTCACAAGGCAATCGCTCGCGAGAAACCACTCAAGGGATGGATCCGAACCAAGAAGATCGCATTAATCGTATATCGCAATCCTCAGTGGCTGGACTTGGCGAAAGAGTGGTACCCGTGGATGGAATTCGATAAAGGTAGGGATGCTTCGACTCCGCGGTGAGGATCGCTTCGCGACCCTCACCGCTCCGCTCAGCATGACAACGAGGTTTCCAACTACCGGTTAATATCCTCCTTCGCCTGCAGCCGTTTGACATACCCTTCCAGATTCGCCTTGTTCGAATCAGGAGCTCCCGCCAGCGACAGTTTCACTTCTTTCAATGCATTGTCGAAATCTCCCTGCGAGCTGTACACCCGCGCCAGGCCCATATGTGAAGTCCAGTAATCGGGGAATTTCTTGGCATTCGAACGGAAGATCGCAAAAGCCTGGTCAGGCTTCTTCTCTGCCTGCAACTGTCGTCCGTAGAAATAAAGCTGCAGCGGGCTCGCCCTATCCAGAGCCTGGTTGCGGGCCACGGTCGCTTCGTCTTTGCGGTTTAGCGCGTCCAGAATTTTCGCCTTGTTCATCACGTTGTCATAGCGCTCTTCCGCCTGAATCGACTGGTCTTCATCTTTCAACGCTTCATCGAGATTGATCTTGTTGGCCAGGAAGTAGCCGGCCGCGTCGTCCCATCCTTCCCAGTAATATTGATTCAGCCCGTGCAGTTGCCGGTGAATGCTGGCGGTCACCAAGTCGTTCACCTTAACCTGCACTTTGAACGGCACCGCAACTTTGTCCCAGCGCATGGTGACGACGGCAGAATCCGCCTTCAAATCGTCGAAATCGTAAGCCAGCGCATCGTGAGCCTCAGCCGTTTGCGGCTTCACGTTGACCCGCAACGCGTCGTCCTCCTGCTTGTAGGTGAAGCTTCCCCAATCCTTCGAATCTTTGGAGAAGATCACCGTCCACTGACTCTCGCCCGGGATCATGTGCAGCCCATACGTCCCCTTGTCGAGAGTCTGGCCTTCAACGCTAACCGGATCGCTGAACGTGATGGTCGTATTCTCATTCGCGCCCGCGCGCCACACCTGCCCATAAGGCGCAAGCTTGCCCCAGATCTGCCGCCCATTGGCCAGCGGCCGGTGATAGTTCACAGTAATGTCGGTGATGCCAATGCGCTGCGTCACCACCGCATGCTGGCTCTGCCGCGGCAGATCGAGCATCAGGGTTTCGCCGGTGGCGGTTTGCGCGGGACTAAAACTTGCAATCAACAAAACACTGGACAACACACAGAACAACAAAGCAAGCAGACGAACTCTGGGCATAGGGAAGCTCCTTAATTTCTGCCGGAATCGGCAGTCGATGAGTCAGAACCTGAATTTGGAAACTGGGATTAAGCACAACAGCATCGCGATGCTGTTGGAATTGGACGGACGGAGAGAGGAGATGTGAGCGAGCAGGCAGGGAGAGCGAAACGCAGTGGTGATGAGTGACAATCGCTGTTGATTGCAAATACGCGGCTGCGACTCTCCCCTGCCGGCCCGTTCGCGCCGTCGGGCATTTGACGCTGCACGCCAGCGCGATACCCAACGCTAATCCCGGATTAGAGTTTCTCGAAGAAGTGGACGGTTTTCTTACCCGCTTCTTCGGTGTAGTAGACGGTAACCTTGGTAGTTTTCTCGGTCCCCTTTGCAATGTCCTTGCCCGCGTCGGCCGACGCGCGGCCGGATAGCTTAAATGTGTTCTCGGTGCCGTCCGCGGTTTTGACCGCTATGGTCTTGCTGGCGCGATCAATACCGGTAATGGTCCCGTCCAGCGACTTGATGCCATCTTTGCCGACGTTATCGACTTCGACCGCTGTCTTCTCGGTGCCCTCGGTGGTGTAGTGCGCTACTACTTCTGTGCCTTCCTTCAGTCCGTGAAAGGCGTCTTTAGCACCCGCGGCGGTATCTTGGGCACCGGCCTTGACACCATGAACAGAGGTCTTGTCGACAAACTTGATGGTATGCTCGCTGCCATCCTTTACCTTGACGACCATCGTCTTGGTGGCAGAATCCAGCTTGGTAACGGTTCCATGGACAGCGCCGACCACGTCCTGTGCGGCCCACCCAAAAGTGCTCAAAAGCAAAAGTGCAAGAGATACCCGCACAATGTTCTTGCTTTTCATTTGCAACCTCCTGGAGATTTGATTGGAATTTGCTTCTTGAGTCCAAAAAACTACCGACTATATTATTTCATACTGCTTTCTCCCGCCAAACGGTGCTTCTAACCAGTACAAGACGTTGTTAGGACGGGTCAGCGTGATCTTTTCTTAACTGTCGAAACCTCGCGATTTCTCCCATAAATCGAACGCAAAATCATCCCTCTTGACAAACCTCTCCCTCTGGAGCAGAATCTCTAAAGGCGAATAAAAAGCGAAATAGCCTCCGGCGGCTCCAGTCGCACTCCAGCCCCGGCGTTCCCTGAAATTTTCCGAGGAATCTTATGTCTTCCGCAGTGGTTTCCACTCCGGCGGCCCTGGGCCGCCCTTTTGTCTTTGACGATGATGACCAAGCCGAGGTTGGCTCGCTGGCCAGCGCCAGTCGAGCTGCGCTCAACAGGACAGCCGAGGGCGGCTGTCCCCACATAAACCTTTCCCTAGCGCGCATTCAATCCGCCATCAGCAATCAAAAATCAAAAATCTCCCCGGCCCGCGTAACCCCGGCATCCCAGCTCGAAATCCGTCCCGCCCCCGAAATGGTTTCAAGCGGCGCCCCCGCCATCGACACCTTGACCGGCGGCCTGCCCCGCGGATGCCTCACCGAAATCTGCGGCCCCGCCTCCTCCGGACGCACCACTCTGCTCCTGGCCGCACTGGCAGCCGCCACCCGCCGCGGCGAATTCTGCGCCGTAGTCGATGCCAGCGACGCGCTCGACCCCCACTCCGCCGCAGCCGCCGGCGTGGAACTGGAACGCCTGCTATGGGTGCGCTGCGGCGAGGATTCGCCGCGAAAAAATTCTTCACCACAGAGCCACAGGGACACCGGGAAAAACGGAAACCAGAAAACCGGGTGCCCCATTTCTCGCGCGCCTTCTACGCGAGAAGCGGGAGTGCGAGAAGCTTGCCCTGAGCTTGTCGAACGAGTGGGAGTTCCCTCCCAGCCCGCCTTCGAGTTCAACCCCGCTGAGTGGAATGAAACCGAACGGAAGGAAAATGGATGGAAGGAAAATTCGCGACAATCCGATCACCGCCTGGAGCAAGTCCTGCGCGCCACCGACTTGCTGCTCGAAAGCGGAGGCTTCGGCCTGATCGTCCTCGATCTCGGTGATCTGCCGCCACATTCCGCGCGCCGCATCCCGCTGACCACCTGGTTCCGCTTCCGCCGTGCCGTCGAGTACACCCCCACCATCCTGCTGGCCATCGAGCAGCAAGCCATTGCCGGGAGTTGCTCTTCTTTGTTGCTGAAGCTGGATGCACCCGATGCACCAGCCGCGGAGCGGCGAAAGATTGCAGCCCACGGCGCAAGCCGTGGGTGGGGTGAGGTAGGGGATATTCAAGCCCCGGAGGGGCGGAAGAAAAATTGCGATAGCGAATCTTCTGTTGTTCATCAATACGCCCATCGGTCCATTCATCCCTCCCACACACAATTGTTAACCGGATTAAACGTCACCGCCGAATTAATCCGCTCGCGTCTGGACCGCAAACCTTCACGCTCCGTCGCATTCGCCACGAAAACCGCCTGGACGGGATGAAATCAATGACTCAATCACTCAATCACCCAATGACTAAATCGCTCAATGACTGAATGACTCAATGCTCCCATGCCGTTCGCCTGCATCTACGTGCCGAATTTTCCCGTGGCGGCCGCACTCCGCGCCGAACCGGAACTGCAGCCGCGCGGCGCCCTCGCCATTCTCGAAGGCAAACCTCCGCTGGAAAAAATCTTTGCGGTCAATGACCAGGCCACCGGCATGGGCATCGCACCGGGCATGACCAAAGCCCAAGCCGAACTGTGCGCGGATCTCGCCTTACGCCCGCGATCTTCGCTGCAGGAATCCTCCGCTCACGCCGCCCTGCTCGACTGCGCCCAATCGTTCTCCCCCTGCGTGGAAGACGCCGCCCACGACACTGCCCTGCTCGATCTCGCCGGCATGGAATCTCTTCTCGGGTCGCTGCAGGAAATTTCTCGCGCCATCCACACCCGCGCCGCCGCCCTCGGACTCGCCGCTCGCGTCGCCGTAGCTTCTAATCCCGACGCGGCCATACTCGCCGCGCGCGGCTTCCCCGGCATAACCGTGATCCCCGCGGGCAAAGAAACAGAACAATTAGGATGTTTGCCAGTCGAAGTTTTGTTTGCGGACCAACTGGAAGAAGACGATAAAAAAAACGCCGTCCGTCTGCTCGAAATCCTCGACCGCTGGGGCATCCGAAACCTGCGCGGACTGGCCGCCCTGCCGCAAGTTTCGCTCAGCGAACGTCTCGGACAGCAAGGCTTGCGTCTGCAGCAGTTGGCCCGCGGCGCCGCTTCGCGCACTCTGGTCCCAGTCGAAGAGCCGATGCGGTTTGAAGAAGCCGTCGAACTGGACCACCCCATCGTCCTGCTTGAACCGCTGGCCTTCCTGCTCAACCGACTGCTCGAGCAAATCTGCGCTCGCCTGGCAGCGCGAGCCCTGTCCACGCAGGAACTGCGCCTTACGCTGGAACTCGAAAACTTCTCCGCGCGCCATGAATCAACCAACCATCATCAATTCGCCCGCACCCTGCGCTTGCCTCTTCCTATGCTCGACGCCAAAGTTTTCCTCAAACTGCTGCAGCTGGATTTGAACGCGCACCCCCCAGGAGCACCCATTATGAAAATTCATTTGGCCGCCGAACCAGCGCGTCCCCGTTCCGCACAAGGCGGACTATTCCTGCCTCCATCGCCGGAACCGGAAAAACTGGAACTCACCCTGGCCCGCATCGCTGGCATGGTCGGCGAAAACAAAGTCGGCGCGCTGGAATTGCTCGACACCCATCATCCCGATGGATTTCGCATGCAGCACTTCGTGGCCGAGCCCCCCCGAAAAAATGCGCCCGAAAACTTCTCCGACGCGGCAGCGAAACAATCTCTCGATCAATCTCCGGAGCAATCTTCGCAACTATCTCCCGTCACCGCCCTGCGCCGCTTCCGCCCTCCACTGCGCGCCACTGTGACTTTGGAAAACGGCCAGCCTATGCGCATGGCGTGCCCAAAGAAAAAAGAAGTGCAGGGAGATGTGCTCTGGCGAGCCGGCCCCTGGCGCTCCTCCGGCGACTGGTGGGAACGCAAAGCCTGGTCCCGCGACGAGTGGGATCTAGCTCTGCGAAATGAAAATGCCGTCTCGTTCTATCGCGTGGTACACGATTTACTCGGCGGCGGCTGGTTTGTAGAAGGAACGTATGACTGAAAAAAGATTTGCCACGGATTCTCACGGATCAACACGGATTTAAGCTACGTTTTTGATCCGTGGAAATCCGCGCAAATCTGTGGCTAATTACCGATGTCCTACATCGAACTCCACGCCCGCTCCGCTTTCAGCTTTCTCGAAGGCGCGTCTCTGCCCGAGGAACTGGCCGCAGTCTGTGCCCAGCTCAACCTACCCGCCATGGCCCTGCTCGACGTCGACGGCGTATACGGCGCGCCGCGCTTTCACCTGGCCGCGCAAAAAACAAAAATCAAGTCGCACATCGGCGCGGAAGTTACCTGTAATTCTCTTCACCCTGTTATCCCATCCCGTCCCCTGCACTCTGTCATCCTGAGCGGAGCGAGTGCTTCACGAAGTGAAGCACTCGAGCAGTCGAAGGATCTCTACTCCCGGAAACCCGTGACAGCAGAGCAGATTCCTCGCTTCGCTCGGAATGACAAATTCAAGTGGAATAACAAACCTGCGGGGAACGGCAAACCTTTCCGCCTCCCCCTCCTCGTCTCCACCCGCGCTGGCTACCAAAACCTCTGCCGCCTGATCACCAAAATGAAGTTGCGCGCCAAGAAAGGCGAAGGCGCGGTCACAGCACAAGAACTAGAAGAGCATGCCGACGGCCTGATCTGCCTCACCGGCGGCACCGAAGGTCCATTAGCCGCGGCCCTGCAGCAAGGTGGCCTGGATGAAGCCCGTCGTCAGGTCGATCGGCTCATCGCCATCTTCGGACACAAAAATGTCTACATCGAACTGCAACGCCACTTTCAGCGCGAAGAAGAATCCCGCAACCGCGCCGCCATCGACATCGCTCACTCCCTCAATCTTCCTCTGCTCGCCACCAACGGAGTCTGCTACGCCACCGCCAAAGCCCGCGAACTGTGCGATGCCTTCACCGCAATCCGACACCATCGCACGCTCTCGACAGCGGGGCGCCTGCTCGCCCGCAACTCCGAACGCCATCTGAAATCCGCGGAAGAAATGCGGCAACTCTTCGCCGACCTACCCGAAGCCGTTAGCAATACACTCGAACTTTCTTCGCGCCTCGAATTCTCGCTCAACCATCTCGGCTACGAATTCCCGCGCTACCCCGTGCCCGAAGGCGAGACCATGAATTCATTCCTGCGCGAGCGCTCCTGGGAAGGATTTCACCAGCGCTATGGCCGCGCCAAACCCGACATGCAAACTCGTGCCCGGCTGCAAATCGAAAAAGAATTGAAGCTCATCGAAAAGCTCAAACTCGCCGGTTATTTCCTCATCGTCTGGGATCTCATCCGCTTCTGCCGCGAGCAGAACATTCTGGTGCAGGGCCGCGGATCGGCCGCCAACAGCGCCGTCTGCTATTCGCTCGGCATCACTGCAGTCGACGCCGTTGGCATGGAACTGCTCTTCGAGCGCTTTCTTTCCGAAGAGCGCGGTGAGTGGCCCGACATCGATCTCGACCTGCCCAGCGGCGACGAACGCGAAAAAGTTATCCAGTATCTTTACAAACGTTACGGCGAGCGCGGCGCGGCCATGACCGCCAACGTCATCACCTATCGCAATCGCATGGCCGCGCGCGAAATGGGCAAGGCTCTGGGTTTCGATCCAGAAACGCTCCAGAAAATTTCCGCCGCCGTCGCCACCTGGGAATTTCGCGACGAGAACGACGCGCTCGACCGCCGCTTCCGCGACGCCGGGCTCGATCTCAACCATCCCCGCCTGCGCAAGTATTACGAACTCTGCCTCGCCGTGCAGGACATGCCGCGCCATCTCGGCCAGCACTCCGGCGGCATGGTCATCTGCCAGGGACAACTCGATTCCGTCGTGCCCCTCGAACCCGCCTCCATGCCCGGCCGCGTCGTGGTGCAGTGGGACAAAGAAGATTGCGCCGACATGGGCATCATCAAAGTCGACTTGCTTGGCCTCGGCATGATGGCCGTGCTCAAGGATTCCATCGAACTCATTCGCGACCACTATCACGAAGAAGTGGATCTCGCGCACCTTCCCGCGGACGATCCGCCGGTGTATTCCGCCCTGCAGCAGGCCGACACCATCGGTTTGTTCCAGGTGGAAAGCCGCGCGCAAATGGCCTCCCTGCCGCGCCTGCGCCCCATGCGCTTTTACGACATTGTGGTGCAAGTCGCGATCATTCGCCCCGGCCCCATCGTCGGCCAGATGGTGAATCCATTCATCCAGCGCCGCCAGGGACGCGAAGCCGTCACCTATCCGCATCCCTCGCTCGAGCCCGTGCTCAAGCGCACACTCGGCGTCCCGCTCTTTCAGGAACAATTACTGCGGCTCGCCATGATCGCCGCCAACTTCACCGGAGGCGAAGCCGAAGAACTACGCCGCGCCATGGGCTTCAAACGCTCGCAAGCCCGCATGAAAGAGATCGAAGCCCGGCTGCGCTCCGGCATGACGCAAAATAAAATTTCGCCCAAAGCACAGGAAGAAATTATCCTCTCGATCACTTCTTTCGCGCTCTACGGATTCCCCGAATCCCACGCCGCCAGTTTCGCGTTGATCGCCTATGCCAGCGCGTATCTGAAATGTCACTACCTGGCCGCTTTCACCGCCGCCCTGCTCAACAATCAGCCCATGGGATTTTATTCTCCCGCCACAATCGTCAAAGATGCGCAGCGCCACGGATTGAAAATGCTGCCGGTGGACGTGACGTGCTCAGAGTGGAACTGCACGCTGGAAACAGTACCGAGTGCCAAGTACCGAGCACCGAGTAAAACCGTTCACCCGACGAACTTTGAATCGGACACTAAAGATTTTGTCATTCCGACCTCCGAGCGCACGCGAGGGGCGGAGGAATCTCTACCCACGCAACTCGGGACTCGGGACCTGGGATCCGGGACTCCGGCACTCCGCATGGGCCTGCGCTATGTCCGCGGCCTGCATGAAGAAGCGGGTAAGGCCTTGGTTCGCGAACGCGATCGCGCTCCCTTCACCTCCATTCACGACATCACCCGCCGCGTTCCCGAACTGCGCAAGGACGAACTCACCACCCTGGCGGAGATTGGAGCGTTGAATCCGGTGGGCAATGAGAGTGGGCCGAGATTCCTCCGCCCCTCGCTTGCGCTCGGGGGTCGGAATGACAAGAATTTTGTTTGCGGCTCGGGACTCGGGACTCAAGACTCGCAACTCCACCGCCGCGACGCGCTCTGGCAAGTCGAACGCGCCGTCCGCCCCTCCGGCCCGCTGCTCGAGCAGCAGCCCGAGCCCGACTCCCCTTCGCCGCTCGAGCCCATGAATCAGGAAGAGCGCCTGGTCGCCGACTTCCACGGCACCGGACTGACCGTCGGCCCGCATCCCATGGCCTACCGCCGCGCCTGGCTCAATGCCATGGGAATTCGCCGCGCCAGCGATCTGCGCGATATTCCCAACGGCAAACGCCTCCGCATTGGCGGATGCGTCATCGTCCGCCAGCGTCCGGGAACCGCCAAAGGATTTGTTTTTTTAAGTCTGGAAGATGAAACCGGCGTGGCCAACGCCATCATCACGCCCGACCTGTTCCATCAGAATCGCCTGCTGCTGGCCAGCGAGAAATTCCTCGCCATCGAAGGCATCCTGCAAAATCAGGACAACGTCATCTCCGTCAAAGCCGAACGCGTACAACCGCTATTCGTCACGAAAGCCGAAACCGTCTCTCACGACTTCCACTAAAGGGATTAGGGGCAGGGGCTAGCTACGCCAACGAAGGCCTCGGTCCTGATCCCTAAACCCTGGCCCCTGACCCCTGCTCTTTTCACTTCCCCATATAGCTCACCCTCCAGATCGAGTTCGACCCGTCATCGCTTACCAGCAGCGACCCATCGGGTGCAACTGTAATCCCCACCGGACGCCCCCACACATGCCCGTCGGGCAAAACAAATCCAGTCAGAAAATCCTGATACTCGCCCGTGGCATGCCCCGTCCCATGCAGCGGCACGCGAATCACTTCATAGCCCACGCGCACCGACTTGTTCCATGAGCCATGCTCGGAGGCAAAAAGTTCTCCCGTGTACTCCGCGGGAAACTGCTTGCCGTCGTAGAAGGTAAATTCCAGAGACGCATTGTGCGGCTGCAACAGCACGTCGGGAACGATAGCCTTATCCTTTAATTCAGGATGCTTGCCCTTGTGCCGCGGATCCTGATGCGCCCCCATATACCACCACGGCCAGCCATAAAATCCCCCCTCTTCGACATGCGTGATGTAGTCGGGCACCAGGTTGTCTCCCAGCGCGTCGCGTTCGTTCACCGAGCACCACAACTCGCCGGTCTGCGGATTTACCTGAATCCCGCCTCCGGCGTTGCGAATACCGTAGGCATACACCTTCAACTGGCAATTCGCCGGATCGCACACCAGAATGTCGGCGCGATCCTTCTCCGCCGGGTGAGTGTCAGGATCGTCCACATTCGACGCCGAGCCCACTGCCACGAACATCTTCTTGCCGTCCGTGGAAAAATCGATTGCCCGCGTCCAATGTCCGCCCCCGGCCGGCAAGTCTGCAATGTGCTGCGCCTCACCGCTGGCCTTCAAATCTCCGTTGTGATACGCAAAGCGAATTACTTCGTTGGTGTCGCCAATATAAATCCATTGCGGATCCGGTCCCGGCGGATAAAACGCAATCCCATACGGGCTCTTCAGTCCGCTGGCAAAAACCTGCATCTGCTCCGCCTTGCCGTCGCTGGTCATGCCGCGAAAAATGCGAATCCGTCCGGGTTCGCTCTCCGCCAGAAAGATATCGCCATTGGGAGCCGTACGCAGCAATCGCGGATTCTCAAGTCCGGAGGCGAACATCTCCACTTTGAATCCATCTGGCGCAACCGGCCACGCCTTCGCCGGACGCGCCACCAACTCCGCACCGTTATTCGACGACTGGGTCGCATAAGGCTGCGGAAGATCCTTCACCGTGATTTTGCGAGTCGTCCCCGGCTTCTCGTAGCGGAAATCGGTGAACGGCGCAACCGGAGAAGCATCCTTCACCTTCATCCCCGCAACTTCCTGCGCGGGAGCCAACGCCGGACCCGCCGCCAGTTTCCCCGACGCCATCGCCTCGATATAAGTAACGATCTGCCAGCGCTTCTCTTCTTCCAACGATGCCCAGGACGGCATTCCGTTATCCTTGTCGCCCTTGGTGATGAACCAGAACACTTCGCCCGCGGTTACGCCCTTGAGTTTGCCATCCACCAGCGAAGGCACGTTGCCCGTACCCTGCAACGTCTTTCCGTGGCAGGCCAGACAGTTGCGCGCATACAGCGCCCTGCCCGCATCCGCCGCAGCCTGCTGGCCCGCATACGGATTCTTTTGCGCCTTGGCCGACGCTGGCGCGTCATGGAACGGGGTATCGGCAGCCAGAGCGGCGACGGAACCGATGGAAAGAAGTAACAAGAGAAAAGTCGAAACCATACGGCTGGAACCCAGACCCATAAGTATCCTCGCGGTTTGTATTTTCATCTTAGATTAAACGCTAAGCATAAAGGATGCGAACCAAGAGCCACTAGAATATCGTTAGACCGAGCTTCGTGTGCAAAAACCTGCAAGCTGCAGGAGGAACATCCGCAGCGGTTGATGTTGCGGATTTTCATCTTGTCAGGTTTTATATCGCTGGCTATTGTCAATCAGAATCACTGGCCACCGCCCCTGATCGCCGCAGTCTGGAAATATGTTCCAATAGGGTATGTTGAAATCACGACCTGAGTTGCTGGCAGTTTGCTTCTTCGTCCTCGTTGCAGCAATCGCCAGCCCCGCGCAAAAGTCGTCCGACTCCTCCCACTTCCGCGTCTACGTCACCAACGAAAGATCCGGCGACCTCAGCGAGATTGACGCCTCCACTCTCCAGGTCGTCGCCACCGTGCCTCTCGGCAAGCGTCCTCGCGGCATCCACGCCAGCCCGGACGGCCATTTTCTCTACATCGCTCTAAGCGGCTCGCCGCTCGCCGGCCCCGGCGTGGATGAAAGCAAACTCCCCCCGCCCGACAAGACCGCCGACGGCATCGGTGTCTTCGATGTCCAGCAGAACAAGCTCGTCCGCGTCATCCAGAGCGGCTCCGATCCAGAAAATTTCGACCTCACGAAAGACGGCCGTACCATCATCGTCTCCAACGAAGACGACGCCAAGGCCAGCTTCATTGACGTCACCACCGGAAAGGTGACGAAGTCCGTTCCCGTCGGCGAAGAGCCAGAAGGCGTGAAGGTGAGCCCCAACGGCAAGTTCGTCTATGTGACTTCAGAAAATACGGGAACGGTTTCGGCGATCGACGTCGCCACCGCCAACCTGATCAAAACTTTCAAAGTCGGACGCCGCCCCCGCTCCGTCGCGTTTCTGCCCGACAGTTCCCGCGCCTACGTGAGCGCCGAAAACGACGGCGCCGTCACCGTCGTCGACAGCACGAAGCACGAAACCATTCAAACCATCTCGCTAGGGCAACCGGGAGTCATCAAGCCCATGACGGTTATACTCTCGCCCGATGGCGCAACCCTCTACGTCAGCAGCGGCCGCGGGCACAAGCTTTTCGTCATCGACACAGCCACCAACAAAATCACCGCATCGTTCGAGATCGGCGAACGCCCCTGGGGCATCGCACTCTCCCCCGACACCAAGACCCTGTTCAGCGCCAACGGTCCGTCGAATGATGTCTCGGTAGTGAGCCTTGGGAGTCAGAGTGTGACGAAGAAAATCAAGGCAGGTGATGGACCGTGGGGAGTAGTGGTTCTTCCAAACTGATTCGACGTCTGAGGCGGTGCGCTGGTCAGAAACCCACAGAAATTTCGTTCCGGTCGTCGGGAATCCGCAAATCGATTCCGCGTTCATGATTGGCGGCCACCGTCGCATTGATGTCGAGCTGCCCCAGCGGCACGCTGCGCTGCTGGCGCTCAATGCTCACCGACAAAGCGCTGGCCGTCAGCACAAACCGCCGGCTCTCCAGCCGCTCCCCGTTGGCCAGCACAAAGATGGTTGGCGGCAGCAGCTTGGCAGTCGTTGAAGTTGAATTCGCCGTAGGAGAAATCTCGATGACCTGTCCCTTGGGCACCACTGGCTCGGGTGTCCGCTGAACTACCAGCTGCGGCGGCCCCTGTGTCGCGTCAGCCTCTGGTTGCTCAGACTCGAACGAATCGGAATAAGGGAAAAGCCCTGAACCAATACCGGCGCGCCGACGAACCACGCCCGAAGCCGTCCCGCGTCTCACCCGAACGCCGCCCGAAAAACCGTGCTGTCCGCCGCCGTGCACGGACGCCGCGCTTCGCTGCGCCAGCCCGGATCCGTTCAGAATCGCAAGCCCCAGCAGCGCAAATAAGACTGACCTCAGCACGCCGAAATTATACCCCGTTTTCAAACTTGAAGAACTCGCTAAGGTTCCGAGAAAAACTAAGGTTCGGAGACAAACTCTATTTGGACCTCTGTTTTAAAAAAGGGCGCCGCTTCCAGCCGGAACTCGCCATCACCGGAACATCCTGGTGAATGTTGGTAGCGCTAACGGGAATCGAACCCGTGTTTGAAGATTGAGAATCTTCCGTCCTAACCCCTAGACGATAGCGCCTCTTTTTATAATCAGCGACTGAGGCGACGCTGATTGGTGGTAGTCCCCGAACCGTTCACCATACTTCCACCAGCTGTCTTGTGCCCGCTGATTTTAATTGCGACAATTTCGGGAACCCCAGCGTTTACCAAGTTTCGAACTGCTGAGCGCCGCAAGCCGTGGACGACGAGCCCTTCGTACGAGGGTCGTGCCTCTTTCCCTCGACTTCAATTTTACGGCCAAGACCGCACGCCGCACAAGCAGGCAGCCATTCCTTACGGAGCTTCGTCCCGTCCAAAACTCGACCGACTTTCGGCTCGACACCACGGAGCATATTCACGAGAACCTAGGGCAGGGGGACGATGCAGGGCTCGTCATTCTGAGTTTCGTGGTCGCGCCTTGCGTCTACTTGATTGGCCGCGAACCCGTGATGAGGATGTCTACGAGCCTCCTGGCGCTCTGCTGCCACTCAGGGCCGGAGGCCACGTGGGAGACGCCGATCAGCGCGCGGAGCAGATCGAACGGCTCCAGATCGCTACGAATCTCACGGGTATTGATGGCGCGCTTCACCAACGAATCGATTGCCCCCTGGATCTGACGGCGTGAACCTTCATACAACTTCGAAGGACCTCCGACCAGCGAATTTAGAGCGGGGCCGATGATCTGCTTGGTTCCAATGTAATCGACGAACAGTAGCATCCATGCTCGCAAAGCCTCGATGGGAGGAAGGTTTGCGGAGAACTTCTTCTCGGCTGCGGCCAGTTTTTCCACCTCAGTTCGATAGACCGCTTCGATCAGGGCGTCTCGGGTAGGAAAGTGGCGATACAGAGTTCCCGCTCCAACCCCTGCCTCTTTGGCGATGTCGTCGAGGCTGGCATTCGCGCCGGACCGGGTAAACGCCTCCTTCGCCACCTCCAGAATCCGCTCGCGGTTCCGCTGCGCGTCGGTGCGGGGTTTTCGCGCGGTAATTTTCCGAGTCTTGGTCGGCATAAAAAAGTTGCAACCGGAGGCAGCCTCCGGTTATCTTATCTACTGATTCGGAGACACTCTCCGTTTTAATCGGAACCCGGCGGCCTGTCAATAGCGGCTCCCGGGTTCCGCGGAGCGATCTCCGGTTTCGAGAGGTGAGAAATATGAATCCACTCGCTCGTTATAAGGCATCCAAGAATTTCAACAATCCTTGCTCGGACCTCACGACGATGGCGGAGCAAGAGTTATCGGCATTCTTCAACGCCGTGACCCAGTTATTCGGGGAAGAACAGGCGGAGCTTTCAGCAGAAGACTGGCTGGAAGAGTTGATCGGGATCGATGGTCTGCCCGCTTCAACCCGCGAATTTCGATCGATCACTGCCAAAGTTTCGACTCGGCTCGCAAGTCGAGTGCGCTCTTCGTCTCTATCCACCGAATTTATTAATGCTTAGGAGGAAAAGAATATGCGCGTTTTTGTTACTGGAGCTACAGGTTTCATTGGTTCGGCGCTTGTCCGAGAACTTATCGACGCTGGTCATCAGGTGCTCGGCCTCGCGCGCTCGGATGCGGGCGCCAAGTCGCTTATCGCCGCTGGTGCGCAGGTGCATCGCGGTTCGCTCGAGGATCTCGAAAGCCTTCGCAGCGGCGCGGCGGCTGCCGACGGAGTAATCCACACCGCCTTTATCCACGATTTCTCAAACTATGGGCCTGCGGCCGAGGCGGATAGGCGTGCCATCGAGACTCTCGGCAGCGCGCTCGCGGGCTCCGACCGCCCGTTGATCGTCACTTCCGGGACCTTGCTAGCTCAACGCCAGGGCCCGCTCGCCACAGAAGGGGATGCACACAATCCCAACTTCCCCCGCAAGTCGGAGGATGCGGCGCTTGCGCTGGCGGCACGCGGAGTCCGCGCATCCGTGTTGCGCCTTCCGCCATCGGTCCACGGCAACGGTGATCATGGCTTTGTGCCACGTTTGATCAGCGTCGCACGTGAAAAGGGCGTCTCCGCATTTATAGGCGACGGGCTCAACCGCTGGCCCGCTGTACATCGGCTCGATGCCGCTCATTTGTACCGGCTCGTGCTTGAGAAAGGTACTGCTGGGGCGATCTATCACGGTGTGGCCGACGAGGGCATACCGACTCGAGACATCGCCGAGGTCATCGGCCGGCATTTGAACGTACCGGTCGTCGGCAAGTCTCGCGAGGAAGCAGCCGATCATTTTGGCTGGATCGCTCTCTTCTTTGGGATCGACAGCCCGGCTTCCAGCGCGCAAACGCAGCAACAGCTGGGATGGCGACCGGTTCAGCCTGGACTCATTGCCGATCTGAACGCGGAGCACTATTTCGAACACGCTGCGGACGCCGTGGCTTCGCGCGGCTAACGCATAACCGTCCATTAACCGTCGCATCTGAACGTGTAAGTACGAGGAGAGAAACATGACGAACACACTTGAGACAACTGCATTTGGAGCAACTTCGACCACAGATGACGTTTTGTCCGGCGTGAATCTGAAGGGCAAACAAATTCTCGTGACCGGTGTTTCGGCCGGCCTCGGGGTGGAAACCGCGCGCTCGCTGGCCGCGCACGGCGCTCAGGTTGTAGGTGCGGCGCGAGATTTGAACAAGGCCAAAACTGTAACCGAGCAGGTGCGAAAGGACGCCGCGGCCAATGGCGGAAGCTTCGAACTGGTTGAACTCGATCTTGCCAACCTGAAAAGCGTGCGTGCCTGCGCCGACCGGTTGCTGGCGAATGCGGAATCGTTCGACGTGATCATCGCCAATGCTGGAGTGATGGCCACACCGTTCGGCCACACAGCGGACGGCTTCGAAACGCAGTTCGGCACGAATCACCTGGGCCACTTTGTCCTGGTCAACCGGATTGCGTCTCTTATCCGCGAGGGCGGACGGCTCATCAACTTGTCTTCCGCTGGTCATCGCTATTCCAACGTCGACCTCGATGATCCCAACTTTGAGCACACAATTTATGAGCCCTTCGTCGCCTATGGCCGGTCGAAGACGGCGAACATCCTCTTTGCAGTGGAGTTCGACCGGCGACACCGGACTCGCGGCATACGTGCTGCGGCGGTGCATCCAGGAGGCATTCAGACCGAACTTGGTCGCTACCAGGATCGTGGCCGAATTGAGAAGATGATCGACCAGATCAATCAGCAACGCGCAGCGCAGGGCAAAGGGCCTTTCCAGTGGAAAACGATTCCACAGGGAGCCGCGACTTCGGTGTGGGCTGGGGTCGTCGCATCCGCCGACGAGGTCGGCGGCCAATACTGCGAGGATTGTCACGTTGCCCAGGTCGTGCCTGACGATCTACCCGTCGCCACAAACGAAGGTGTACGCGGTTACGCGATCGATCCAAAAGCTGCCGAGGCGCTCTGGAAGAAAAGTGAAGAAATGGTTGGAGAGTCGTTTTAACTCTCCTCAATTACGGCTCACAAACAACGCACCGGGAGGAATGAAAATGATTGAACAAAAAACCCTCGCCGGCAGTTTCACGCTGCCCGGCAAATCGATGACATTAAATCGCATGGGCTACGGCGCCATGCAACTGGCTGGCCCGGGTGTCTGGGGACCGCCGAAGGATCTTAACGCCGCCATTGCTGTTCTGCGAGAGGCAGTAGAGTCGGGCGTGAACCACATCGACACCAGCGACTATTACGGACCTCACGTGACCAATCAGCTTATCAAGCAGGCGCTCCATCCTTATCCGAAGGATCTCGTGATCGTCACCAAGGTGGGCGCTCGTCGAGGTCCGGACAAATCCTGGCTTCCCGCTCTCTCCCGCCAGGAACTAGTGGATGCCGTCCATGACAACCTGAGAAATCTTGGGCTCGACCATCTCGATGTCGTCAATCTTCGGGTCGGTGGATTCACGGAACCGGGGCAGGAATCGATCGAGGAACCACTGACCGTCCTCGCCGAACTCAAGCGCCAGGGACTGATCCGGCATATCGGTCTGAGCAACATTACTCCCAAGCCGTTGGCCGAAGCGCAAGCCATCACAGAGATTGTCTGCGTGCAGAATTTCTACAATGTGGCTCAGAGGAACGACGATGGTTTCATCGATGACCTGGCCGCGCGAGGTATAGCGTATGTTCCGTTTTTTCCGCTGGGAGGTTTCACTCCACTGCAGTCGTCGGCGCTTGACGCAACCGCGGCGTCCCTCAAGGCCACACCCATGCAGGTTGCACTTGCTTGGCTTCTGCAGCGCTCGCCCAATATCCTGCTGATTCCTGGCACATCTTCCCTCGCGCATCTTCGTGAAAATCTTCAGTCTTCGCTGCTTCAGATTCCCCCTGAAGTGATGGCCGATCTCGACGCAATCGGCGGAAATGCCGGGAATGGGAGGCGCACTGCGTAAGGTCTACACTCCGCGTTTCGCGCGCAAGATCAGCAACAAGCAGTGACCCAGCCTGGGCTAGTATTCTGAAGTGTGAGTGAAGAGCCAAACATAGCACCGCCCAATACGCCGCTTCGCAGGGGTTTTCTCCGATCCTTGATTCGATGGCTTGTCATCGGCGCGGTGCTTCTTTGGTCTCTTGCCGCGCTGATCCTTCTGTCCGCTCGATGGATCGACCCACCGTCCGCGGTGCACATCCAGCGCCGGTTGCAGGCCTGGATTCACCACACCCCCTATCATGAACGCTACAAATTCATTCCGCTGAACCAGATCTCTCCCGATCTCCAGCACGCTGTTGTTGCGGCGGAGGACGCGCGCTTTATGCGACTTTTCCTTTCTGAGCGCCCGGCTCATTCTGGGCTCTCATTGATTTCACCAGGTCAGCCGCTGACGCTCCCTCGAGCGACAGTCCATAGCCGACCTCTTTGACGATGCGCTCTTTCAACGGTTGAATGAAATGTACGCGCGTATTGCGGCGCGTCACTTCGGGAGCCTTCAGGTACAACTTCGCCAGTTCCCGTGCCCGGCTGAGCGCCCTGCCATTCGGCACAACTTCGGCAACCACTCCCCATTCATATGCGGTACGAGCCGTGATCGGTTGTGGGTTGAGTAGGAACGCCTCCGCTCGTCCTGCTCCCGCGCGATAACTCCAGGTGGTGAAAATTCCGTCGCCGGGCGCAACCCCCTGGGAGAAGTGGGCCACATCCTGGAAAGTCGCGCCCTCTGCCGCCACAATTACACTGGCAAGTAGCGCGTAGTCGGAATGCACGTGGGCGCGTCCCTCGATTGCCGCGATGACCGGGACCCGTATGTTGGCTATGTTTTCCAACACCTGAACGCCCTCGTCGTGAACCTGGCTCCAGACGCCCGGATCGGCGGGGTTGCCGAAGGAGGACCAATCAACATCAGTAATGAACTCCCCACCGGCGCCGGTAAGGATTACGATCTTGTTTGCGCGATCCTGCGAAATCCGGTAGAAGCCATCGACAAATTCCGTGTGAGATTGCGCCGTCATAATGCATGGGCCGCCGTTAGTGTGGACTTCAGCGACCAGCACGCCGTTGTCATCCCGTGTCAGCTTTAGGTTGTGATAAGCATTGAAATAGTTAGAGCTAAGCGTGTTCATGGTATTTTTCTCCTCACTCTTCGGATGGGATCGAATTAGACTCCCGAGTTTTGTTTGGCCATCACCCGGTTAACCTCCGCAACTGCGTGAGCGTTTCAGAAGGCTCTGGACGAATTGTGTAATCTGCGTTCACATCGGCAGCACGAATGATCCCTTGCTTGTCGATCACGTATCGCGCCGGGATCGGCAACCGGTATTCCGATTCATCGTTGAACCTGTCGAGCGTGCTCCCAAACGACTTGTAAAGATCGCTCAAGTAATCCGGGAACGTAAAAACCAGTCGAAACTGCTCCGCGATCTTCAGATGCAGATCGGTCAGGATGTCGAAGGTCAGGTTCAGTTTCTTGTGCATGGCGCGGGTATATCTTTCGAGTTCAGGAGTGATCACGACGATCTGCGCTCCCAACGCCCGCACGTCAGAATGGATTCCCTGTAGAGCCTCCAGCTCCATGTTGCAATAAGGTCACCAGTGCCCCCGGAAAAAGCTGACGACCAGCGGACCCTGATTGAGCAGGTCGGCCGAGGACACCTCTACATGGTCCTGATTAAATAAGGTGAAACCCGGAGCGCGATCGCCAACCTTCAATGCGCGATCTTCAATGCCAGACGCCTTGAGCTCCGCGGTAGCTCGATGCATATTTTCGATTACGTCGTGCGGCGCGTTGTACGGTGGACCTCCGGACTCGAACGTTTTCTTGAATTCATCTAAACGCGATTGAAGAGTTGCCATTTTTTCTGTCCTTTCAAGATCGTTTGAAATCAGGTTTGCGTTGTGATTTACGTGCTAACTGCGCTGGAGCCAACACCCTTGCCTTCAGTTGCGACAAATAAGACCACCAGCGGCCCGAACTGCCGAAGGTGCATCATTGTGAATTGCGTCGCGCAGATGGAAATGTCGATTCATGTTCTTTGTTTTGTAAGTTGGCTACTCATCGGCGAGCCTTAGATAAACTTTGGCTTCGGCGGCGCGCAGACTGATTCGAACCAGCGACTGATGTACACCTCGGCGTGAGCTTCACCGCAGTAATGCCGGGCTCCGGCCGCGTTGGCGGTTTCAGAATTCCACCGGTACACGGTTAGATCGGAATCTCCACATCGAATCACGAACCAGTGCATGGGGTTGGTGGTCACGAGTCCACAAACTTCACATCTAAATTCCTGCAGCGCCGTCATGCGTGTCGTTCCTTATATGTAGATTGTCATCTTCACTTCGCGATCGAGGCCGGTCGCAGACTTGGTGTCAGAATCGTCAGTTCGCCGACTTGTTCCCTCTTCACGGTGCCACGCAGGTGGGCGTGATCCATCATCCAAACCTCGGGAATGATCTCGCCGACCAGTCGTCCATGACAGAATAACCGCACTACTGAACTCTCAGAAACGACAATTCCCACGGCTTTGGTAATTGCGCTCATGTTGGCGGCGGCAATGTGACGGCTACCGAGTCCCAACGGCACATCCACTTGTGCGGCCACGGCATCGAGGTAGCGGCATGCGGAAATGACAATTCCGTCGCGACTCACTACGAATCCGCCATCCAGCTGCGCCAATTCCTTGATCGTTCCGCGTAAATTTAGATTGGTGAGGCGCCGCGAAGACTCCGGATGCCCCAGCAACGGATCCAAAATCAACGGTCTGGATTTCGCGAGCACTGCGGTCTCATCTCCGAGCGTAAATAGCGTGCCGATGCGCCTTCCCTCCCGACCCTCGCGAGCGATTTCGACTGCGAGCTCAATCAGAGACTCCAGAACCTCAGGATCGTATTCCGTGACCTGGCAGAGAATGCTCTCAAACATCCATCAGCTCCTCGCCTCGAGTAGAGGCCCACTGGGCTTTACGGTTTCAGAAGAGACTTCCCGTAGCCAACGGGAATGGCGAAATTCGATCCGCCGAATTCGCGCACCATGGCAAAGTTAATTCCTATCACTTTGCCCTCGTTGTTGAAAAGCGGACCGCCGGAGCCGCCCGATGTGGTTTGGGCATCGTAGACAATCTTGTCGGGCAGCACGTCGCCGATATGCCCCTGGGTGGTGGTAGGCCGTATCAGATGGCGGCGGGCGAGTTCTTCGATCACCTGTTTCGGATCACCTTTGGATGCGGTCGCGATGGACTGGAGCGTCTCCGCACCGGTTCGAGCCAGAATTGCATCAAGGCCAGTAGGATATCCCAGCAGCACGACCGGCCCACCCCTGACCGCCGAGCCGCGGCCATCGGCAAGGGCTATTTGTTTGATTCCCAGGTCAGAAACGTTTCCTTTCACCACAGCAACATCCGCAGCAGATGAAATCTTCTCGGTGTTGACGGCAATGCCGTT
>Ga0210400_10001542_pt1 | contig 22625 bp, 21 predicted proteins | sample IncBWH26MmetaG_FD_155456 | JGI IMG/M metagenome (GOLD analysis project Ga0210400, IMG submission 155456) | Forest soil microbial communities from Barre Woods Harvard Forest LTER site, Petersham, Massachusetts, United States - Inc-BW-H-26-M | ecosystem: Environmental > Terrestrial > Soil >...
CTTTAGTTAGATTTACCCCGTAATGTTGCCGTTGTAGATCAACTCTGGCTACTATGCCAAAAGACGCGATGAAAGCGCCTGGGCCGTGTATCGTCCACATACCGCTGTTTACGGCGAAGGTTGTCACGCATGTTATCCGTGCCGTGAACGTAATCCGTGCCGCGAATCGCCAATGTTTATGCGGGTTGTCACGCTGTCACGGATGAAAATGGCCTTTTCGGGTAGTGAAGGAGCCCCCTTCCCCAGGGTTGTGGGAGCATGCTCTTTGACAACTGAATATTGAGGTGAACAGGTCTCTCGTGGAGATGTACGGGCTGGCCACGGTATAAGTGTGCCAGCCCTGGAAGCAGCTTGCTTAATGCACTCTCGGTTCCAGATATCTCTTAAAGTTTGTTTTTATCTTGCTGTCATCCAACGTTACCCTCAAGCTCAAATTAGAGATTTCCAACCGTACACTGCGTAACTAGATATACCACCGCCCCTTTTAGCCTGCATTATTCATGAACGACAAGCGAAATGCCGGGCGACGGCGGAGAGTGACAAATAACGAGTAGAGCCACTGCGGACTCTGCTTCATGTTGGTCACCACGAAGCGAGGGTTATCCTTGGGTTCGCGCTCCCCATGCCGCACCACTGCGGCTTTATAGATGACGCGCTATACGTGAATAATCCAGGCTAATGCATTGCAATCTGATTCACTTAAAGTAAGTTCCCTGAGAGTAGTCGAACTTTATGGGTGGAAGTCATGCGTGCTGCGGAACAAACCACAAATAGTCACGGATACAGGGGTGGTCCGCATAAAGACTACAGCGTGCGGACACCTGTTCCCGCATAGGCGTGGAAGGTATCAATCGACTCGATCTCGATGGATTCAGATGAGGTCTCCTCATTGATCCAATCACGACGCTCGTTAAGAGCAGCCCGCAAAGCATTCGGTCCCGCAAGTTCGTTCAGATCGATGGCCACTTTGCCCGTAAGGTATTCCAGGGCGTCTCCATAATCATAGGAACCAGAGCCGGTGCCTCTGCCTTCAAGATACTGAGTTTCCACGGCACTGGTGTCCAGCTCAACGCCCACCCTTGGTTTCATGGCCCTTCTATAAGCCTCTTCCTGTGCCGGATTCTTCAATACTCTGGAGTGGCCCGCTGAATCAGTGACCGCATGACCCGCAAATCCCTCTGTCTCGACAAACTGGTTGTCATCCAGATATTCCTCAAAAAGTTTCTTTGCGAAAGGCCGCGTGTCTTCTGCGTCCTCATCCGGGGTAGCGTTGGAGTCGCACGAATGAAGCTTGACTGATTTGAGGGCAGCGATCCCCAGTACGCCCAGGTTTTCATCCAGGAACGCCCTAAGTTGTCCGGTACTGAAGTCTCCCACCTGCTGGTAGTTGCCATGGGCGAAGACATCAACATGGCCGTCCTTAACGGCAGATTTGGTGCTCAAAACTTCGCTGTTCTCCGCATCATAAAGGACACCCTTCCCGAGGGAGGCATGGAACTTTTTAGCGTCTGACACAATGTCAGCATAGGACTCCTCCGACTCACCGGTATATTTCAGCGTGACTGTTGCTCGCTGTACCGTACCTCCATGACTCGGTCGTGATGGGGCCGCCGCTCGTAGCGACGCGCGGAGCGAAGTGGGAGCTGCCTTGGAAGTCAAGTGCGATGGAAATGGCGGGATCTTGATGGCCGTCCGCGGGTCAGTAGCAAATCCAGGCACATGCAGGACTTTCGGTTGTGCCCCCCGAGAGACATTCGGTCTGTATACCGGCGGGGCTTTTCCGGCGCCTGGTCCGGGACCCGGACGATAAGGCGCTGGAGAGTGTAGTTGAGTTACTGCTGAGGCGCTTGGCTGATAAGCCGGCGGCGCCTTTCGCTGAGTTGTAGAAGCATTGGGTCGGTATACCGGCGGTGCTTTAGGTTGGGTGACAGATGCCCTAGGTCTATACACCGGCGGAGCTTTGCGCTGAGTGACAGACGCCCCAGGCCGATATACCGGCGGGGCTTTGGGCTGCATTGCAGAGATCTGCGGTTGATAGACTTGCGGCGCTTTCCGCTGGGCCAAAGAAAAGTCAGGCCGATAAACTCGTGGGGTAGCCGTCGGCTGTTTCTGCAGCGGCTTGCTGCCTTGCCGGATTGCAGGAACTTTGAGTTGCATACCTCCGGCCAACTGGTCCGGTCTGAATACCGCAGGCGCCTTAGGTTGTACCGGAAAACTTGGTATAGGCGAAACGGCGGCCTTTGGAGTCACAAAACCCATGCTGGACCTTTCGGGAAGGACACTATATCTCGGGGTGAACCATTTGAGCAATGATGGATGCTTTATGAATGCGCCGTCGAGGCGATTACGGAAGCGACTATTCAGGTTTTACTCGCGGTGGGTCAGATCGGTTGACGACAATCCGACTTGAGCGCCGCCGCTGGCGCGGCGGCGACGACCGGCAAGTGATCGGCCGGTATTCCCAGGATTACGGTGCAAAACACGATTTTTCGTCACCAATAACATTCGGTACAATCCCATGCGTGAGTAACCTTAACGTTTCGGAAAGGATTCGACAAGCGGCAGAGGACGGCGACGTCTTCGCACAATTTGAAGTTGGCGTGGATTTCGATCTTGGCACCTATGGTGAGCAAAACTTCCAGAAGGCAGCAGAATATTGGGCCAAGGCAGCGAACCAGGGTCACCGAAGCGCAGAGGACAACCTGCTTTTGCAGCATGTTTCCGGCCAAGTAAAGACTTACCAGTCTGAGGTGGTGTTCACTCGATTCAAGAATCGAGCGGAGTCCGGCGACCGTGATGCGCAGAACAATTTGGGTCTCTGCTTCCAGTTTGGCTATGGCACGGCGCAAAACTACGGAGAGGCTGCGGTTTGGTTTCGTCGCTCTGCCGAGGGTGGTTTGGCCACCGCCCAGTTCAATCTGGGCGGTCTCTATTACAACGGCACTGGGCCCAAAAAAGACCTAGCCATTGCAATCGAGTGGTACACACGAGCAGCGGAACAACGGCACGAATTGGCTTTGCTGCAGTTAGGAACTATTTATCAGAAGGGCATAGGAGTCGAAGTAAACCTAGAACGTGCTGCAGTTCTTTACCTTATCGCCTACAAACAGGGGTCAGTTCGAGCTGCAAATCATCTCGGCTTTATGTTCCGGAAAGGGCTTGGAGTTGCTCAGGACAATTCCCTGGCGTTTCAACTCTATCTGGAGTCAGTGAACCTGCCGGACACCTCTTGTGAGATAGCGCAAAACCTTTCGTACCGAGGAACTGCCAATTACTGGCTTGGCTATATGACGGAGAATGGTCTGGGCACAAAGCGCGACCTGCGAGCGGCCAAACGCTGGTACGTTCAAGGCGCGGCTTGTGGCCAGTCAAACTGTATCGAGGCAATCGCCCGGCTGTCCAACGCCATTCCGAAACGCCGCACAAGGAAAGCCGTTAACTGATACAAACAGGCGATGTCATTCACGAACAGGATCGTGCCGGGTTATTCATTGGTTCCAATTTGTAGACCAGTTCACAAGTTCAAATGCGTGGGCGGCATCCATCGATTGACACGAATCTTGCTTTTCAATAGGGTTGGAATCCGATGACCCAAAGCCAGCAGCCTGCATTGACACTCTTCGCCGTTGGGATGATCGGCCTCGGCATCCTCGCGCTGGTCTATGGTGATTTCGCGTTGGTGTGGCAGCCCGTCGCCCCATGGATTCCGGGCCGGACGGTTCTCGCTTATGGTTCGGGCCTCATCATGCTACTTGGTGGTGTTGGACTGCTTTTCAGAGCCACGGCGAGATGGGCGTCTCGCATCCTGTTTCTATACCTTATCGTCTGGCTCCTGCTGAAGGCGCCTGCTGTGCTAGTGACGCCGAAGATGGAAGCTGTCTGGCTCGGCATTGGTGAGATTGCTGTGCTTCTGGCCGGAGGATGGATTTTGTTTGTCAGGCTGGCCGAGCTGCGAGAGGGATCACCACTGAGATTCATCGCGGGCGAGAAGGGTATCCGCATCGCACGTATACTCTTTGCCGTTTCTGTCATACCGATTGGGCTCTCACATCTGATCTATGTAAAGGAGACTGCCGACCTGGTTCCGGCGTGGCTCCCGTATCGTGTTGGCTGGGCTTACCTGACCGGCATCGGTCAGATTGCCTCCGGTCTCGGCGTGCTGTTCTCGATTTTTCCGCGTGTGGCCGCGACGGCGGAAGCGGGCATGATAAGCCTGTTTACGCTTCTGGTTTGGGGTCCTGCGATTCTGGCCGCCCCGGCGAAACGTCTGCCGTGGACGGCGTTCTTCATCTCATGGGCAATCGCGTCTGCCGCATGGGTAGTAGCCCAAAACATCGCACCGAAGCAGCCTGTCAAGCTGGATGTGTGACCCGCCTTATGTTTGACTAGTCGCTTCTGTTTTGTCATTTTGCGTTGAGGCCAACACCAAAGCAAACACATTAGCCTTCATTCATTCAAACTGAGACACCAGCCAGTTGGCGGCCGTCTGGCCTTTTTGCAAATTTCGCTTTACTATCGCCCTTGTGCCGTTGCCGGATCAAAAACCGTTCGACAAAGACCGCCTGGTTTCAGCCGTCCAGGGGGACGATGATGCTTCTTTTGAGCTGAAACTTCGTCCCGGATTCCTGCGAGAGTTTATCGGCCAGAAGAAAGTGAAAGACAACCTGGCCGTGGCCATTGAAGCGGCCCGCTCCCGGGGTGAAGCCCTGGACCACGTTCTGCTCTACGGACCGCCCGGTCTGGGCAAGACCACGCTGGCCACCATCATCGCCAACGAGATGGGTGTGGCTTACCAGCAGACGGCCGGCCCGGCCATCCAGATCAAAGGCGATCTGACCGCGGTTCTGACTAATCTTACGGACAGGCAAGTCCTGTTTCTGGATGAGGTGCATCGGCTGCAGCCCGCTTTGGAAGAAATCCTCTACTCCGCGCTGGAAGACTACAAGCTAGACATCATCATTGGGCAGGGCCCCTCGGCCCGTACTCATACGATTGACGTGAGGCCGTTCACCTTTGTGGCGGCGACGACCCGTGCCGGTTTGCTCTCCGCGCCTTTGCGCTCCCGTTTCGGCATCCTGTTGCGGCTTGAGTTCTATACCGATGAAGAGTTGAAATTCATTATTGAGCGCTCCGCCGAGATCCTGGGCGTGGAGATTGACGATGAAGGCGCGCAAGAGCTCTCTCACCGCGCCCGGGGTACGCCCCGTATCGCCAACCGTCTGCTGCGCAGGGTACGTGACTTTGCCCAGGTGCGCAGCCACGGCCGCATCGACAAAGCCACTGCCCAGGCAGCTCTGGAGATGCTGGAGGTAGATAAGCACGGCTTCGATGAAATTGACCGCCGCCTGATGCTGACCATTATTCAGAAATATAATGGCGGTCCTGTGGGTCTCAACACCCTGGCAGCGGCCCTGGCGGAAGAGTCGGACGCCCTGGAAGAGATTTACGAGCCTTTCTTAATCCAAATTGGATTTCTCGACCGTACGCCACGAGGTAGAGTTGCGACTCGGTTGGCCTATGAGCATTTCGGCATTCGGTATGGCCGGCAGCCCGATTTGTTTTAGACCAGCCATTAGGACTTAGTCATTAGTTCTTAGCCTCCTGGTAAGTAACCTAAATGATTTCTGTCCGGGCAGGTTATCATTACCTTAAGTGGTCTAATTTCTCCCCCAACCTTTTAAGGGCTGCGAAGTCTAAGGCCTTAAGTTTGCCGTTCCGTCATCCATCTTCAAACACAGGGGAAGCGCAAGAGAGTGCTGTCGCAACGATACCTTCTGGTTGCTGTTGTCATGTCGTCCTTACTGGCGACCGCGCAGTCCGCCAAGTCCCAGGCTCCAGTCATACCGGCGGTGGAGATCAGCGCTCCGGAGATTCCCAGGCTGGCAGCCCCTCCTAAGCTGGGCGATTTTGAGGGGATGGGACCTGCCACCGACATGGCGCGCTCCATGTTAAAGATCGATAAATTTGTCCAGCGTGATCCTCATGATGGAGCGCCGGTATCGCAGCGCACCGAAGCCTACCTCGGGTACACCGACAAGGACTTCTATGCGGTGTTTCTGGCTTTCGATTCCGAGCCCCAGAAAATTCGTGCCCGCATGTTGCGCCGGGAGTTGATTGACGACGACGACCAGGTAGGCATGTTTCTCGACACCTTCCACGACCGCCGCCATGCTTACTATTTTTATTCCAATCCCTACGGCATCCAGCAGGACGGCCTATTTGCCGAGAATCAGGGCGCGGACAACTCGTTCGATACGGTCTGGCACACGCAAGCCAAGCTGACCCCGCATGGATACGTCGTGATGTTCGAGATTCCCTTCAAGTCCTTGCGCTTTCCCCAGAATTCTTCTTTGAGCTGGGGAGTATTTCTAGTCCGCGTGATCCCTCGCAACAACGAGCATTCCTTCTATCCCACCAATACCAGTAAGTTGCAGGGGTGGCTCGCGCAGGAAGGAACTATCAAAGGCTTCCGGGACATCTCCCCGGGAAGGAACCTGCAGTTCATTCCCTATGCTTCATTAGGTGCGTTTCGCGAGTTGGATGGGCGCGACCCGGCAGGGGTCCGTTTCACCGGCAAGCACCTGGCGCCCAAGGCTGGATTGGATTCGAAGGTGGTCATCAAAGACAGCCTGGTGCTGGACACCACCATCAACCCAGATTTTGGGCAGATCGAGTCCGACGATCCCCAGGTCACCGTCAACCAGCGGTTTGAGGTCTTCTTCCCGGAAAAACGCCCGTTCTTTCAGGAGAACTCCAACTATTTTCAAACGCCTTTCAATCTGGTTTTCACCCGCCGCATTGTCGATCCACTTTATGGAGCGCGTCTCACGGGCAAGATGGGCCCTTGGGCCATCGGCACTTTTCTTGCCAATGACCGGGCGCCCGGGAAAAGCGTCATCCAAACCGATCCTCTGTTCGGGAACAACGCCTATTTCGGCGTGATGCGCATTAATCGAGAGTTCGGCAAGGACAACAGCGTAGGGTTCATCTACACCGACCGTGAGCTGCATACCAGTCCGAACAGCTTCTGCACAGCCACGCCATGCCAGGTGGGATTTAACCGCGTGGGAGGCTTCGATACTCAAATCAAAATCAACAAGAACTGGCAGATGAACGCCCAGGCCATAACCAGCGAAACCAAGCTGAATGACGGTACGCACCTGGCTGGTCCTGCCTATCAGGCATTCCTGGAACGGAGTTCACGCCGGATAGAGTTCAACTCTCTTTATCAGGATATTTCTCCGGGGTTCAATGCCGATACTGGTTTTGTTCCGCGCAACGATATTCGCCAATTCAGCAATTTCTTCGGCTATACCTTTCATCCTGAAGGTAAGCTCCTGGTTTCCCATGGCCCCCGGTTCTTTGAACAGTCCATCCACGACCACAGCGGCACGCGCCTGAACTATTTCATTAACGGCAATTACCAGGTGCAGTTGCCGGGACAGACTTTTATTGGGATGTTTGCCAACACGGAACGCGAGCGGTTGCGCCCGTCGGATTTCTCGACCCTCCCGCAAAACCGCGACTATCCCCATCATGTCTACGGTCCATTTTTCAATAGCCAGATTTTGAAGTGGATCACCCTCAATGGACAGATAGATCTGGGCACGGCCACTAATTTTGTCCCGCGCAACGGACCTCCCACGCTGGCGAATTTTGCGGCCGCTGTTGTGCGATCTACGGTTCGACCCCTGAACGGGCTGACCATTGAAAACAGTTACTTGATGACCCGCCTTCTGGACCAGCAGACCCATCTGAATATCTTCAACAACCACATAATGCGTTCCAAGTGGAACTATCAATTCACCAAAGAGTTTTCGTTGCGCGTGATCGGACAGTACACCACTACCATCTCCAATCCAGGCCTGACCACGTTGCAGAACACCAAGAACTTCAACGGTGATGTGCTGTTCACGTACCTGCTCACGCCCGGAACCGCAGTCTACGTGGGCTACAACAGCAACCTGCAAAACCTCGACCCCATGCTGGCGCAAACACCCGATGGCTTGCTCCGTACTCGCAAGTCGTTCATCAACGATGGGCGGCAGTTCTTTGTGAAGCTGTCGTATCTGTTTAGGTATTGAGAAGCAATTGGCAATTAGCAATTGGCAATTGGCCAAATCGAACCATCGAGCCGTCAACTCTACTGAAGTCCAAGTAGATGTTTCGTGGGCTGAATGAAGGAATGCGGACTCCTCTTCAGGGAGTGCTGGGTTTTCTGGCTAATTGCCAATTACTAATGCCATTTGCTTTCTGCCGACTGAGTGCTCCGTCCTTGCTCGCAGCTACTAGTGCTATCATTGCCCTCTGCATCTATGACCATCGCCGCGCGCTCATTCGCCAAAATCAATATTGGCCTCAGGATAGGTCCTCGACGGAACGATGGGTTCCACGAGTTGCGCACCATCTATCAGACACTCGCGATTCATGACATCGTGAAAGTTGATGTTGGGAGCGGAGTCGGGATCGAGATCTTCTGCAAAGATCAGCGGGTGCCCGCCGACGAAACCAATACCTGCTGGCGGGTCGCGGACCGCGTCTTGCACGCCCTGAAAACACGAGGGAAAGTGCGAATTACCATTGAAAAGAACCTGCCGGTCCAGGGCGGCATGGGCGCGGCTTCGTCCAACGCAGTGGTTACGATGCTTGCGTTGGAAAAAGCTTTGAAACGCCAGCTCACTGCGGAAGATCGCCTGCGGATTGCTTCTGAAGTAGGCTCAGACCTGCCTTTGTTCCTGCTGGGTGGAACCGTGTTAGGAATGGGACGTGGGGAACAGGTCTTTCCCATAGAAGATCTGCCAGGCATTCCGTGTGTGGTTGCAACTCCACCCATTGGCGTCTCCACGCCTGCGGCCTTTGCCGCATGGGACAAGAAGCTTGAGGAGCGGTCGAAATTGACGGGGCCCACCCCCTTCGATACAATCAATAAGTTCAGCCAGTCGGTTTATGAATGGCTGGGCGGCAGTAGTTGTTCCCCAACCGGTGTCCCAGATAAGAGCTGGGACCGGGCCGAGGCACCGCTTCTCGACCTTGTCCGTGCCGGGATTGAAAATGACTTCGAAAGTGTCGTCTTTTCCATGTATCCCGCAGTTCGTGAGGTCAAGCGTGTGTTGGAACGGTCCGGTGCGAGTTATTCGTCGCTTTCCGGTTCCGGCTCAACAGTTTACGGCTTATTTGCTACCGGAGAGGCAGCCGCTGAGGCAGCCTCGATCTTAAATAAAAAGGACATTCCGGCGCAAGCCACCATGACTCTGCCGAGGGTACAATACTGGAAAGAGATGTTCCGGAAGTAAACAAGCAATTAGCAAATGGCAATTAGCAATTAGCCAACGACGAGCGATCAGCTCTAGAGTACGACTTGGCTGTCGGCTGATGGTAGGTGAGTGCCATTCCACCCAACACGCGCAGCACCGGCGCGCGTTCGGGGAGCCGGGCCTGATGGGAAACAGAGAGTTCGAGCAGTAATTAATTGGGCCGTCGACTAATGGTAGGTCAAGTGCCTTTGGAGCACTTTGTCTAGGTTCGAATCCTAGCGGCCCAGCCAATTTCAGAAGTGCAGTAGACGGTAACCGGTAATCCGGGGTAAAGCAAACCAGCTTCGAACGGGTGAGGATTATGGCGACGACGGCACCAACAACTGACAGCAGAAATCAGAAGACACCGCCCAAGAGCGAACACAAACCGCAGCGGGGACGCCACGATGATAAGTTCAAGATCTTCTGCGGCACCGCTAATGAGGCCCTGACCGATGAGATTTGCGTCCGTCTGGGAATTGAGCGGGGAAAAGCCACGGTCACGCGTTTTTCTGATGGTGAAGTTTATATCCAGGTGCTGGAAAATGTTCGCGGTGCAGATGTCTTTGTGGTGCAGCCCACGTGCTTCCCGGTGGATGAGCACCTGATGGAGTTATTGCTTTTGGTGGATGCACTCAAACGCGCCTCGGCCCGCCGGATCACCACGGTGATCCCGTATTACGGCTATGCTCGTCAGGACCGAAAAGACAAGCCCCGCGTACCGGTCTCATCCAAGCTGATCGCGGATTTGCTGACCACAGCCGGAGCGCATCGCGCGTTAGTGGTAGATTTGCACGCGCCGCAGATTCAGGGCTTTTTCAATATCCCGGTGGACCACCTGTTTGCCTCGCCTGTTCTGGTGGATCATTTCAGGAAGATGATGCTGCCCAACCTGACCGTAGTTTCGCCCGATGCGGGAGGCGTGGAGCGCGCCAGATTTTTTGCCAAGAAGATCGATGCGGCCCTGGCTATCGTGGATAAGCGCCGCACAGACATGAATGTGGCCGAGGTCATGCATGTGATTGGCGATGTCAACGGACGCACCTGTCTGATTATTGATGACATTATTGATACGGCCGGGACCCTGGTGAAGACCGCAGACGCCCTGGTAAGCGCGGGTGCTGCCAAGGTTTTTGCCTGCGCCTCTCATCCGGTGCTTTCCGGTCCGGCGATTGAGCGTATCTCCAAGTCAAAGCTGGAAGAAGTGGTGGTTACCAACACCATTCCACTCACGGAAGCAGGCAGAGTGGAGCCCAAGATCAAAGTTTTGTCGATTGCCGGTCTATTGGGCCGGGCAATCCAATCTATACACGAAGAGACCTCAGTCAGCTCGCTGTTTGCTTAGCTGCCGGGGAAGCTGGAAGAAGGAATAGAAAATGAGTTCACAGGAAGTAGTCCTAGCCCAAACCAGGGAAGCAACCTCACGGGGCAAGAATGAAGCCCGCAGGCTGCGCGCCAAGGGCCGTGTTCCGGCCGTGGTGTACGGCGCCAAAAAGGAATCGGTTGCGGTCAGTGTTGATCCCAAGCAGATTTCCAAAATTTTGCGGTCGGAATCCGGCCATAACACTATCTTCGATCTGGACCTGGGGACCGAAAAGACCAAGGCAATGATCGTGGATTGGCACTATGAGCCTATCAAGGGCAAGCTGTTGCACATAGACCTGAAACGCATTGCCATGGACGAGAAGATCAGGGTGAAAGTTCCCATCCATCTCACTGGTGAATCTGTCGGCGTCAAGCAGCAAGGCGGAATTCTGGACCAGGTGCTGCGCGAAGTGGAAATCGAATGCTTGCCGGCGGACATCCCCAGCAGCATTGATGCGGACATCACCGAACTCGCCTTCGGACAGGTCTTGCGCGTGAGCGACCTGCCCCATGCTGGCCGTTTGAAATTCATTACCGACGCCAACCAGGCAGTTGCCCACGTTACCTCGGTGAAAGAGGAAGTTGTGGCCACTCCGGAAGCTGCTGCTGCTGACGCCGCTGCTGCTCCTGCCGAGCCTGAAGTTATTAAGAAGGGCAAGCAGGAAGCTGAGGAAGAAGGCGGCGAGGCCAAAAAGGGTGAAGCCAAGAAGCCTGAGGCCAAGAAATAGCCGGCGTGAAACTGATCGTCGGGCTTGGCAATCCTGGAATCAAATACCAGTTCACGCCTCACAATATCGGCTTTCTCGCGATTGACCGAATTGCCGAACAGTGCGGGGTGATGGTGGACAACCGGCATTGCAAAGCCCTTACGGCCCGCACCAGGATTGGCAACGAAGAAGTTTTGCTGGCCAAGCCTGAGACCTACATGAACTTGAGCGGTATGTCGGTCCTGGAACTGGTGAGGAAGTATGAGATCGACCCGCAACAGGACTTGATCGTCATTTATGACGAGCTTGACCTTCCGCTGGGAAGTATGCGGATTCGGGCGCGCGGCTCGTCAGCCGGGCATAACGGAATGCAGTCGATCATTGACGCGCTGGGCTCGCCGGAAGTTGCGCGCATCCGGCTGGGGATTGCGCCCGATCATCCGGTGAAGGATGGAGCGGGTTATGTGCTCTCGCAGTTTAAGAAGTCGCAGCTGGCAAGGCTTGATGAACTTCTGGATCTGGCCGCGCAGGCCGTGAACGTGATTCTGGCTGAAGGCATTGCTGTAGCCATGAATCGCTTCAACCGTAAGATCAAGCCGGACGACGCAGGAGAACCGCAGGCTTAGGCTGTTCTGCTAGTTGTAACGAGAATTCTGTTTCTGTTTGGGTATAGGCAGTGGGGCCTCGCCTGAGAATTTGGTAATTGGGTAAGTTGGTAATTACGTAATTGAAAATCAAAAGGCACAGCTTGCTCGTGCCGACAACGTTCAGGATCAACCGGGCTTTATAGCCCCTGTGGGCTTCCATGCGTCGCTGATTGCTGATGCGCAACGAAGTAATGAAGGATGGAGAAAAAGAATGCAACGTACTTACGAAGTGATGTTCATTGTGCGCCCTGACCTGGTGGAAGAGGAGGTGGAGAAGCTGACCACCACGCTCCAGAGCCATGCCACCAATGCCGGCGCCACCGTTCAGAATCTGGAGAAAATGGGGAAGCGGCGACTGGCCTACGATGTCAAGAAATTTCAGGACGGCCTTTATGTGCTGCTCACCTTACTCGCTGATGGCAAGGCCATTCACGAATTGGAGCGGCGCATGAGGGTGACCGAGCAGGTGATCAAGTTCATCACCGTTCGCACCGATGAGGAGCACCAGAGGTTGGAGAAGATCAAGAAGCACAGGGCCGCTCACGCGCGCCGTCCTCCGGCTGAAGTTCCGGCGCCGGCATCAACGCCTGCGGCTGCGGCAGAGCCGGAAAGTCCGGCAGTCACGGCCTGATTCGAATCGGACGTTAGCTCTGATGGGTCTTGGTTTGAAAGGGCACGACTTCACAGTTTGCGGGAAAAAGTCCTTTTCGTGCTCGCCATGGACCTGTAGGCGCTAAAGCCTGATTGATTTTAAACACTTTCGGCACGAGTAAACTTCCTTCGGCTCGCAAGTTCGCCTCGAGGACAGTGCGTGCCCTGACACAAACCAAATTCGAAATGCGAATTTTTCCGCAGCTGTTCAGTCGTTGCAAAGTCGTCGCAATACATCAGGGGCTTTAGCCCTTGCATTTAGACAGACTGCGCCAACGGCGCGGAAAGAGATGAGGAGATTATGGCTGAAGAAGGAAATCAAGAAGTTTCAACACCGTCGGGCCGTCCACACAATCCCAGAGGCGACCGTGACAGGGGGCCAGGCGGTGGGCAAGGCCGCGACTCTGGTGGTGGAGGGCGCAAGTTTTTCCGCCGGAAAAAGGTCTGCAAATTCTGTGTCGAGAAAATTGACGACATCAATTACAAGGACGTGCGCATGCTGCAGCAGTTCGTGGCCGAGCGTGGCAAGATTGTGCCTCGCCGCCTGACCGGCGTGTGTACTCCCCACCAACGCCGCCTGACGGCGGCCATCAAGCGGGCCCGTAACATTGCCTTGCTGCCCTTTGCGGCGCGATAAACGATTTCGATTGGAGACCTGAAATGGAAGTCATTCTCAAGGAAGATGTTCCCAAGTTGGGAAACCGTGGCGAGGTGGTCAAGGTAGCGGAGGGCTACGGCCGCAATTATCTGCTGCCCCGTAAGCTGGCCATTGAAGCCACCCAGGCCAACAAGGTTGTCGTTGAGCAGATGAAGCAGTCTGCCGTGCGCCGCTCCGCGGTGGAGAAGTCTGACGCGGAAGCCCTGGCCAGGCAGCTTGAGGCGGTCGCCCTGACCTTTCATCGCAAAGCCGGGGAGAAAGACCACTTGTTCGGCTCGGTCACCTCGTCCGATGTTGCAGATGCCCTGGAGCACAAAGGCTTCAACATTGACCGGCGTAAGATCCAGCTCTCAGAACCGCTGAAAAGCCTGGGCGATTTTGAAGTTCCCATCAAACTGCACCGCGACTTAACCGCCAAGATCAAGGTGACCATACAGAAAGAAGCGGGCGAAGAATCGGGTGATCGGTAGATCGGATGATCGGGTGATCGGAAAGACAGGGGGACCCCAGTCCTATGATCACCCGCTCTCTCCGGCTCCTTAAGTCGGCAGCACACCAAGTCCTAAAATCTGCGATTGCTGGATTGTTCAATCGCGTTCCCGTCAATCTATCGCGAATCACACAATCCCGGATCACAAGGTTTTCCGATCACCCGATCTCCAGATGACCCAATCACCCGATCTTTCTATTTCCCCTCAAAACCGTGTAATCTCAGCTTACGTATTGCCGCGTGTTTCGTCCAAATAGCTGGAGGCAAAGGCTTACTTGGAGGGGACAGAATAGATGCCGGCCGGGACAGCAGTACTCCGAGGAGCGGTTGGCGCTAGCGGGCAAAAAACAAACTCCCATCTTGCGGGAGCAATGGTGAGCCAAGCCCTAGGCCGAATCAATGACAGCGACCTTATTCGCGCCGCGCAGCGCGGAGACCGGGTTGCGTTTGAAACCTTGGTGCGTCAGTACGACCAGGCGGTGCTTCGCCTTGCCCTGCATCTGACCGGCTCCGAGGCTGATGCCCAGGACATCTACCAGGAAGCTTTCCTTAAGGCCTATCGGCACATTGGAAATTTTCGCTTTGAGTGCTCGTTTTACACCTGGATTTACCGTATAGTTACCAATCTTTGCCTGGACTATCTGCGCAAGCGGCAGATCCGCAAAGAAGACGCTCCGGTCATCGTGGATTCCGGCGGGCAGGAAGTCGATCTGCTGGACCGAGTCTCCGATGATCGCGCCATGGCCAATCCGGAACGAGACCTGATGGCCCGCGAATTGGGCGCAAAGATTAACCTGGCGCTGGGCCGGCTGACGCCCAGGGAACGCATGGTATTTGAGCTGAAGCATTATCAGGGGTTGCGCCTGCGCACCATTGGAGAAATGCTGAACACTACCGAAGAAACCGCCAAGAACACGCTTTTTCGTGCCACTCAGAAATTGCGCAACGCGCTGGCCGCGATGAGGTGAGTTGCGGGAGAGACTTTTATGAACTGTAACTGGATCAAAGAGAACCTGGTTCTATACATCTATGAAGAGCTGGCGGATGATGCCAAATATGAATTTGAGCATCACATGCAGCACTGTCTCGCCTGCAAGCGGGAAGTTGAGTCCGCGCTGGCGTTCAAGAACGACTTGTTGGTCCAACCTGTACCGGAGGTTTCACCCAACCTGCTCACCGCCAGCCGCATGAAGCTGCAGGAAGCCTTGGAGGAGACCGAACAGTCCCGGGGCTGGAACCGCTTCATTTTCGACTTTGCCGGATGGATGCAGCAGATTAAGCTGGCTCCGGCGCTCACTATCGCACTGCTGATGATCGGCTTTGCCGGAGGTGCCTTGACGTCATACCGTTTGGGAATCGTAAGACAGGTGCGTGGCGCGGAGGGTCAGCAGCCGCCCGCGTCAGAAGCCAGCATAGCCGGAATTGATTCAATTGCTCAGGACGACAATGGCAAGCGCGTGATCATTAAGTACAACACGCTGGCTCCGCAGATTGCAGAGGGCACGCTCGACGATGCCCGCATTCAGCAACTTCTGGTGCTGGGGACTCGCAATCCTCGCAATCCGGAGGTGCGCCTGCGGTCCATCGGCATATTGAGCGCCAGATCCGCTGACATCGAGATAAGAGAAGCTCTGCTCAGTTCACTGCGGACTGATAAGAATCCAGGCGTGCGTCTGGATGTTTTAGAAAGCCTGAAAAGCTTTGTCCGGGATGATGTTCACGTGCGCGACGCCCTGGTGGAAGCCCTCATGCGCGATACCAACCCGGGAGTACGCTCGAAAGCCATCAGTCTTTTGAATCCGGTTCGGGCAGATACCAGCGTGCGCGAAGCTTTGAAGGTCCTTGCTCAACAGGACAAGGACGATTTCATCCGCTCCGAAGCCAGGCGCATTCTGGCCAATACGCCCAACCTGGACTAGCGAAGGACGCGAAGGAAAATCAATGGCGTCGCAGATTAGCGCGAGATAAAAACATTGATTCAAAAAGATCCAATGCGTAATAAGCAACTCCAACTCGCAACCGTGCTGCTTACAGCCAGCCTTTCGGCTGTCGCCCAGGAATCCGCTTCCCGCATCTACCGTTCGAAGGGAGAATGGGTCGAAGAAGTCACCGGCACGCTCGCTGCCGGCAAGAACGTCAAGATCAAGACCCAGGCCGGCCCCATCAGCCTGCAGGGCGGCCAGCAGAACGCCGTCACCTTTACCATTCGTAAGCACGTGTGCGCCAGATCGGAAAATGCTGCGCGCCGCGAACTCAGCCGGCTGCGGCTTGTCACCTCCACTGCAGGAGATACCACCATCATCCGCAGTGAAAGAGAAGGCTCCAGCCACGGGTTCATAGACTTCGATGTCCATGTTCCCAGCCAGACCACTTTTGTGAAGCTGGAAACCAATGGCGGTGCTATCCATCTGGACCAAATTAGCGGTTCGATATTTGCCTCCAGTGGCGGAGGAGACATCGGGATCGGCAAGGTGGGAGGAGACGTGCACGTGGAGACGGGCGGCGGGGCCATCGAGATTGGCTCGGCTGGTGGACAGGTCGTAGCCTCTTCCGGAGGTGGTGCTCTGGTGATTGGCGCGGGCTCCAACATGAAGCTCGATACCGGCGGCGGCTCCATCAACGTCAGCAAATGTACCGGGGCGGTCAAGGCCTCTACCGGTGGCGGCAGCATTGAACTGCACGATGTTGGTGGCGCGGCCCAGGTGCAGACCGGTGGCGGGGCAATCCGAGTGATCTCGGTGCATGGCGGTGTTCGTGCAGAGACCGGCGGCGGCGCAATTGTGGCGGAGCTGTCAACCGATCACGGTGCCTTCACCGACTCGCGGCTTGAGACCCCGGCCGGTGACATCATCGTCTACATCCCCAAAGGTCTGGGCGTCAACATTCAGGCGGCAGTGGAAATTGCGCAAGGCGAGGGTATCAGTAGTGATTTTCAGGAATTGAAGATTACTCGCGGCAGCGAAAAATGGGGACCGCGGGAAACCTACGCGCAAGGCAGTTTGAACGGCGGCGGACCGGTGCTCCATGTGCACACGACAGCCGGACACATCGAGTTTAGAAAGAAAAAATAAATGGGCCAGTGGGAAACCAAAACCAATTACGGAGTATGCAGATGATTTACAAATTTTGGACCGCGTTGCTGCTACTGGGCTCGCTCGTATCCTCCGCATTTGCCCTGGAGCAGGCCGACTCCCAATGGAAGAACTCTCCGGAAGCGTATTTCTTCCCGGCTGGAGGTTCTTATCTGGGAATCGATATTCGAGACATCACGCCGGAGCGCATGAGCGCTCTCAAGCTCAAGGAAGAGCGCGGTGTGGAAGTTATTGACATAGATCAGGACGCGCCTGCGGGAAAAGCCGGGCTGAAAGAGCATGACGTTGTCCTGGAATACAACGGAGCCAGGATAGAGAGCGCTGAGCAGCTTCGGCGTCTGATCCGGGAGACTCCTCCGGGAAGGACGGCCAAGCTGGGCATCAGCCGCGACGGCAATCCTCTCACCATCAACGTTCAAGTGGGCGACCGGAGCAAACTCATGGCCGAAAGCTGGCAAAAGGCAAATCGTGACCACCGCGTCATCATCGCTCCCCATGAGATGCCGGATTTACCGGAGATTGATATGCCGAATTTCGATATCCGCACCTTCAGCAACTCGCCTTCTCTGGGCATGCAGATCGAGAGTTTGAACGAGCAACTGGGTGAGTTCTTTGGCGTCAAAGGTGGCGGCGGCCTTCTGGTCAAATCGGTCGAAAAAGGGAGCGCGGCTGAGAAAGCCGGACTCAAAGCCGGGGACGTGCTGGTGCGTATCGACAATGAAAAGGTCACCGACCGCGCCGACCTGCGCCGCGTCCTGCGCTCGCATCAGAAGGGCGGCAAGATCACTCTGGGAATCATTCGCGAAAAGCACGAGCAGAACATCATGTTGGACCTTCCGCAGAGCAAATCGCAGGATTCCTCAGGCCTGAGGATCAACCTGCCTGACATGGAGGCCCTGCGCGATCAACTGGCGGAATTAAAGTTCGACCAGTCCATGCTCGTCGAGAAGAACATCAAGCCTGAGATCGAAAAAGCCATGAGCCAGTACAAGTCGCAAATGGAAAATCTGCGCAAGATGTACGATTCCGGCAAGCTCCAGCATCTGCTGAACGATCAGATGAAGGAAGTCGAAAAGATCAAGCCGGAAATTGACAAGGCCATGCAGAAATACAGCCTGGAAATAGAACAGTTTCGCAAGAACTATGATCCCAAAATGCTGGAAGATCAAATGAAAGAAATAGAAAAGCTCTTCAATCGGCAGCCTGTGTAAATATTTCCTTCATGCCTCCGGAGCGCGGCGTCCATGCTGCGCTCCTTTTTTGGCGGCTAGTACTTAGCCATTAGTTATTAGTACGTAGCCATTCGCTGAGATTCTTTCCCCTACTCTGTCCACCTGCGAAAAATTAGCGATCCGTTCGTTCCGCCAAAGCCAAACGAATTCGACAAAGCAATGTTCAAAGAAGCTTTGCGGGCAACTTTTGGTACGTAGTCCAAATCGCATTCGGCGTCAGGATGATCGAGGTTCGTGGTTGGCGGAAGAACCTGGTCGCGCAGCGCCATCACGGTAATACCCGCCTCCAGTCCGCCGGCCCCTCCGAGCAGGTGCCCAGTCATGGATTTTGTAGAGCTGACTGCGACTTTGGTGTCCTCGCCAAAAGCCTTCTTGATGGCCTTGGTTTCCAGGACATCACCTAGTGGAGTGGAGGTGCCGTGAGCATTGATGTAATCGATGTCGGAGGGGGTGAGCTTGGCATCCCTGATAGCATTCATCATCACCCGGTGTCCTCCCTCTCCTCCTTCGGCGGGCTGGGTGATGTGATAGGCATCGGCGCTCATGCCGTAGCCAATGATCTCAGAAAGAATCGGCGCGCCCCGTCGACGGGCAAACTCCAAATCTTCCAGGACCAGTATGCCTGCGCCTTCCCCGATCACAAACCCATCGCGGCCTGAATCCCACGGACGGCTGGCGCGCTCCGGTTCATCATTGCGCGTGGAAAGGGCGCGCATCGCCGCAAAGCCGCCCACGCCCATGGGCGTAATGGCGGCCTCTGTGCCACCGGCAATCATGACTTCGGCATCGCACCGCTGGATGATCTTATAGGCGTCGCCGATGGCATGGGCGCTGGTGGTGCAGGCGGTACAGGTGGCTTCGTTCGGACCTTTGGCTCCATAGCGGATGCTGACGTGTCCGGCAGCCAGGTTCACAATGGCCGCAGGAATGAAAAACGGCGAGATCTTGCGCGGGCCCCCCGTGAGTAAAGCCTGGTGCTCCCGCTCGATTACGTCGAACCCGCCCACGCCCGAGCCAATATGCACGCCAATGCGGTCCTCGTTTTCCGGAGTCACCTTCAGGCCGGACATCTTCATGGCTTCATCCGTGGCTGCCATGCACAGATGAATGAAGCGGCCCATCTTCTTCAGCTCTTTTTTCTCGATAAAGTTGAGCGGATCAAAGTTCTTGACCTCAGCCGCAATCTGGCAGGCAAACTTGCTGGCGTCAAAATGCGTGATCCTGGCGATCCCGCTCTTGCCGGCAACAATGTTTGCCCAGACCTCGGTACTCGTATTACCGACCGCACAGATCAGGCCGAGACCTGTGACAACTACTCTCCTGGCCAACTACTTGCCGCCTTTCGAATGCTTGTCAATGTAGTCGATCGCGTCCTTGACCGTGCGGATCTTCTCGGCTTCTTCGTCCGGAATCTCAATGTCAAAGGCCTCTTCAAAGGCCATGACCAACTCCACTGTGTCCAGTGAATCGGCCCCAAGATCGTCCACAAACGAAGCCGTGGGCGTAACTTCGCCTTCATCGACTCCAAGCTGTTCGACAATAATCTGTTTTACTTTCTCTTCTACTGCGGTTGGCATTTCGTCTCCTTAGTTTTTCTGATTTCCGATTGAAGATCCGCTGATTTGAAATCTTCTCCGACTGAATTCTGTCCGGCTAAATTCTTGCTGGTCAGGTTGCCCCGACTACGATTGCTGAAAAACTCTCTCTTCATCCTGCAAAGATTTTTGAAGGTGGTTCGGTCCTGGTTTCTCTTCCTTGTCCTCCGCGTTGCTACTACAGGTTTTATTTTTGGCCGCGATTATTGCTTCACCGACTTGGCATTCTTCTCAACGTAATCAACCACGTCCTGAACGGTTGAAATCTTTTCCGCATTTTCGTCGGGGATCTCCAGGTCAAACGCTTCTTCAAAAGCCATGATCAGCTCCACACGGTCCAGGGAGTCGGCGCCCAGATCATCCACAAAGGACGCGTTCCCGGTAACATCCGCCGCTTCCACTCCAAGCTGGTCCACAATGATCTGCTTAATTTTCTCCTCAACCGAAGCCATATGGTCTCCTGCAACGTTACACGCTAAACCGCTTAGTGTAATTGCTGGAAAAATGCTGTGTAAAGGGCAGAAGACCCTAATTCGCAATTAGCTGCAGGCAATTAGCATTTAGTTCTCAATCTTGGTCTGTTGAGCCTCAAAAATCGTGTCAGATTTTACGCACTCGCAAAAAAGAGCAACGAGAAATGAGCAGCGAGCTCCGAGCATTCAACGAATCGTGTCAGATTTTACTCACTCAAACAAGAGAGCAAGGAACTACCGGCGCAGAAAAATTTGCGGGTTCGCTTTGAAATCCGATCAGCGCTCATCAGCGAAAATCAGCGGTAAAGAGGTTTTGTTTTTTCCATCGTGACAGTTTGCGACCTGGCGCGTTGAAATGTTTTGCATTAATTATGCAGAGATCAATAAGGGCTAATTACTAATTGCCAACTGCTTTTTCCGCCACTACCAGCGACTGAAATCCAGGCTCAATAGCAACCAATTGAGGATTCCGCAATCCCGCGTTGATGCACATTCTTGCGAGCTCCGCAAACGTATACGCATCGCCCTTGCCCGTGTTGCCCAGCATGACCAGGCTGAATAGAGCCGCCTGCGGCGGAGAGATGCGGTCATCATTCGGCACAAACTCCAGGACCACAACCTGCCCGCCAGGATTCAAAGCAGCCAGCACTTTCTTGAGCAGGGTTTCATTCGCAGGCGGATCGAAATGATGGAGAAAATTGGTGAGCAGCACAGCATCGTATCCATGACCGAAATCTACCTCAAAGGCGCTACCTGCAATTTGGTGATAGCGGTCCGCCACGCCCAGAGCCTGGGCGTTTTCTTGAGCAACCTTGAGCACGCTGCCCCAGTCTTGCCCGTAGATTTGCGCCCCTGGAAACTGGCGCGCAATAGCGATGCCGAACATGCCGTGTCCAGCGGCAATGTCGAGGATTTTAGGAGAGTCTAACTTTGCCAAGGGCGGCCGCAATTGCTCGACAATGGACTGGGCCGATTGAGTGGTCAAGGGCGACATACCTCGAGCAAAATCCACCCAGATGGGGTCTTCCACGGACAACGTAGAGCGCGCCTGCTCAGCCAGAGAACCCGTCCGCACCGTCTGCGCGAGCCGTTCAAAGTTCTGCCAGTGGTCGGCGTGCAAAAGAAAACCGAGCGATTTACCCGTGTAGGCCGGCGACCGGCTATCGAGAAACACAGCGGTGTCCGGTGTAAGCGAGTAGCGCCCGTCGGTCTTACGGATAAAGCCCAACACCGTAAGGCAATCGCAAAGTATGCGCACTCCGCGCTCCGTTGCCTGGCAAGCTTTCGCAATCGCCGATGCGGTTTGACTGCCTTTGGCGATGGCCGTAAACAGATCAAGATCCACGGCCGCCTTCAGGGCATACGTACGCTGATATCCCTGGACAGTCTCAAAGAAAAGTGCGGGACTAGGCTGATGTCCGCTGGCCGGGGAATTCTGCATAAAAATTTGCTCCTGATTAATTCCAGTAACGATCAATTCTAGCGCACCGCAAAGGCCGCAAAGGGAAACCACAACCTTTTTACCGCGGATTGCGCAGATGAACGCTGATCGGATTTAGGATCAAACCCGAAAGGCTTTGGGACCGTAAAAGCTCTTAGGTTTGATTACAATGAAATCTTGTCCCTCAAACAGAAGCTTCTACTGAAGTACAGCGCCATCATCGCTGCCTTGAAGGCCCTGGGCGCCTGGGGTGTGCTGCTGATCGCCATGCTGGACGCTTCCGCCTTTGGCATCCCCATGGATCCGTTGATGGCCGGCTTCGTCTATTCGAGTCCGCGCAAGGCGCTCTTCTACTGCCTGGCAGCTTCCGTTGGCTCTGCGGTAGGCAGCCTTCTCCCCTACCTGCTGGGCCGCGCCGGAGGAGAGCTTTTTCTGCTCAAGCGTATCAGCGAAGCCCGGCTGCAACGCATCCGCGACCGCTTCGAAAAGCAGGAGTTCCTGGCGCTCATGATTCCCGCCATGCTTCCTCCGCCAACACCTTTCAAGCTGTTCGTCTTTTCCGCAGGCGTCTTTGAGATGAAGGTGTTGCAGTTTCTCCTGGCGATCAGCCTGGGACGCATGCTCCGCTTCGGCATCCTCTCCGTATTGACTATCGTCTTTGGCCCGGAGATCGTCACTCTCACGAAGACCTTGATCCATCGTCATCCATCGATTGCGGTGGCCATTGGCGTGGTGATAGTGGCGTTGGCCTACCTTTTGTTCCGCCTGCTGCGGCAACCAGTGGCGGAAGTCGTGCATGAAATCGAGGAGCCGAAAAGCAAGTAGCGCTTAGCCCAACTTCCGCAGTTATAAGGATAAAGTCTTTGTTTGCAACGCCGGAGTCTAAAATTTTCCACTACATCTCGTGTATTTCGAGTGCGGATGGCAGGCACAATCCCAGATGATGAAGCAGGATAGCCTGGTGTTCGGTGGGTTGGCTGA
>Ga0210400_10001543_pt1 | contig 22612 bp, 13 predicted proteins | sample IncBWH26MmetaG_FD_155456 | JGI IMG/M metagenome (GOLD analysis project Ga0210400, IMG submission 155456) | Forest soil microbial communities from Barre Woods Harvard Forest LTER site, Petersham, Massachusetts, United States - Inc-BW-H-26-M | ecosystem: Environmental > Terrestrial > Soil >...
TAAATCAGGTTTATCCGGACAAGCTCAGTGTCGCTGAACTCTTTAGCCATAACACTGTCGCATCTTTGAGCGCCCGCCTTGACGCGCTTGCCGCCAACGGTATGGAACTGCAGTCGGCGCTCCAGGCTTACGAACTCTAATCCAACTCTTTAGGAAAGTTTATGATTCTTGACTGCCATAGTCATATAGCCAGTCACCGCATTCTGCCTCCGCAGTTTTTCAAAGGCTGGTCGAAGACGGTGAAATCCAGCCTGCCCTTCAAACTGGATGCCGCTCAGGAAGAGCGCATCGACGATCTGCTCTATGAGCTGAACGAAGATCCCGACTGCGTAAAGATGCTTCGCGAGATGAACCAGGCGGGCATCGACAAGACCGTGCTTCTGGTGATTGATTTCGGGCTCGCGTACAGCGACCTGGGAGTAACTATCGAAGAGATCCATCTTGCTCACAAAAAGCTGATTGACCGCTCTGACCGTTTCGTCGCTTTTTCTAACGTCGATCCCCGTCGCGGAAAAGAAGGGCTGGACCTGTTCGAGAAGGCGGTGCGCGAGTGGGGCTTCTGCGGAATGAAGCTGTATGCTCCCTGCGGCTACGCACCCAACGACAAGGCGCTTTTTCCGTTCTATGAGATTTGCAGCCAGCTTCATCTTCCGGTGCTTACCCATGTAGGGCCTACTACTTCCACTCTCTCGTTCCGCAATACCCAGCCTTGGGATGTGGATGATGCGGCGTTCCAGTTCCCAGCGGTCAATTTCATCTTGGGCCACGCCGGCGTAATGCATTATGAGCAGGCTGGCCTGCTTGCTCAATACCGTCCCAATGTCTATCTCGATTTGTCCGGTTTCCAGGTTGCGGTAAACCGGCATGAGTTCAACAAGATCATGGTCTGGCACATCTCCCAGGGCCTGACCAAGAAGCTCCTTTTCGGCACTGACTGGCCCATCTATCGCTTTTGGGGTTCGCAAATGACCTGGGTGGAAACTCTCAAGCGCCTGCGCCAGGAAGGGACGATTTCGACCGAAGATTTCAATGCCATCATGGGCGATAACCTCCTCGGGATCCTGCCTGCGATGGAAAGGAAACTGGTGAATTATGGAACCTAACGATGTGGTGCGGGAAATCGTGGCGCGGGTTGCGACCAAAGGAATCCCCTCCAGCGCCATTTCCGGTGAAATGTCCCTGAGCAATGACCTGGGAATCGATTCCCTCCAGTTCATTCGCGTCATTCTCGAACTCGAATCAAAACTGGCGCGCAAGATATTCAGCGTGGAACTGATCGCAAAGATCAAGACTTTTGCTGACCTTTGCGCGGCCGTAGCGGCTCAAGACAGGGCCTATGCATGAATTTGCCTGCCCGTCTGCGAATTTCCCTGAAGGCTATCAATGACAATTAAGAGCGATCGCATTCTCGATGTCGTCGGAGTGGGGCTGGGTCCGTTCAACTTGAGCACGGCAGCGTTGCTGGATCCATTTCCTGAGATCACCGCGTGCTTCTTTGAGCGTGAAAAAGAGTTTCAGTGGCATCCCGGATTGTTGTTTCCGGAAGCCACCATTCAGGTCTCCTTCCTGAAAGATCTGGTCACGCTTGCTGATCCAACCAGCCGTTATTCCTTCCTTGCGTTTCTTTTCGCCAATCGCCGTTTATACCGGTTTATCAATGCGAATTTTGCGCGTGTCACGCGGGTGGAATTCAATCAGTACTTCCGTTGGGTCGCCAATCAGCTTCCAGCCCTGGAGTTCGGAAGTGAAGTGAAGGAAATTTCCTGCAATGATGAGTCCTTCATCGTTTCTGCCGGAAACCGTTCTGTGACTGCCAGGAACATCATTCTTGGGACAGGACTGCAACCCATGCTTCCGGACTGTACGGTGCCGCATCTGGGGCCGACGGTTCTGCACGCCTCGAAATACCTGATGCAGAAACCCAACACCGGCCAGAAGCGTGTAGCGGTCATCGGCGGAGGGCAGACCGGGGCCGAGATCGTGTGTAATCTGCTTTCCCGCGAGGAAATGCGTCCTGAAATGCTTTACTGGATTTCCCGTCGCCCCAACTTCTTGCCCCTCGATGATTCTCCTTTTACAAATGAGCTCTTCACACCCAACTACAGTGATTACTTTTATGGGCTGTCATCCCAGGATCGGCTTTCTATTCTGGCGGAGCAGAAGCTGGCCAGTGATGGCATCAGCAACTCGTTGCTGGAACGCATCTACCAACTGCTGTATGAAGCGGAGTTTCTCAAAGGCCAGGGACGTTCCTGCGTCTTGCATCCGCGCTATGAACTCACGGGCATGAAGTCGTCGCATCGCAATGGGTGGACCCTGACTTTGTACAACCTGATGAATGGCTCGCTGCTGCCGCTCGAAGTAGACGTGATTATTCTGGCGACCGGCTCTGTCTTCAACCCTCTGCCTGCGTTGCAGCCCATCCTCCATCTTTTCCATCGCGACGGCAAAGACTTTGTGATCAAAGAAGATTATTCCGTGGGCTGGGACGGTCCTGAGTCCCTGAAGGTCTATCTCCAGAACGGCGCACGCCACTGTCGTGGTGTGGCCGATCCCAACCTTAGCCTCATGGCCTGGCGCAGTGCCCGGATCATCAACAGCGTAATGGGAAGATGCGTCTACGACATTGCGGAAAGCGCCTCAGCTTTTGAGGCCGCCAGGACCCCGTTGAATGAAAGGAGCCTTGAAAATGACCTCCAGCACTTTAACGAATTCTCCAAAGCTGAACTTTTTGCCCACAGAAATATTGCCCGGCGGCACGCAGGTATTTGAAGTGCAGCTTGCGCCGAATGGCGCTCCGCTGGCCCCATTCAAGGCCTCGTATTTCACCGTGGAGCCGGATGGCGTGTCACCCGTGGACAGCCACTCTGTCCATGAGATGTGGATGGTTGCTGAGGGGCAAGGGGAACTCACCTATGACGGCCAAACCTGCAGCATCGGTCCCAGGCAGACTTTCTACTTCGAGCCGCCCAAACCTCATCAGGTGAAAAATTGCGGCCCGGAACCACTGGTCATTTTGTCGGTATGGTGGAAGTGAGTTATGCGAGAGTTTGATCTTGCGATTGTCGGGGCCGGAATTGTAGGTGCAGCCGCGGCTTATCTTACGGGAAAGGCCCGTCCGGACTGGCGTGTCCTGCTGTTGGATCGATCCTTCGTCGGTGATGGAGCAACTCGTTATTCCGCTGCCCTGGATCTGCCCTTCACCCGCTCGCTCGCGCAGAAGGCTCTGGTGGAAGAGAGTGTGCGCTTCTATCAGGCCCTGAAACTGGAGAACCCGGAGCTGCCTTTGCATGAGATTGGCGCGGCTGTGGCAGTTCCCGCGGCCGAGGTTCAGCGCGTCAAAGAGTCGTTCGTCGATCAACTTCAGCCTGCTGGCGCTGATGAACTGGCCCAGCTTGAGAATGCCTACGGCACGCTGACCCTGCCGCCGGATTACGTTGTCCTGGCAGGAAACAACACCCGCTACGCTCGAGCATCCGAAATCGCAGTGTCCCTGGTGCAGTACACCTGCAAGCACCACAATCTGGAGTGCTGGGAAGGAACGGAAGTCATCGACATCCGGCAGGAGAATGACAACCCGCAGTTGATTTGCGCCGACGGTCGAGAAGTAGTTGCTCGCCGGGTTCTGGCTGCGGTAGGCCCGTGGATGACAAATGGGCCCCTGGCTGATTTCAGCCGGGGTTGTGCCGTAAGGATCAAGAAAGTAGCGGCGCTCCACGTCGATGTTCCGGCTCCTCGCGGAACGCCAGTGCTCTACTTCGCCAAAGAAGACGCTTTCCTGCTCCCGGTTCATGAAGAGGGCCGGCTCATTCTCAGCTTTACTTCGGAGGAGTGGGATTGTCCTCCTGAAATTTCGCGCCTCAGAATCTCTGCCCGGGATCGCGCGATCGCGCTCTCTGTTCTGGAGCGCTATTGCCCCGGATTGATCAGGCATTGCCAGGGAGGTCGCGTCTTCTGCGATGCCTACAGCAAAGATCGTGTGCCCCTGATTGTTCCTGTTCCGGATAGGAAGAACTTTGTGGTTGCGGGAGCTTGCTCCGGCTCCGGTTTTCGGCTTGCTCCCGGTATGGCCCGCCAGGCCCTCGCTCTCCTGGGCATAACAGAAACTGGCTCTGAAGGAAATATGTTCTATGAAAAAAGTACTTGTGCTGGCGCCTCCCCCCACGCCGAATGGTGACTTGCATGTGGGCCATCTCTCCGGCCCCTACCTCCGTGCCGATATCTACAAGCGGTACTGCCGCATGCGCGGCATTGCCACTTACTACCTGTGTGGCGCCGATGAGCATCAGAGCTATGTCCGGTTCAAAGGGGAACAAATTGGACTCAGCCCCGAAGGGACCGCCGACAAATTTACTGACGAAATCCAGAAAACTTTATTTGCTGCCCGTATTGAGATTGACTGCTTTGCGCGTCCTCGCAAGTTGCCGCAGCACCAGCTGCTGGTAAATGATTTCTTCCGGCGTCTTTTCACCACTGGCAAGCTGATCGAAAAAGAAGAAGAGTGTCTCTACTGCGAGTCCTGCAACCTGTATCTCTTTGAGGCCTATGTCAGCGGGAGGTGTCCCCACTGTGGTGTTCCCACCAACGGGAATGCTTGCGAGACGTGCGGTCGCCCTAATTTCTGTCATGATTTGCGCGATCCGCATTGCAACAAATGCGGTCGCGCGCCGGCTCTGCGTCGCTTGAACCGCGTCTACATGCCCCTTGCTCCCTACGAGAAGCAGTTGCGGCAATACTACGACAAAGCCACCATCAGCCCGCACATCAGGGCTGTTTGCGAGCAGATCATCGAACAAGGCCTGCCTGAAGTTCCCGTGACCCATGTCACCGATTGGGGAATTCCTGTACCCGGGTATCAAGGGCAAAGGTTCTATGTGTGGTTTGAGATGGCTCCGGGACTGCTCGCTGCGACAGACGAATTGGCGGTCATGAATGGCGAGCCGCGCGGTTGGAAAAGGTTCTGGAAAGAAGACGATGTGAAGATTATCAAATTCATGGGCTTTGACAACGGCTACTTCTATGCTTTGTTTTTCCCTGCCATTTTCCATGCCTATGACCCCGGCATCCAACTGCCCGAAGCGCTCATCGGCAACGAGTTTTATCGGCTTGATAACTCCAAGTTCTCTACCAGCCGGAACCATGCTATCTGGGGAAGGGATTTACTAAAACAACATAATGTAGATCTGGTGCGCTTCTATCTGGCATACAGCGCTCCCGAGGCTGAGCAGACATCCTTCACCCTGGCCGACTTCCAGCAGGTAGTCAACCGGGAGGTGCTGGGTGGAGTGCAGCAATGGCTGCGCGAACTCGGCAGGCGTATTGCAACCTACTCCCATGCAACTGCTCCCTCGCCTGCCGTCTGGACTGATTCGCATTCCCGCTTTTACGAGTATCTGCGGCAGGCGCCGGTTTCTATGGAACTCGCCTATGGCGAGAAGAGCTTTGCTACGCAGCTCGCCGCGCGCCAGTTGCTTGAATTGGTGCGCAGGTCGAACGCCTTTGGCCGTTCCGAGGAACATTGGAGTCAGGTCAACAGCCGGCGATTGACGTATAACACTGCGCTGGCGCTGGAACTGGCCGCGGCTCGGTTGTTCACCATCATGGCTGCTCCAGTCATGCCCCTGTTTGCAGCTTCGCTCTGGAAAGATCTTGGCCAGACTGCCTCTCTCTACCATGCCGTATGGCCGGATGGAATGGAATGGCTCGACACTGGAACGCATATTTCAAACTTGCAAAGAAAGTATTTTGAAGACTATGGAGACGTTGAAACATTATCTCACCCAGTCAGCGTGTAACTATAAAGATAAGGTCCTTTTCATTCAGCCCGCCAGCCGGGAACGGCTTACGTTTGGCGACTTCGCGGCTGCGGTTGGAGGCGTCGCCCGTCTCCTGCGGGAACATAATGTCAAGAAGGGTGACGTGGTCACTCTGGTAGCGGCAAACTCGATCGATCTTTCCGTGATGCTCTACGGCGCCATGGCTTATGGAGCGATTGCGAAGCCACTGAATCCCAAGGTAACTCCGGAAGAGTTGAGCAGCCTTTTGCAGCATTCCGGTTCATCGATTGTCTTTACTGATTGCCAGAGCATAGCCCCCGGGTGGCAGGGCCAATATGTCGATATCGATGCCTACCGCTGCTATTCCGATGGGGACTCTTTTCCTGAAAGTGATGCGAAAGGCGATGATCCGGCGCTGTTGATTTACACCTCAGGCACCACTACGCAGCCCAAAGGTGTGCTGCTGACTCATGGCAACATCGTCCATAACGTGCTTACAGCCATTCAAGCTTTTCAACTGGACCACGCACATACAAAGCTATGTATCTTGCCGCTGTTTCACATGTTCGGATTCATCAGCGATCTTTCCACCATGGTGTTCTGTGGCGGGACCACAGTGATTCTGGATACGTTCGACATCACCAAACTGTCATCAGTGGAAGCCAGCGTTCACGAGTACGGAGTGAATTCCTTCAGCGCTGTCCCGCTGATGTTTGATCTCTTCCTTCGCTTCGGGTGCGATCTGGCCGGCCCCAGGATGAAATTCTGTGTCTCCGGCGCTGCGCCACTGAGACAGGCCACGGCTGCGGAATTTCTTGAGAGATATAAATTCCCCATTGTGCCCGCCTACGGGCTCACCGAAACCACCTGCTTCTCCACGATCTCTCCCCTCGGCGAAATCCGAAGCAAGTCGGCCGGCCGACCCGCCAATATTAACATCCGGGTAGCGCGAGAAGACGGCGCCCAGTTGCCTCCATACGAAATAGGAGAATTGCTGCATTCCGGACCGAGTGTAATGCGGCACGGCTACTTCAGGAGCGCTATCGACTGTTTTTACTCCGACAGTGGCGTCCAATGGTTCCGCAGTGGTGATCTTGGGTATTACGACCCCGAAGGATACATCTACATCACTGGGAGAAAGAAGAACATGGTCATCCGTGGAGGTGAAAAAATCTATCTGGAAGATGTGGATGGCTGTCTTGCCGAGCGGAGTGAGATTGCAGATAGCGCAACCATCCGCTTTGAAGAAGATGGAACGGAAAAAATCGCGTCTTTCGTGGTACTGAGGGAGGGCGCGGCGTTTACGGCCGCCGACATAAGAGCATTCATTACACGCAGGTTAGGGGCCTTGCGTTCTCCTGATGTGGTGATCTTCAGCGCCCGCATTCCCCGCACTTCAACCAACAAAGTCAAAATCCGCGAACTTCAGGAACTCGTCGTCCAGGCTGCCGATGGCCTGACGGTTGCTTAGGGATACCTTCTGCTGTGAAAAAAATTGCTTTAATTGCGCCTGCGGGGGCGCTCGCTGGCCAATTGGAAACCCGCCTTTCTGAAGTCCATCAGGCCCGCGTTTTTCGTTACGAGGCCGCGCCGCGCGGTAGCGGTTTGTCGGAGTCCGGTTTTGACGAGTTGTGGTACATCAGGCATACATCCGGTTCGCTGGAAGAAAACCAGAAGAGCATGGCCCGCCTGCTTGCCTGCCTCAAGACTCATAAAATTCCAGTCGTCAATTACCTGAGTTCCGTCTTCAGCGCAGGCACTCACGACCTGCTTCCTTCATATAGAGCAACCGAACGGTGTCATCGCTATAACGAGGCAGTGCTTCAGTCTTCCGGAAGCCATGTTCGTATATTTCGCCTGCCAGTTCTGCTGGACGAGCCATCCGATGCGTGGCTGCAATTCTTCCGCGCCTTGTTGCACTTCAGGGACGAAATTGAAGATAGGATGCCAGGATACTTTAAGTCCAGTCCGCTCCGCGTGGAGCTGTCTCGTGGCATTGCGCCTCTCTTGTCCACAACCGAGGCCGCAGAGGCCATGGTCGAAATCAGCAATCACGCTGCCGCAGGCAATGAATGCTTCTATGTACTGGATCCGCGCTCTGTCTCTCTCGAGTCCTATTTCCCTGCTATTGAACAAGCCACTGAAGTGGTGCTGGTGTCTGGCCATAAACAGGACCTGAACACGATCGACCGGCTTTTTGGCCGCCGTATCGATGAGTTTCTGCCGTATCTGCAATCTGACGGCGCAATCTCATGCCAGCAGGCCCTCAAGCGTTCCCCGCGTCTTCGTGAAATTGCCGCGCGTGAGATTGATCTGCCGGGAATGGTTTCGGACGTCATTGCCACGCTAAAAGTGGAGGGCGATCGCAAAAATGAATGCCGGGACCGCGCCGGGTCATTGCTTGTCAGGCGGCAACTCCGTTTGCCTGATGGCGTTCTTTTAAACTACTACGTCGGCGGAAAAGGCCTCACGCCATTGTTGATATTGAACGCCTTTGGTCAGGGACTTGAATACTGGCACCGGTTCCTCGAGGAAGTATTTGAGGACTACAGATTGGTTTTGTGGCTCCCTCGCGGAAATGATTTCGAGAGTATCGGGCTCCAGATGTCCTCGCCGCTCGCCCTTCATGCGGAAGATTTGCGCGCCATTCTCGACCGGGAAAACATTCCTTGCTCTCATCTCCTTGCATGGTGCACTGGCCCCAAGCTGGCGCTCGAATATTATTTGAAGTACCCGAAAGCTGTAGACTCCATGGTCTTTGTAGCAGGTTCGTTCAAAGGACTTGCCGAGCATCGTCCTCTGGAAACCGTATATGAAAAAGGGTTGGAATCTTTGCTGGGGATGGTCCAGCAGGAGCCAAAAATGGCCGGGCTCATGACCGAAGCTCTAAAGAATGTCCTGCTCGCCCAGGACCAACTGGGAAAGGAAGCAGCATCCTCTCCTGAAGCGCGCTTCGAAAATCTGCTGTCATCTGTAAACAGCAGCCTGAAAGAGATGGTCCTTGCGCCTTTTCACAGCAGTCAAACCGTGCTCGCTTACGCCGCCCAGTTGCGCGATTTCTGGGACGCTGATTTTACATCGTCGCTGCGCCGCGTCCACTCGCCGGTCTTGTTTGTTGGCGGGGACTGTGATCGTATCGCTGCTCAGGGGATTTCCAGGCGCATCGTTCGGTGCATGCCGCGCGCTCGATATGCCGAGGTCATGGGCGGATCGCATTATATCCAGTATTCATATCCGGACCTTCTGTCCGACATGATGAAAAACTTTATTGAAAATGGTCTTCAATTTTCATTTCATCACCCCTGGGTCAGCACATCCGAGGTGAAAACCCAAGATTCCGTTTGGAGAATGAGAAATGATCGAAAAGATAACGACCGAGAAGAAAATCAGGGCAACGTATCCGGTAATGAAGCAGCTCCGGTGCCATCTGACGGAGCAGGAATATGTTGAAGCTGTTCTGCATCAGCAGCAGAATGGTCCATATCAATTGGCGGCACTGATCGAAGATGGCCAGGTATGTTGTCTCGCCGGCTTTCGGATCAGCCACTGTCTTGCATGGGGTAGATTTCTGTATGTGGATGACCTTGTGAGCGATGGAGGCCTGCGCTCCAAAAACTATGGAAAGCAGATGATGCAATGGTTGGCGGAAGAAGCCAGAACGAATGGATGCAAGCAGGTCCATCTCGATTCCGGTGTTCAGCGTCATGGCGCGCACCGCTTCTATCTAAGAGAACGCATGGAGATCACCTGTTATCACTTTGCCCTGGCTGTTTAGTGATGTCCTGCTGATGTCTCCTGCAGCATCGACGTCTGAAGCGCTGTAGAGTTCGTGGTAGAAACCCGGAATTCCCCGTTCCGCGAAGTGGGGTTTCAGGCCTGCCTAACGGGATAACGAGGCGGCGTTTGCGGTGATGGCCCAATGCTGTTCACTGGATCCTGAGCTAAAGCTAGCTCGTTATCCGGAGGTTCTCCACGCTCTGGCCTCCTAACGGCGTAGGATACCCTCGGATGGCTGCATCATTGCGGATGCCGGCACACTCAATGCTAAACCGTCCAGGGATTTGACATCTTATTTCTTCATGCAGATGTTCAGCACGGGTTCCGATGACCTGATTTTCAGATCACCCGATTTCGACTATCTGGTTGTGGCTCCGTCGAACTGTAGCGAACGACTATTTCACATCGGAAGAACAGCGGTTTTCTGATTGCCCACCACGCAATTGGGGATTGTGATCGTTACTTCACAGCCAGGTCTGTCGCTGCGGTTCCTGATGACCAGGTGCCCCCCGTGGGCTTCAATGATCTGCCGGGTCAGCACCAGTCCAATACCCGAGCCTTTTTCCTTGGTTGTATAAAAAGGCACGAAAAGATTATCTGTCTCCAGGAGGCCGATACCTTCGTCTTCGATACGCACTTCCAGATCTTTTGCGCTTGTCTTCCATGAGAGGGTTACCGCATCCGGTCCCACGGAATGTTGAGGTGCTGACAACACCGCGTCTACAGCATTCCTGATCAGGTTAATCAAGGCCTGCTCGCATTGTGCCCCGTCCACAATTATGTTTACGGCATTCCCCTGTTTTACCTTCACCGGCAATCTTACTTCCAGGGCAGCAACTCCTGTCATCAGTTTGCTGATTTCCTGCACCCTGCGCATGGGAGTCGGCAAAGTGCCCAGGCGGGTATAGTTCTGAAGGAATCGGGTGAGCGAGTCTGCACGGCCGCCGATTACCTCTAATCCAAGCCTGAAATTTTCCGCGTCATCCTCCGGCAGCTTGGTTTTGACCGGAATTTGGGAAAGAGTCCGAGCGATGGATTTAATGGGCGCGAGCGAATTATTGATTTCGTGCCCAAGCACCCGGATAAGGCGCTGCCATGCTACCCTTTCTTCCGCTCTTAATATTTCTGAAGCTTCAGACAGCAGTATGAGTTGGTGTGAGATGCCGTTCTGGCGGAATGAAGCCCTCCTCACGAGCCATTTGTTTTGCGTGCCTGACCATCCTCTGGAAATCGTTCCTGAACGCGGTCCATCGATCAAATCCTGAATTCCAAGTTCGTCGGCGGTGCGGTTCAATATCTGGTCTTCGTGTCTGTCCAGGAAAATTGCGCCCATGCGGTTCAGCAGGCAAACGCGCCGCTCGGGCGTGAATGCGAAAATCGCCGCGTCGGCTCCATCCATTACTTTGCGCAGCAGGCTCGCGGTTTCAATCGAGCCCAGCCGTTCCGATTCAAGAGCGCGGGCAAGATTGTTGATCTCGATGGCGAGGTCGCCCAAAGCATCGCCGCGAACTGCCCGCGTCGCGCGAAAAGAGAAGTCTTCTTCCTGGAGCGCAGCAATCACGTTCGACACTACACGGACTGAATGAATCACTTTGTTGCGCACGCTGTAACTTATGCCCGCCCACAGGCCCAGGACCAGAACTGTACCTTCAATTTTGTGATCGAGTGAATAATGGTTGGCCCAGAGCAGGACCTCGCCCAGGATTACACCGGGAAAACCTGTATACAGGATGGAATGTAGAAGGCGTCGCTCGAATGAAACATTTCGCCTTTTCCACAATCTAACGCTTTTCTTTGCGAGCGGGATCTGGGGCATAGAGACCATACTTCTCCATACGACGGTAGAAAGTCCCGCGGCTCAATCCCAGGACCTCGGCCGCCTGGCTTATATTGCCGCTGTAGCGCGCCAGTGCCTTGCTAATGAGCAGGGATTCAACTTCTTCCATGCTCATGTCGGCCAGATCGACAGATTTCAAACGCGAAGTGTGAAGGCCCAGGTTGCTGGTTTGGATTTCCGCTTCCCGGCACATGATAACGGCGCGCTCGATGGTGTGGTCCAGTTCCCGGATGTTTCCCGGCCACGAATATTCGTTGAGCCTGTCTATGGCGTCTGTAGAAAATCCCTTGATCTGCTTGGAATAACGTGCTGCGTACTTGGTCAGGAAATGCGAAGAGAGCGCTAGCACGTCCTCCCGACGTTCCCGTAGCGGAGGCAAGTGGATTTCAATGGTGTTCAGCCGGAACAAAAGATCTTCTCGAAAATTTCCTTTGCTGCATTCTGCCGGAAGATCCGCATTGGTTGCTGAAATCACCCGTGCATCCACCCGCCGGGTCTTGGATGAACCTACGCGCTCCATCTCTCCAGTCTCTACGACGCGCAGCAATTTTGCTTGCTGGCGCAAAGGAACATTGGCGATCTCGTCCAGGAAGAGCGTGCCCCCGTCAGCCATTTCGAAGCGTCCTATGCGGTCGGCTTTTGCGTCCGTGAACGCTCCTTTCACGTGGCCGAATAGTTCGCTTTCAAAAGTCCCTTCCGGTAGCCCGCCGGTATTTACCGCGATCAGCGGCTTTTCGCTGCGCAGTGAAACTACGTGCAGCATCTGCGCCACCACTTCTTTGCCGGTTCCATGCTCACCGGTGATCAGGACGTTAGCGTCAGATGGGCCTACCTGCGAAATGGTGTTTACCACCGGCATCATGGCAGGCGAGCGCGCAATAAAAGTAAGCTGCTTTTGGTTGCGAAACAGTTTGTTTTCGGCTTCCAGGCGCTGCCCTTGGCGAAGTGCATGGTAGAACTCAGCATGGGTCGTTAGGGTGATCGCCAGGTGTTCATCATCCCACGGTTTCCGGATGAAATCGCGCGCGCCCCGGCGCACCGCCTGCACTGCAAGATCGATGGTGGCCCAGGCCGTCATGACTACCACGGGAAGCTGGCTGTCTATCTCGCGAATGCGCTCCAGCAGTTCAAACCCTTCGCGTCCGGAAGTCGTATCGCGTGCGTAATTGAGGTCCACGAGGATAGTGTCATACTCGCGCAGGGTAATGGACTCAAGGACGACTTGAGGAGAGCGGACTGTATCAACTTCAAAGCCTTCCGACCGCAGCAGCATTCTGAGTGCATCGAGCACCGCTGGCTGATCGTCGGCCACCAGAATGCGATAGAGCTTTCCTGTCTTCTGCATCTTTCTTCCTATTCCCTCAACAAGGAACCAGTGCGATTGAGGGATAGTTGCATAGCCGGGGAGGCAAAGTTGATTAAAGTCAGCCGCCTCCTACTCGCTTCTCAGTACCGCCATTGGGTCCAGGGATGCTGCCCGGATGGCGGCCAGCAAACTAGCCGCAGCGCTTGCTACAATGACCAGCGCGGTGGCAGTCGCCAGTGCCGCTAACGACCCAGTCCTCACATTATAGAACATACTCTCAATGATCTTTTTAAGGAGTAGAGCGCCTGCTATACCCGGCAAGAGGCTTACTCCAATTACTGCCATGCCGCGCCCAAGGATTGTTCGCATGATTTCCTGATGAGTCGCACCCAGCGTAGTTCTGATTGCAATCTCTTTTTTGCGCAGGCTGATCTGATAACTCAGAAGTCCGTAAAGTCCCATTGCCGTTAAGAGCAGGGCAAAGGAGCTGAAAATGCCCGTTAGAGAAGCCACAAAACTGGAGCGCGACAATGACTGGTCTGCCACCTCCTTAAGGCTGCGGCAGGAAGCTACCGGAAGTTCAGGGTCGGCGGCCGAAACTGCGTTGCGGACTTCCTCGAAAACATTGTTCCGCTTGGCTGTTTTGATAATGATCGAGGTAAGAAAGAACTTGTTGACGAAGGCAGTGATGTTGTCGGGCGTTTGTTCCACCGGCACGTACACCGTGGGCGCTGGCGGAAGGTCCAATCCTCTCTCATGGACATCTCGGGCTACTCCGATGATCAGACGTGGCATATCCGAAAAGGTCGGCCCCAATTCTGCTCCCACATGCACGAATTGGCCCACTGGAGATTTGTCCGGCCACCAGCGCCGCGCCCCGGTTTCGTTCACAATGGCCACTGGCAAACTTGGTTCCGGGTCGACGAAATCCCTCCCTGCGACCACAGGGATACGCATGGCATGAAAATAGCTGCCTGCGACAATTCTGTATTCAGCTGCGTGGTCAAGCCGGTCAGGGGCGACAACCGGATACACTGCCAGGTTTAGCCCTTTTTCCAATGGTAATCCGTTGACCGTCGCGACCGTCTCTATGCCGCCTTCCTTACTGAGTTGCTGCAGAATCCTGTCTAGAAGTTGCCTTGTGTCGCTGGTGCGCTGATATCTATGTCCCGCTAAGGAGATTTGCGCCACGTAGGCCCTTTGTTCTTCGAATCCTGGCGACACTCGATGCAACCGTACAAGACCTTCCAGCAACAATGTAGTCCCCGACATCAGAATGAGTGTGAGCGCCGTTTCCACGATCACCAGCAGACGTACCAGTCGGGTTTGCCCCGGGCCCGCCGTGCCTCCATATCGCGCCAGTCCACTGATAGGGCTGCTGTTGGAATGCGACAATCTCAATGCGGGCAGGAATCCAAACAGAAATGAGCTTACGATCGCGGCCGCGAATGCCACCGCCAGCACCCGTCCATCAATGCTGATCTGTTGACTGAGCGCAAGATCAGGCGGAATGATCAAGAGGACCAGTGGTATGAGTTCTTTGGCCAGGATCGTTCCCAGAATTCCGCTTCCCAGCGCCAGCAGCAGGCTCTGCATCATCAATCCCTGAATTAGCCGTAACCGGCTGGATCCCAGCGCAATTCTTATGCCGGTTTCCCGATCTGAATCCGCCGCCCGTACCAGCAGCAGGACTGCTATGTTCGTGCAAGCGATCATGAGCACGAACAGGACTGCGCCGAACAGGAGAACAAGGCTCTGACGGTTCACGCCTTTCACAAATTCAGGGAATCCTTCTACTATAATCGCCCCTTTGAAAGGAGCGTTTTTAGAGAAGTGTTCCAGATCGTATTGATCGGATAAGGCGTTCAATTCCTGCCGGACCTGCGGCAGCGTATAACCGTCAGCCATGCGGCCCAGTACGCGGTAATCACTTCCCGGATCGGCGTTGTTATAGTTCAGGCGCAGGGGTAACCACAGGTCGGCTTCAGGATAAGAGCGAAAATCTGCCGCAGCAATTCCTACGATGGTATAGCTGTCATTATCGATTGTTACCTGTTTGCCTGGAACCGAAGTCGCTTTGCTGAAAGCCCGTTCCCACAGCCCATTACTGATAATGCAGGCTCGTGGTCCTCCCGAATGGTCTTCTTCGGGCAGAAAGTCGCGGCCGGCCAATAGACTGGCTCTCAGCGTGCGAAAGAAACTCGCCGACACCTGCAGGGCAGGAACATATTGCGTAGATCCGCCGCCTGCCAGATTGACTCCGACATTGGTTGAATAAACGGCGGTAACCTGCTGCAAAGATCTTGATCTTTCTTTGATCATCAAAAATGCGGATGCAGGAAGATCGTTTTGGATATGTCCCCGCGAATCTTTCCAGTGCAGGATTACTAACTGCTCATTTTCCGGGTAAGGCAGCGGCCGGAGCAGCGCAGCATTGATGACGCTGAAAACTAATACGCTCCCGGCGATGCCCAGCGACAGGGTGGCAAGGACTACGAGCGTAAAACCACGAGTTCTATTCAGGGAGCGGACCGCATATCGCAGGTCCTGGGCGATCGTCCCATTCATCTCGTCTCCCGGCGAGCTTTCCGTGGTTCCATTAATTCCTTACAGCTCCTGCGGAGAAATTTAGCAGATCTGGGTTGTGAGTGATAGTCTGGGAATTCCGTACCGGAGCAGTTGAATAAAAACCAGCTGCTCGCAGAAGGTCCCAGATCCTTCAACAGTGTGCCCTAGCCAAAGCCGTCCGGTAACAGGGAGGATACCGGTGGCAAGATCACCGGCTGCGCAAGCAGGCTGACTCCTCTCTGGTCTTTCTCCACCAGAAAGCTCGAGAAACCCATCGATGAGGCAAGGCAGATGACGACAGCTAAACCTGTTGGTGCGCCTCACACAAGATCATGTGCATAGGCCATTGGCAAGCATCGTGGCGGCGAGGAGTTCATATCGCGTCCCGCTCAAGTGATAAGCACTGATTCAAAAGGGAAGCAATGAAGAACGGCCCGCAACACGCTGATGGGTCACTATCCAGCCACGCCGAATATGGCAATGTTTCACCGCACAGAATTTAATGTCCGGCAATGGACATAACAAGTTGTAAATGGACAGTGCTACGGTAATTCGAGAAAACAATTCTCGCCTGATCGTGTATCTTGCAGACGGATATGCTTTCTTGGATACATTGCTGCCCCTGGATGTTCTCTCAATGAAATGCAGTACTTACGTGGCGCAACCATTCAAAAGCATTGGCGGCGACCTGGTTCAATGGAACACAGGTGTCCGGTTCCGGGCAGATGAGCGGATTTCGAATGCGCTCAGGAGAAATTTCAAAGTTGTTACCATATGGTACTTACGTTGCTAGTACTCAATGCGGGTCAGCAACAGCGGCCACTTCCACGTAACGGAGATCGAAAAGAAACATGTCGAAAATCTTAAGCCTTCAAATGCTCATTCCCTTCGCCAGCAATCAAGAACCTGAACAAATCCTCGGCAGCAGTGCCAGCGGAATTTGTCCGCTCGCAGATGCTGAATCCCTCAGTCAATTTCAGTTGGAATAGCTCAACCTTTTTCCTGCCTGGCCGAATGGCCCATGCGGAGATGATTTGCACCCTGTACAACCCGGGACTCTTGGAGGTAAACGATGCCGAGCACGCCGAGCCCATTGTACAAATTACTGCACAAAGACTATTGCGAAGACCTTTCTCATTACTCGCCGCAGTCAAGCGACTTTCATAACATAATCGCTGCTGGCATTCCGGGCGATTGGCAAATCAGCCGCCGGGGCATCTGGCTGTATTGCTGTTCGCCGGAAAGCAAGCTTCCCGCCCAGGGCTGGAAAATACACATTTCCGCGACTCTGGAAAATGCTGGAGAAGTGTTGGGCCGTGTAGCTTCGGTGCTTTTCAGGCATCCGGATGCCAGTTTCAAATGTGCTCTTGATCTAAACATCCTGTCATTGCTCAATGGCAAAAACTGGCGCCGAGGCGGGTCAGGAAAATTCATCACGATTTATCCTCCTGACAACCAGCGCTTCCGGGAGTTGATTGAGGAATTGCATTGTGCCACCCGGTCCTTGCATGGTCCTTACGTTCTTTCCGACTACCGTTATAAGGACAGCGGCATTGTCTTTTACCGATACGGTGGAATGCAGCTCAGGAGGAAGCTCAATATCAAAGGTGAGATGGTGCCGGTGCTGACTGCGCCGGACGGCACGGAGGTCCCTGACCAGAGACTTGCTTATCCGGTCATGCCTCCGTGGGAGAGCCCCCTCTTTGCTGCGCAGGGCACCGAATCTCCCCCCGGCAGCGACTTTCATCTCCAAAACGGGCGCTACACCATTGAAGGGGTTTTCCTGTTTTCCAATTCCGGCGGCGTGTACTCCGCGCTCGACAATTCAACTGGTAAAAGGGTAGTCATAAAGGAAGCGCGACCCTTTGTGAATGCAACTTTCGATGGGTATGACGCGGTTCAATTGCTCAAAAAGGAACATTGCCTGTTGCGCGTGCTGTCCGGTACGGGCATCGCGCCCGAGCCGCTCGATCTATTCCAGGAATGGGAGCATTGGTTCCTGGTCGAAGAGCACGTGGACGGCGTACCCTTGAATGCCTATTCTGCGGCTCACAACGTCCTGCTCAGGACCAGGCCGCAACCCGAAGATTACGAGCAGTGGTATCAAGCCGTCCGCAATGTTGCCGCGAATTTAGCCACTATTCTGGAGACCCTTCGCGATCACCAGATTGTGTTTGTCGATATATCGCCCGCTAATGTTCTTGTGGCCGAAGGTGGCCGCAATCTTAAGATCATTGATTTCGAAGGCGCCTATCAGGTTGGAGTGCACCCTCCTACCACAATCTACACCCCCGGCTTTATCTCGCGGGAGAGACTGTCTGGACGCACTGCCGGCTTTCAAGATGATTACTACTCAGTGGGTGCTGTGCTGCTGGCATTTCTCTTCCCAGTCAATGGATTTCTGCACCTCAAGCCTGAGGCCAAATCTGAATTTCTTATATTGATTGGTCAGCACGCTCGCCTGCCCCAACCGGTGATCCAGATGGTCCATGATCTGATGCATCCGGACCAGGCGCAGCGCCCGCGGCCGGACAAGATGAAGGCGATGCTGCAAAGCACTGGTCCCTCCAGCATTCCAGTCCCGACACAAGAGCCTGCTGTGGACTGGTCAACGATGCTGGAAGGCATCGTAAAGCACATCGAAAGCTCTGCAACCTATCACAGAACAGACCGGCTGTTCCCCGCTGATCCGAAAGTGTTCTTGACCAATCCGATCAGCATTGGTTATGGAGCGGCCGGAGTAATTTACGCGCTGCAAAAAATCACCGGCAATGTTCCACAACGCGCTGTTGACTGGGTCCTGTACCATGCCAGGCCGGAGAGTTGCCCGCCGGGCCTTTATGTCGGACTCGCAGGCGTTGCCTGGTCTTTACTCGAAATCGGTCTGGTTGACCAGGCGGAGACGGTTTTCCGAAAAACCCTCAATCACCCTTTGCTGAATCACAGCGCGGATCTTTTTTACGGTTTGGCGGGATGGGGCATGGCCACTTTGCGCATGTTTCTCGCCACCGGAAGTGAAGAATATCTTGATGCCGCCCGTAACGCTGGAGAGAACCTGATTGCGACGCATAGGGCCTGCTCAACCGGCCTGTGGTGGGGAACGTCAGGCAAGCCGGAGATCGGATTGGCCCATGGCAGCAGTGGCATTGCATTGTTTTTGCTCTATCTTTATTCAATCACCAATGATCTGAAGTTTCTAAGCGTAGGACGAGAGGCGCTCAATTTTGATCTGTCGGCTGGCATTTCCACCAAGGATGGGGGGCTGTCGTGGAGCAGTTCTTCTGGCGTCTCATCTCCCGTTTATCCGTATTGGCGTTACGGAAGCGCTGGCGTAGGTGTGGCCACGGTGCGCTTCGCCAGGGCCCTGGGTCTGGATGAATATCGCGAATCGCTGGAACGGATCTTTATCGACACGGATCGCACATTCGCTGTCACTCCCGGGTTGTACATGGGGCTTGCCGGGCTCGGTGATTTCATGCTCGACATGCACCAGTTCACCGGCGAAACGCGGTTCCTGAAAAGCGCATGGAAAATTGCCGGAGGCATAATGCGGTATCGCGTTCATCGGGATGGCATCGCATTTCCAGGGGGTTCTCAGGCAAGACTGTCCTGCGACTACGGCACCGGGAGCGCTGGCATAGGAATTTTTTTGCACCGGCTATCAACTGGGCAAGCCAGTCACTTCCTGCTTGATTCTCTTCTCGTAGCAAAATCGCAGCCAGTTCAACGGGTTGACGGCAAAACGCTCTCCGCGAACGATTACAAAGCGGAGGCTGCGTGATAGCAGTACGAGGCTTAGACCGCCATTGAACTCGTGCACGGAGGGAGCATGTCATGAATATGAACCAAGGTACGAAGCATGAGTTAGACCCACAGCGATCTCAGTCGCCACAGAAGTCCCGGCGACTGGGGATCTTGGCCGCATTGCTGGTCTGGTGCGCGGTTGCCTTGCTCGTGAGTTGGTCGCTCTGGTCCACTCAGCCGCCTGCACCCCTCCCTGCCTCCGCACCGCAACAGGCGTTCTCTGCGCAACGGGCAATGGCTCACGTGCGAATTATCTCGACTGTTCCCCATCCTATCGGTTCGACAGCGCTGGAAGCGGTGCGTCATTATCTGACCGATCAGCTTACTTCGCTGGGGCTCGATCCCCAGATATATTCCTCTGTTGGATTCCGGGTAGGTAGAACTGGTCTTATCGGCGGAAACGTACAGGACATAGTTGCGCGCCTGAAAGGCTCGGCTAATTCGCGCGCTATTCTCCTCATGGCGCACTATGACTCGGTGAAGAACGCTCCAGGTGCTGCCGATGATGGGGCTGGCGTTGCGTCCATTCTCGAGGCGTTGCGCGCCCTTCGTTCAGGCACGCCGCTGAAGAATGATGTGATTGTACTCTTCACCGACGGTGAAGAAGCCGGCATGCTGGGAGCGGAGGCGTTTGTGGCTGGCCACCCCTGGCTGAGAGATGTAGGGCTCATCTTGAACTTCGATGCTCGCGGCGATCGTGGTCCTTCCTTGTTGTTCGAAACCAGCGCCGGCAACGGCAAGCTGATTCAAGAGGCCCAAAGAGCAACTCCTTGCATAGAGGGGTCCTCGTTGTTTTATACGTTGTATAGGATGTTGCCCAACGACACAGATTTGACAGTTTTTCACCCATTGAACATACCCAGCCTGAACTTTGCTTTCGGAAACCGTTTAGCGGCCTACCACACCCGCCTTGATACGGCCGACAATCTCAGTACGGCTTCCGTTCAACTTCATGGAATATATGCGCTGTACCTGGCGCGACACTTCGGCCAGTTGGACCTTGCAGCCTTTCAGGCAAGGGCAGGAGATGACGTTTTCTTCAATCTGTTCGGGAAAAGCCTGATTGCTTATCCGCAAAGCTGGACCATGATCGGGGAGATTCTGATTACCCTGCTTCTCTGCACTGTGCTTTTCGTGGCCTTCCGCAGGTCGGAGCGTCGCGGACGAAACTTCTTGATGTCCCTCCTGGCAGTGCTTGCATTTGCATTTACACTCGCCGCGACTCTCGCTGCTGCCTGGTGGGTCCTCTCTTCTTTGCTTTCCTTGAAATTATTGATCGGAGATACGGTGAGCAACAATCTGCTATTGATCGGAGTGTTGCTGTTTGGCGCGGCCGTGGCGGACCTGCTTTCACGCCTCTATTTCAGGAGATTCACACCGTTGGAATTATTTCTCGCAGGCCTGGCTTTCACAGGGGGTCTAAGCTGGGTCCTCGTTATCCTGCTGACGGCGGGAAGTTATGTTCTGCAGGTGCCCCTCCTTTTGCTCGCGTTGGGACTCGCGGCAGCGCAGATATTCAACAAGACGAACATAGCCTGGCTTGCTATCGCCACCATGCCGGGCTGGGTCTGCAGTATCTTCCTGTTTGCCCCCCTGCTTTATTTTATTTATGTGTTTATGACGCTGAACTATGTGGTTGTGCTCGCAACCGGGCTTCTGTTCACCGTCTTTGCCCTTTCTTCAATTCCCTTGCTATCGATGAATGCACCCCGGATTCGGCCGTGGTTTGCGGTTTCCGGATTCCTGGCCGTGGCCAGTCTGTGTTGCGTCGGGGTGGGAGCGGCGAAATCGCATTACAGCGAGCAGAACCCCAGGCCTGACAATCTTCTCTACAGCCTCGACTCCGATCGGCATACCGCAGCGTGGATCAGTGGCGACAGAGTGCCTGACCGCTGGGTGGCCCGCGTTATGCCCGAGAATTCCAGGCGGCATCAACCTATGCCGGATTATCTCGCAAACTCGTCCCTTCCCGTGTGGACGGCTCCCGCACAGGCGCTTGAGTTATCTGCTCCCCTGATCGAGGTGGTGAGCGATATCAAATCCGGAGATACGCACAACATTGTCCTGACGCTCCGGTCGCAGCGCGATGCACGAGTGATGCATGTAAACCTTGGTCCAGATATTACGGTTGTCTCTGCACGGATTGCTGGACGTGATGTGCCCTTCTGGTCCAAGCCGCAACAACCCTCACGCATGTGGTCAATGACATTGTACGGTTGGGGACAGCGGGACATTAGGGTCGAAATGAAACTCAAAAGCAGCACCAACCCGACCCTCTGGGTCGCCGATGAATCTGCGGGTTTGCCGTTGTCACCCGCACCGCGCCCTTCTGACCTCATCGCATGGTATGGAAGCGACGTGACCCTGGTGAACCGCAAGTTGACGTTGGGCGATAACCTGTCTGCGGAAAAACTTCATTAGGTTAAGCAACTTCTGTTCCACTGAATTGCCTTGAACCTAACCAGCCATAGCAGCAGGGAACCGAACCTGAGCAGCCAATGGCAAAACAGCCACGTCACTGCGGAAGCGTTTCTCGCCTGATTTCCAACTGCTCTACTCGGCTCACCTCAAACCGTTAGTCTTGGGGCGTCTTCCTTGGATGCCCATAGCGACCCAGGCTGCGCCCTGGCTTGCAGCCAGGCGTTGCTGTCGCTGGACGACCCATGGCGCGTAATGTTTTTGAGTCACTAACACGCTGTGATGGCCGAGGCGGCGCGATACCTCTTCGAGAGGCATCCCAGCCAGCAGATATTCGACCGCAAATGTGTCGCGTATCATATGGAGGTGGGCGGGCTTCGGTTCTCCACTGGTTTCGATGAACAGCTTGGGAGAGATCTCGGCCGCTTTTGCGATAAGTTTGGCAAAGATTTTCTCCCAGTTCGATACTTCACTCTTTCGCTTGCTTTGGCCACCCCAGAAGAAATAATCGTGATGAGTCACGCTGCTTGGAGGAACTCTTCGCAGTTCCTGCGCCACCTTGTGCGGAAGCAGGACACATACTGGCCCTCTAGTCTTGCTTCTTACTTTTGCTTGATAGACGATGAGCGAATCATCGTCGCGCAGTTTGCTCTTGGCGAGACACGCAGCGTCGCCTGCACGAAGACCACTCCAGCGTAAGAGCTTTAGGTAGGCCCGGGCTCTCCGCGAATTCGTGGTCTGGCCGTTCCTCTGATCGCCGCGGCCATCATACTGATAGGTGGCCTCAATCAGCGCATCGTATTGTTCGCGAGTGAACGGTAGAGTCTCCTCTTGCTGGCGCGGGACTTTCTTTATTTTTTTGGCTGGATTCTCCTTTAGCCATCCCTGTTCAATGCAGAAATTGAAAAACGCGATAACTCGCTGGTGCTGGTTATGAAGGGTCGTGGGTGCGCCTGTCCAGGAATGGATCCAGCGCCGTAGGTTCGCAACATCCAGTTGGGACATAAGTGAGACCGGGATCTCTTGGGCGAGGCACCAAGTCGAAAGCCGGCCCAGAGTCAGCTTGTATTTGGCGCAAGTGGCTTCTGCGCGGTTGAGCCGGGCCACTTCCGCTATAAACTGCTC
>Ga0210400_10001545_pt1 | contig 22603 bp, 21 predicted proteins | sample IncBWH26MmetaG_FD_155456 | JGI IMG/M metagenome (GOLD analysis project Ga0210400, IMG submission 155456) | Forest soil microbial communities from Barre Woods Harvard Forest LTER site, Petersham, Massachusetts, United States - Inc-BW-H-26-M | ecosystem: Environmental > Terrestrial > Soil >...
ATATGCTGTCTGACATCTTCTTGATATAGTCGGGCGACTTCCCCTTAATCATCGTCACACGAACCAGTGGCATGAGAATCCTCCTTATTGCTGCCCCTTGCGGTTAGCCCTTGCGCCTTCGTTGCTCCTTTCCGTACGTAGGATATTTTCGAAAAACTGACTTGTAGATTCTCACGTTGCGACCGTCTCAATCCGACCAGTCGAACGTGGCCGCCCCACTCTTGATGCTGATGCGATTTGCCATCGCCTCCTCCTTCGGCAAAATCGGGAGGACGTATTTCAGGAAGCCGTCGCCTATTTTGCGGGGACCGCGGCGCAAGCGTTGTGGATCACATCGAGCACGGCGTGCGGTTGCGAGAGCATCGGCACGTGGCTGCTCTTCAGCTCGACGGTGGTTGCGCCCATGCGCTTGGCGCAGAACCGCTGCAGGTCAGGATGGACGGCGCGATCCTCCGCGGCCACGATGTACCAGGTCGGCTTCGTCCGCCAGCCGATACCGTCCAGCTTCTGGCCGAACAGGTCGGCGGCGGGCGGGTAGGCGGTCGCATAGACGACGCCCTGCTCTTCGGGAGACAAATCGCCTGCGAAGCACGGGACACCGGTGCGCGGCTTTAGCCAAACGCGGCCGTCGGCGACGTCAATGTTCTGGAAGACGTCAGTGGTGGGGAACTTGGCCTGTAGGCTCTGCGACGTCTCGGTCTCGTCCGGGCCCAAGGCCGCGATGTAGACGATGGCGGCGACGCGGGGGTCCACGCCGGCGTGGGTGATGACGGTGCCGCCGTAGGAATGGCCGACCAGGACGATCGGACCGCTGACTCGCCCGAATGTGCGGATGGTCGCGTCGACGTCGCCTTTCACCGTGTCCAGGCCGTACTGCGCAGCCATCACCTCGTGACCCTCCGCTTGAAGCGTCGGGATCAGCTTTTGGAAACAGGAACCATCGGCCCAGATGCCGTGGGCGAAGACGATGCTCGGTTTCTTTGGCTCGGACATTGTTATCTCCTCAAATGAGGTGACCAATTCGCGATACTACTTGAATTTTGGCAAAGATACAGCGAAGATCTCTTTGATAGACCAAAGAGATTCTATAGCGTGACTTGTCTATTTGTTGACTTTGATCGCGCTGGCCTTGACTATCTCCGCCATTGCTTTTGCGTGCTGCAGCTTGCACACGCACAGGCCGGAGGGGTAGATAGTGATTCAGAGACCCCGTCGTTCGAAGATTGGAACGATGCCTCGGGAAGTCGATCTAGCCGGGATGGCGTTGTTCGTGCGGATCGTCGAACACGGCTCGCTGAGCGCGGCGGGTCGGAGCGTCGGGATTCCTAAGGCGACGGTCAGCCGCCGCCTGGCCGTGCTCGAGCGTTCAATCGGCACCGCACTCTTGAAACGTTCAAGCCGCGCCCTGAGCCTTACCGATGCCGGACGACGCTACTTCGAGCGCGTCCAACTGATCGTCCGCGAGGCGGAAGCGGCGCAGTCCGAGATTGAGACGGCTAATTCAGTACCCAGTGGGACGCTGCGTGTGCTCGAGCCCGTGTCGATCGGCGAGACGATTATTGCACCGCGGCTCATAGAATTTCTTGAAAAGAACCCTCACGTCCGGGTCGATCTGCATTTCAGTGACGACCGCGCCAACCTGATCGGCGACGGATTTGACCTTGCCATTCGAACAGGTACGCTGACCGACAGCGAACTCGTCAGCCGCCGCCTGGCCGCCATTTCGCGAGTCATCGTCGCGGCTCCATCTTACCTGGAGGCGCACGGCACTCCAGCGACAGTGCCCGATCTGGACCGCCACACCGCCATTTTGGTCAGAAAACATTTCGATGTTTGGACGATCGGCGGTGAAACGGTGCGGGTTTCGTGGCGTATGTGCACCGGCAACATGACCCTTACCCGCGACGCGGCGCGGGCGGGGCTTGGCATAACCCGTTTGCCGGAGTTTTTCGTGGCGCAGGACCTAAGAGACGGGACGCTCGCGCGGGTGCTGCCACAGTATGATGTGCCCAAAATACCGGTGACCGCTCTCTATCCCCGGTCAACCGTGCCTTCCCTAGCTCTCCGCGCATTTCTAGACGCGCTTCATGGGTGGTGTAACTGATCCAAGCGACACCCATCCTGCAGGTCGCTGGACCGGTTCCAAACACGTCAAGATAGATCAACTGCCCTTGAGCCGAGGACCATAGGTAGAGAGGCGATTGCTCAGGGTCCGCTTCGGGCATAAGCAGAATTTCAAACCGAGGCAACACCGCGGCTCGAGGGGCCTTGACGTGAACAAACACAGAACATATATCCAGGATCGCGCGCACGCTGTGCCGCCGGCGAGGAACTGCGCTGATGCTCGCAACCGCTGTAAATCCGTCTGTGAGCCTGCTTTTCCGCGGACGGACATTCCCTGTTAAATCGCGAAAAATTCCCTGTTCGCAGGGAATTTCGGCGGGCGCCTCGGGTATTCGCTGCTATTTGCTGCATTTCGGGAACGGAATTGAGCGATATCAAAGGGTTGATCCTGATCTTTTTTCGCTGCGCGCGGGGGCGCGCGTGCGCGAGGCCGGTAAGGGGGCGGCGGAAGGCGATGCCGATCCCCGCCTCAAGCGGTATGCTCCGATGTCGCCCGTTTTAGCAGCGGCGCGTTCGGCTTCGAAGGAGCGGGAAATGGCTCGTAGCAGCGATACCCGTGGCTCTGATAAACGCCCGCCGGTCGCGGTCGGGCATGTGCGCCTCGCGGTACCGGACGTCGGCGCCGCCGCGCGCTGGCCTTGATAGCAGCAGGGGCGGGAGCGGGGGTGCCGGCAATGGGCGCGGACGTAACCACGGACGGAACTATGCGCGTCGAGAACGCGACGATCGCCGAATTGCAGCAGGCGCTGGCCGAGGGCCGCACGACCGCGAGCGCGCTGACGCGGGCCTATCTCGCGCGCATCGAGGCCTACGACCGCGCCGGGCCGCAGCTCAATGCCGTGCGCGAAGTAAACCCGGAGGCGCTGCCGCTCGCCGCCAGCCTCGACCCGGTGAAGCCGAGCCCGAACCGGCCGCTGGCCGGCATCCCGATCCTCGTCAAGGACAACATCGCCACCGGCGACCGCCAGCACACCACCGCCGGCTCGCTCGCCCTGGCCGAGGCGCGGGCGATGCGCGATGCGGCTCTCGTCGCGCGGCTGCGCGCCGCCGGCGCGGTGATCCTCGGCAAGGCCAATCTGACCGAATTCGCCAACATCCTCGCGATCGACATGCCGTCTGGCTACAGCTCCCTGGGCGGTCAGGTCAAAAACCCCTATGCGCCGGCGCTCGACGACAAGGGCGTGCCGATCGTGTCGCCGGGCGGGTCGAGTTCGGGCTCGGCGGTCGCGGTGGCGGCCGGGCTGTGCGCCGCCTCGATCGGCACCGAAACCTCGGGCTCGCTCTTGTCACCGGCGACGCAGAACGGCGTCGTCACGGTCAAGCCGACCGTCGGCTTGATCAGCCGCACCGGCATCCTGCCGATCGCCCACAGTCAGGATATCGCCGGCCCGATGACCCGCACGGTGCATGACGCGGCGATCCTGTTGAACGTGCTCGCCGGCCTCGATCCGCGCGACCCCGCGACCTTGGCGCAACAGCGCCCGGCGGATTACACCGCCTGTCTCGATCCCGGCGGCCTGAAAGGCGCCCGCATCGGCGTGCCGAGCGATCCGAGCGATCCCGGCAACGATGCCTATTACGGCCGGCTCGGGGCGCGGGCTCACGCCGTCATGGGACAGGTCATCGCCACTCTGGAAGCGGGGGGCGCGACGATCGTCCGCGCCAATATCCCGACCCCGGGCTGGATCGGCGGCCCCGGCACCGACATGGCGATCCTCAACCGCAATCCGGAAAGCCGCAGCCGGTACGAGCTGGCACGCCGCCCGATCGTCTTCGTCTACGAGCTGAAGCACGACCTCAACGCCTATCTGCGCGACTGGCTGACCGGCACCGATATGCACAGCATCGCCGATATCCTCGCTTTCAACGACGCGCATGCCGACCGGGCCCTGCGCTTCGGCCAGGACATCTTTCTCGCCGCCGAGGCCACCAAGGGCGATCTCAGCGAGCTCGAATATGTCTCGGCCCGCGCGATGGACCTGCAGGCCAGCCGCGCGCTCGGCCTCGACGCCTATATGGACCGTCACCGGCTCGACGCGGTGTTGTTTCCCGGCACAGCCGGCGCCGCGATCGCCGCCAAGGCGGGCTATCCGAGCGTCCAGGTGCCGGCCGGATTCGTCAGCGGCCTCAACGGCAAGGACACGCCCGATTACCCGCTCGGCGCCACCTTCGCCGGCCGCGCCTGGAGCGAGCCCACCCTGCTGCGCCTTGCCTATGCCTTCGAGCAGGCGACCAAGGCGCGCCGGCTGCCGCCGGGGACGCCGGCGCTCGACCGCCCGTAGAGTCCTGGTCGGGTCTCGCGGTTGCCTTATTTGCCGAATGATCAACTTGGTGCTGCCGCAAAGCTCGCGTAAACAGGTGCTTGCCATCCGGCGATGCTGCGGAGCAGCTTTGGGGGAAGCCATTCCGTGAACGGGTTCTTCAGAAAAATCGCGCGGTTTGCCGTCAGCAAGATGGCCGCGTTCTGCTATGCGGTGGCGGTCGGCGTCGCCGGCAACCTGGCGTTCCATTTCGTTCAGCCGCAAGTCTCGATCCCATCGTTCCTGACGGCCGCGCCCGAGCCGTCCCGGACCAGTCATGAGCAAGCGGGTACGCCCGCCGCCACCGCGATCGTCGCACCGAAGCCCGCCGCAGCGCCGGTTCCGGAGCCGGCCGCTCTTGCCCCGGCCACGCCCGCCCATTCTGCGGCGGCCGCGGTTCGGCCGGCACCGCCCAACCCGACGCCCGCCTTGCAGCTGCCCGATCCGCCCGCCGCGAACCTGCCGCAACCTGTCTCGCTGCCGTCGCCTGCCTGGAAGCCGTTGCATCTGCCGAGCGCTGCCGTGCCGAGCGAAGTGACGGCGAAGCCGATCGGGGCACCGAACGCCGAAGCCTCCAACCCGGCTCCGGCCGCGTCTCTCCCGCCGCTCGGCCCGGCAATCGAGGTGGCGGTGCCGCCGTCACCGCCGCCGATCGCGCCGGCGCCACCGATCGCGGCCCGGGCGCCGCCGCTACCGCCCCCGGCCGCACCGCCGCCGGAACGCTCGCTGGAGTTGAGCGATTTGTGGCATCCCTACCGGGCGGTCAAAAAAGGGCTGGATTGGGCCGGCGATCAGCTCCCGGTCGTCGGCGGAGAGGGTCCCGAGCCGTCGCCCGCCGCACCGCCCCGGCGGGAAGCGCCGGCGGCAATTCCCGCCGCCGCTTCGGCCCACGCCGCGGCGGTCGCCAAGCCCGCGGTGTCCGCGGAGCCGATCCCACTGTGGCCCGACACCAAACCCGAGGCGCCCGACAAGCCCCCGCCCGGCAAACCGGGTCCGGGCAGCGGCGGACTGTACTGAGCCGCCACGAGACCGCATGACTGATCCGAAAGAGCTGGCGCGGGGTTACCGCGACAAGGCCGCGCGCTGCCGCCGCTTGGCGCGGCAGACCACCGACCGCGAGATCGCCGAGAGGCTCGTGGAGCTGGCCCGCGAGTTCGACGGGCAGGCCGCCGAGATAGAAAAAACAGCGGAGCGAAACTCGTCGTGACTTTCGCCTGTTTGTATAGTCGCTATGAGGGAAACTATAGACTTTATGCGCAAAAGTGCAGAAGACCTCAGGGAACTGGCCCTATCCGCCCCTGATATTTCCAACCACCTCCGGCGATTGGCCGAGGAGCTCGACGCGACTGCGACCGACTTGGAGCAACGAGACCGCACGGCTCGCCGTTAGTTAATTGTTGTATGCCAGTCGGTTAGCAGGAATCGTTCACGCCACGATCCCGTCTGCGCGCAAGACGGCGATCTCGGCGTCGGAATAGCCGTATTGGCGCAGCACCTCGTCGCTGTTCTGGCCAACCGCGGGGGCGCGTCGCGGCGGCACCTTTTCCTGGCCGGCGAGGAAGAACGGGCTGTCGATCGTCCACAATTCGGGGTCGTCGGCATAGGGCTTCAGGAACCCGGCGGCCAGCACCTGCTCGTCATGCCGGATGTCGTCGACCCGGCCGACCACGCCGAAGATCAGCCCGGCATCGTCGAGCGTCTTGCGCCAGTGCGCGAGGTCGTGCTCGGCGAACAGCTTGTCGAGGATTGCCACCAGCTCGCGGGCATGCTTATCGCGCCCGGGGTTGGTCGCGAAACGCTCGTCATCGAGCACTGGGGCGTTGAAGCAGGTCTTGAACTTCTCCCAGCGCCATTCGTCGGCGGCGATCGACAGCAAGAGCCAGCGGCCGTCGCGGCATTGGTAGTGCACCCGCAGCGCGGAGAGCGCCTCGTGGCGCGGCGGTTGCGGCCGCACCGCGTCGCCGCACAATGCCGCCTGCACCGAGCAGGCATTGGCCCACAGCCCGTTCGCCAACAGCGACGAGCCGACGTAATTGCCCTTGCCGGTCTTCTCCCGCTGATAGAGCGCGGTGACGATCGCGCCATAGGTACCCATCGCCGAGGGGTGGTCGCCCATGCCGGGCAGCGAGCGGGCCGGGTTGACCTCCTCGCCGGCACGCACGAGGTCCATCAGGCCGGTGCGCGCCCACCACGCGGTCGCGTCGAAGCCGGGCTTGCTCGCTTCCGGTCCGGTCTCGCCATACCCGGTGAACGAGGCGTAGATCAGCCGCTCGTTCAGGTGTTTCAGATCGTCATAGGTGATGCCGAGGCGGCCGCGCGCCGGCGGCGGGTAGTTGGTGATGAACACATCGGCGTCTTTGACCAGACGGTAGAGGATTGCGCGCCCGGCCTCGGTGCGCAGATCGAGCGCGAGGCTCCGCTTGTTTCGAGTGTCGAACAGGAAGCCCGGGTTGAGCGGGTTCTTCGGGTTCGGGACCGCGCGCCGGCGATAGGGGTCGCCCATGCCCGGCGGCTCGATCTTGATGACCTCGGCGCCGAAATCCGACATCACCGTCGCCGCCGCCGGGCCGGCGATAAAGCTCGCGCAATCGATAATCTTGAGCCCGTCGAAGATGCGTTCCGTCACTGAATTTTCCTTCGCTACTTTGACAAAGTGAACCACGGAGACACAGAGGATACGGAGCCTTTAACTGAAGATCCGTGTCCCGGCGAAAGCCGGGACCCACCTATCAGCGGCACGAACGCTTGCATGGTGGATCCCGGCTTTCGCCGGGATGACGGACTGGAACTTCAGGTAGTGTCGGCCAAGACAGCGACGCAATCTCAGTGTCCTCTGTGTCTCTGTGGTGAATCCTTAAACCGCGAGGCGATACGCATCGCCGTCGCGCACGATATGTCCGGCCGTCGCGCCGGCGAAATGGGTGCCGATCACCAGCACCGGCCGGCCCGCAAGCTCGGCCAGCATGCGTTCCCGCGTCTCGCGTGCTTGGTCCGGATCGCTGTCGGCGGTCGACGACCAATGCGGCCGCGCGATCTGGCAGGGGTGGTGCATGAAATCGCCGGTGATCAGCGCCTGCTCGCCCTGCGACCGGATCAATACGCTGACATGTCCCGGGGTGTGGCCGATCGTCGGCACGAGGGTGATCTCGTCGCAGACCCGGTGATCGGTCTCGACCAGATCGACCAGCCCGGCATCGTGCACCGGTTTCACCGAGTCGGCGAAGATCGCCGCCATGTCGTCGCGGTCGTGCTGGCTCCGCCAATGATCGAACTCGACCCGCCCCATCAGGTAGCGCGCCCGCGGAAAAGTCGGCAGCCATTTCCCGTCGACCAGCATCGTGTTCCAGCCGACATGATCGACATGGAGGTGCGTGCACAACACCGTGTCGATCGACTCGCGCGGATAGCCGGCGGCGGTGAGGTCGGCGAGGAACGGGCCTTGCAGATTGTTCCAGGTCGGGATGCGGCGGCCCCGCTTGTCGTTGCCGAGGCAGGTATCGACGACGATGCGGTGCGTCGGCGTTTCGACGATCAGCGCGTGGATGCTCATCTTGAGCCGGCCGCGCTCGTCGGCGAAATGCGGCTGCAGCCATTGGATCGGCAGGATCTCCTCATAGGTCGCCTGCGGCAGGATGAACCGGCTGCCGCCGGTGACCTCGAGCTCGACGAGCTTGGTCACGGTGACCTCGCCGATCCGCCATTTCTGCATCGCCCCGCCTCACGTCCCATCCTGGACAAAGCTTAGCCGCGTGGTTGCCGCCAACGCCAGAACTCTGCTTCTGAAATCTCCCCTCTCCCGCCGTCCCGGCGAAAGCCGGGACCCATTTTTCAGCTGTCTCGGGCGCGAATAGGTGGGTCCCGGCTTCCGCCGGGACGGCGGGAGAGGGCGCTGCGATGCCCAATCATCAACGCGAGTGTTGACTATCAACAATCCTGTTGAATATGCTTGATCGCATGGTCGCGGTCGAACCCATCGATGCGAGCGAAGCGCCCGAAGAAGCGACTCTCGACCGCGTCTTTGCTGCGCTCGCCGATCCGGTCCGGCGCGCGGTGCTGGCGCGGCTCGATGGCGAGGATCTGCTCGTCTCGGAGCTGGCGGCGCCGTTCGACATCTCGTTGCAGGCGGTGTCGCGCCACATCCAGGTGCTGGTCCGGGCCGGCCTCGTCAAGCAGGAGCGCACCGGCCGGGTCAGCCGGTGCCGGCTCGACGCCGGGCCGATCTTCGAGGCCGCGCTGTGGCTCAACCGCTACAGCAAGTACTGGCAGTCGCAGTTCGAAACGCTCGCCGTGTGGCTCGACCACATTTCGACAGCGAAAGGAGAGGGCGCCGATGCCCGACCGCGAAGTCAGCGAAAAACTGGCGGCGTACCGCCGCGAAATCGCCGCGCTGCGCGACAAGATGCGGGCGCTGCAAAACGAGGCCGAGCCCGAGGAGGTCGAAAACTACCGGCTCGCGACGACTGACGGCCCGGTGCGCTTGTCCGAATTGTTCGGCGACCTGGAATACCTGTTCGTGATCCACAACATGGGCAAGGCGTGTCCGGCCTGCACGATGTGGGCGGACGGGTTCAACGGCGTCTTGCCGCATCTCGAAAACCGTGCCGCCTTTGTCGTCTCCTCGCCCGACGATCCGGCGACCCAGCGCGCCTACGCCGCGGCGCGCGGCTGGCGGTTTCGCATGGTGTCGCACCAGGGCACCAGCTTTGCCGCCGATATGGGCTATCGCAACGAGCAGGGCTGGCTGCCCGGCGTCTCTGTATTCCGCCGTATCAACGACCGGATCTGCCGCGTTTCCGACGCGCCGTTCGATCAGGGCGACGATTTCTGCGCGGTCTATCACCTGTTCGATCTGCTGCCCGAAGGCGCGGCCGGCTGGCGGCCGCAATTCAGCTATTCCTGAGGCGTTTCCGAGGCGAAACCATGATTGGGACACGTGAAGACTGGCTCGCAGCGCGGCTTGAACTGCTCCGGGCAGAGAAAGAACTGACGCGGCGCAGCGACGAGTTGGCCCGGCGGCGCCAGGAGCTGCCGTGGGTCCGTATCGACAAGCAGTACCGCTTCGACACCGATGAAGGGACCGCCTCCTTGGCAGACCTCTTCAGGGGGCGCTCGCAGCTTCTCGTTTATCACTTCATGTTCGGGCCTGACTATACGGCGGGTTGTCCGTCCTGCTCGGCGATCGCCGACGGGTTCAACGGCTTCGCCGTCCATCTGGCGAACCACGATGTCATGCTCTATGCGGTGTCGCGAGCGACGCTCGCCAAGCTGCAAGCGTACAAGCGACGGATGGGATGGACATTTCCCTGGGCATCCTCGCTGAGCAGCGACTTTAACTTTAACTTCAACGTCTCGGTCACCGAGGAGCAACAACGCGCCGGTACCGCAGACTACAACTACCAGCGTGCGGCGGCATCGCAGGGGCGTGGCGGAGACGAGGCTAAGACACGCCCGCGCGCCACACCTGACGGGGCTGTAAAGGGCGCTGCCTTGACGGGCACCGACGTGCCCGCTTACGCGCGGGAGAGGCCGGGCATGAGTGCGTTCGTGCTCGAAGACGGCATCGTCTATCACACCTATTCGACTTTCGCGCGCGGACTGGACGGCCTGTGGGGCATGTACCAGTGGCTTGACCGCGCCCCCAAGGGACGCAACGAGAAAGGCTACTGGTTACGCCACCACGACAAATATGCGGGATAGTCGCCGAGGCGGCGTGACCGGCAGCCCGCCTGCCGCTAGGATATGCGATCAAGACAAGGCGCGCTCGCAGGTGACGATCACAGCCCCGCATCGAGGCCGGGCTGCAAAAGGGCGTTTAGACCGCCATGGCCAAAACGGTTCGTACGTCTCGTGAAAGCCCGAAATCGCCAAAAAACCGGAGACCTATCCTTGTACTGCTCGACGCCAACATATGGGTATCGGAGCAGATGCTCACGTCTGCAATTGGTCAGGCGTTTCTGCACGCATTAGCGGAGATGCGCGGCAAAATCACGCTGCCAGAAATCGTAGAAATGGAAGTTGGCCGCGTTCTGAATGATATGGCTGAGGAGTCTTTAGCACACTTGTCCCGACATGCCAGACAGCTTTCGACTATCTATAGGAGAAAAATCGAAGTCGTTACTCCTGAAGATTTTCACGCTCTGCAAGGCATTCAGGAACGATGGGACGAACTATCAACAGTTCTGGCTCGCCGTGAGTTGAACAACACACAGCTTCGCATGGCCCTTTCTCGTGTGCTGGAACACAAGTTGCCCAGCGGGGCGAATAATGAACAATTCAGAGACTCCTACATCTGGGAAGAATTTAAAACACTCGCTCGGCAAGGTGAAGTTTACCTCATCAGCGCAGATAATGCGTTTTATCAAGAAAGACAGAAAAAGAACGGTTTAGCGAACGCGCTGCGGACTGAGATTCAAGAAAGCGTTCACGCGGAAATCTATCCGGATTTAGAAGGTTTTTTGGGGGCGAAAGGATACACGACGCGAATCGACTACGCGACGACCGTTGGAACGCAGCTCGCCGAGGCTGTTCGAATCGCTCTCGCTGGCGAAATGACCAAGACCGAAGTGGAGGCGTCGGAGTTAGTATTCACGTCAATTCGAGCATATACAACAGTAGGACGCTCGCAGGTGGCGCTGGCATTCAGTGGTCGGGCCTGGGTGGAGCCGGGTCCAGCAGTTCCTCATTGGCGCAGACACGCGTTTTTCGTGGACGGCACCGCCCTGTACAATGTCGCGAGGGAGATCGTATCCGAAACTCGCCTCCGGAGCTTTGTATGGCGCTATGTTAGGCCCTACGAGCCCGAGGAACTTCGAGAGCTTGAATTGGAAGCACCACCAGACCGAGACCGGTTCGATTATAGGAGCCTGCGATGAAAGCCGCCGTCCTGCATGCGCCGAACCAGCCATTGACGATCGAGGACGTCTCGCTGACCAAGCCGCAGAGCCGCGAGGTGCTTCTGCGCACCGCCTTCGCCGGGCTCTGCCATAGCGATCTGCATTTCATCGAGGGGCTTTATCCGACGCCGCTACCGGTCATCCTCGGCCATGAATCCGCGGCCGTCGTGGAAGCGGTCGGTGACGGTGTGACCTATGTCAAGCCGGGCGACCGCGTCATCACCTGCCTTTCGGTGTTCTGCGGCACCTGTCCGCAATGCCTGACCGGCCATCCCAATCTCTGCGAGAACACCGACGTCAAGATGATGCCCGGGGTGGCGCGCCGGATGACCTGGAAAGGCGGGCAGCACATGAACCAGGCCTTCAACCTGTCATCGTTCGGCGAGCAGATGCTGGTGCACGAGAATTCGATGGTGAAGATCGACGACGACATCCCGCTCGACCGCGCCGCGCTCGTCGGTTGCGGTGTGATGACCGGGGTTGGCGCGGTGTTCAACGCCGCCAAGGTCGAGCCCGGCGCGACGGTCGCGGTAATCGGCTGCGGCGGGGTCGGGCTCTCGGCGGTCAACGGCGCCGCGCTCGCCGGCGCCGAGCGGATCATCGCGATCGACCGCGTCCAGTCGAAGCTCGACATCGCCCGCGAGCTCGGCGCCACCGACGTGATCAATGCCAGCAATCTCGACGCCGTCGAAGCGGTGCGCGAGATGACCAAGGGCGGCGTGCATTATTCATTCGAGGCGCTCGGCACCAAGGACACCGCCGAGCAGGCCTTCCGCATGCTGCGCCCCGGCGGCACCGCGACGATCATCGGCATGGTGCCGCTCGGCATCAAGATCGAGCTGCACGGCTTCGATTTCCTCCGCGACCGCAAGATCCAGGGCACCTCGATGGGCGGCAACCGCTTCCGGGTCGACATGCCGCGGCTGTTGTCGTTGTGGCGGCAGGGCCGGCTGAAGCTCGATCATTTGATCTCGGGCCGCATCAAGCTCGCCGAGATCAACGACGGCTTCGCCGCCCTCAAATCCGCCGCCCCGGTGCGCCAGCTGATCGATTTCGGCGCGGCGTAGGGTCTTACGCCAATACCTTCTCCGGCATGATCGGCAGGTCGCGCACCCGGATGCCGGTCGCGTGGTAGACCGCGTTGGCGACCGCCGCGGCGGCGCCGACGATCGGCAATTCGCCGATCCCCTTGACCCCGGCCGGGTTGATCATCCGGTCCTGCTCCTCGATCAAGATCGTCTGCAGGTCCGGGATGTCGGCATGCACCGGCATCAGGTAATCGGAGACATTCGCGTTGACCACCCGGCCATTGTTCGGGTCGACACGCGTCGCCTCCATCAGGGCCATGCCGATCCCCATCGTGATGCCGCCGATTGCCTGGCTGCGCGCCGTCTTCATGTTCAGGATGCGGCCGGCGGCATAGGCGCCGACAAAGCGGCTGACACGGATCTGACCGAGCTCGGGATCGATGCGCACCTCGGCGAATTGCGCGCCGAAGGAATGCATCGAGAACCGCTTCTTCTCGTCGCCGGGCTTGGCGTCAGCCTCGACGACAAGGCGCTCGAGCCGGTTCTTCGCGAGCAATCCCGGGATGCCGATCTGCCGGTGCGGCGCAGCCCGCAGCCGGACAAACCCGGCGGCGAATTCGAGGTCGTCGGCGGAGGCGCCCTTGAGCGGCGAGCGCTCGGCGGCGAGCGCCAACTCGAACAGCCGCTGTTTCGCGCTGTCGACCGCGGCGAGCACTGCCGAGCCGACGCTCGCCGCGCTTTGCGACCCGCCTGAATTCGGCGCCTTCGGAAACTCGCTGTCGCCGAGCTCGAAGCGGACGCGGTGCAACGGCATTTTGAGCGCGTCGGCGGCGAGCTGCGCCATCACCGTATAGGTGCCGGTGCCGAGGTCTTGCGTTCCGGATTGCACCAGGACCGTGCCGTCGCTGTCGAACACGATCCGCGCGCCGGCTTCGGAGCGGTTCATCGGATAGGTCGCGCTCGCCATGCCCCAGCCGATCAGCACCGGGCCGTCGCGCATCGCGCGCGGCTCCGGCGGACGCCGCGACCAGCCGAAGGCCTCGGCGCCGGCGGCATAGCATTGCTTCAGCGCTTTCGACGAGAACGGCTTGTCCTCATGTGGATCGATCTCGGCGTAATTGCGCAGGCGCAGCTCGATGGGATCGAGCTTCAGCGCGTCGGCTAGTTCGTCCATCGCGGATTCGAGCGCGAAGCTGCCGCTCGCCTCGCCCGGCGCCCGCATATAGGTCGGCAACGGCGCGTTCAATGACACCAGGCGATGCGTCACCGCGGCGTTCGGTACGGCGTACAGCATCTCGCTGATCAGCCCGACCGGCTCGGCGAACTCGCCGAGCGCCGGATGCGACATCGAGGTCAGACCGTCATGCGTCAGCGCCAGCAGGCGGCCCTGCGCATCGGCGCCGAGCCGCAGCCGCTGGATCGTTCGCGGCCGGTAGCCGTTCGAACTGAACATCTGCTCGCGTGCCAGCACCAATTTGACCGGCCGGTTGACCACGTTGGCAGCCATCGCCGCGAGCGTGACATGCGACCAGGTATTGCCCTTGCAGCCGAACCCGCCGCCGACGAACGGGCAAAGCGCGCGCACCTGCTCGGGCTTCAGGCCGAATAGCCGGGCGAGCGCCTGGCGGGTGTTCGAGATACCCTGCGTGGCGCTGTAGACGGTCAGGCGCCGGTTGTCGCCGTCGCCCTCCCACAAGGCAATCGTCGCGTGCGGCTCCATCGGATTGTGGTGCTCGACTGGCGTGGTGTAAGTCGCATCGATGCGCACCGGCACGGCGGCCAGCGCCGCGTCGGGATCGCCCCGGCGGCTGTCGGGCGGCCGTGCGCCGTTGCGGAAACGCTTCGGCGGGTACGCGGCGCCGAGCGCGTCCTCCATGCGGATCTGCGCCTCGGCCTCGCGATACTGGACGCGGACCAGCGCGGCGGCCTGCTGCGCCCGTTCGAGCGTGTCGGCAACCACCACCGCGATGTGCTGGCCGTTGTAGTGGACCAGCTTGTCTTGCAGGAGGGGCTTGGCGATCAGTGACGCGCTGCTCTCGCTCTGGGCCAGGCGCGGCGCATTGTCGGGTGTCAGGATCGCCATCACGCCGGGCACGGCCTGGGCCGCGGCGAGGTCGAAGCCGGCGACCTCGCCGCTGGCGATCGTGCTCTGCACCAGCACCGCATGGGCCAGATTGTCGATGTCGAACTCGGCGGCGTAGCGGGCATGGCCGGTCACCTTGAGGCGGCCGTCGCGCCGGTCGACGGGCTGGCCGACGATGGCGCGGCCAGGGATCGGAAAGCCGGTGTCGAGGGGCATTGCTCGCCTCCTCACGCCGTGACGGTCAGCAGCGCTCGCGCCAGCGCGCGCTGCATCAGCGGGATCTTGAAGCCGTTCTCGGCGAGCGGCCGGGCACCCTCGGCGGCATAGGTTGCTGCGCTCGTCAGCGCCTCGGGGGTCAGCGTCGCGCCGGCGAGCGCTGCCTCGATGGCGGGTAGCCGCCACGGTCTGGTGCCGACTCCGCCCATCGCGATCCGCGCCGCGCGGATCCGGCTGTCTTCGACCGCGACGACGACCGCCGCCGAGACCAGCGCGAACTCGAACGAGGCGCGGTCGCGCAGCTTGAGGTAATGCGAGCGCTCGCCGGTGCCGGGTGGCGGCACCTGCACGGCGGTAATCATCTCACCCGGCATCAGTACGGTCTCTTGCTCGGGCGTATTGCCGGGCAATCGGTAGAATTCGGTGATCGGCACATTGCGCGTACCGCCGCTGCCCTGCACTTCGATCGTCGCATCGAGCGCGGTCAGCGCGACCGCGAGATCGGAGGCGTGGGTTGCGACGCAATGGTCGCTGCCGCCGAGGATGGCATGCAGCCGGTTGATGCCTTGAATGGCCGCGCAGCCCGAGCCGGGCCGCCGCTTGTTGCAGGCGGCAAAGCCGACGTCGCGGAAATAGCCGCAGCGGGTGCGCTGCAGCAGGTTGCCGCCGATCGTGGCCATATTGCGCACCTGCGGCGAGGCGCTGGCCACCAAAGCCTCGGCGACGACCGGGTATTGCCGGCGAAAGGCGGGGTCGTCGGCCAGGTCGCTCATCCGGACGAGCGCGCCGATGCGGGCGCCCTCAGCGCCGATCGAAAATGTGTCGAGCGGCAATCCTTCGAGATCGACAAGCCGCTGCGGCCGCTCGACATGGTTCTTCATCAGCTGCATCAGATCGGTGCCGCCGGCGATGAATTTGGCGTCGGCCTGTTGTGCGGCGGCGAGCGCGGCCTCGATCGTGGCCGGCATCGCGAGGGTGAAATTCTCCATCGTTCAGCCCCCCTGCACCACGTCCTTGATCGCGGCGAGGATGTTCGGATAGGCGCCGCAGCGGCAGATGTTGCCGCTCATCCATTCGCGGATCGCCGAATCCGACACGGCGCGCCCTTCTTCGACCAGCGCCACCGCCGACATGATTTGGCCGGGGGTGCAATAGCCGCATTGCAGCCCATCGTGGCTGAGGAAGGCGGCCTGCATCGGATGCAATTCGCCGTCTCTCGCCAGGCCCTCGATCGTCGTGACCGCCTTGCCCTGACAGCGCGCCGCTAGCGTCAGGCAGGCATTGACCCGTCTTCCGTCGACATGCACCGTGCAGGCGCCGCAGGAGCCCTGGTCGCAGCCCTTCTTGGTGCCGGTCAGCCGCAGCTCCTCGCGCAAGGCGTCGAGCAGCGTGGTGCGCGGCTCAACGCTCAGCGCGTGGCGGTGGCCGTTCACCTCCAACGTCATATCGGTCATTTCCGGTGTCGGCGTTGGCGGGGAGCCCGATTGCGCGACCGCATTCCGCGCCATTCCGCCGGCGGTGGCAAGGCCGCCCGCCGCGGCCGACGCGCCGATAAAGCGCCGCCGGCTTACCTCGAATTCGCTCATTGCCGCTCTCCTCAGGCAGGCGAGGAATGTTTGCTTGCGGCCAACGCCTTTTGGCTGGATCCGTTGCCGGCGAGCGGCAGGCGCTAGCGGGCGGTAGAGCGCGAAACCATGCGGCGACATTGGGCGCCGCATCGCCGGCGTACACGACCGCCCGGCAGGCGAGGAAGCCTGCCGGCGATGACGGTCTGAGCTGTTACCGCTCCATCACCCAATACGGCGGGTAGGTGCCGGTCTCTGGATAGATGTAGTTCGGATAGCCGCCGGACCATGCGGGCGCGTAATACGCGGCGGGCGGAGCATAGTATGGGGCTTGGTACGCTGGCGCATACGCGCCCGCATACGAGCACTGCAAATTATAGCCCTTGGTCCACCAGCATTGCGCCTGCGCCGTCCCGGTAAAGGCAAAGGCGGTAAGCGCTACAGCCGCTGCCGCGCCCAATAAAGCCTTGGTCATTTCAGTACTCCTGTTGACACCTCTCCAAGTCAACAGAAGGGTGGCCGGCAATGATCCAGTGCCCGCGCGAGGCGATAATTAAGCCGGCGTAACTCAAAACCAGCGCGATTTATCGACGATGTTGCGCAATTCCTGGCCGGCGACAAACCGCTGGCAATTGTCGGCGAGCACCTCGTAGCGCCGCTCGTCGAGATAGGGTCCATACCCGGCGGTATGCGGCGTGATTAGGACGCCCGGCATCGTCCACAGCGGATGCTCGGCCGGCAACGGCTCCTGCTCGAAGACGTCGAGCGCCGCGCCGGCGATCTCGCCGGCCCTCAGTGCCGCGACGAGATCGTCGAGGCGGGTCGTCCGGCCGCGCCCGATATTGATGAAGAACGCGCCGCGCTTCATCCGCTGAAACCGTGCGCGGTTCATGAAGCCCTCGGTCTCGGGCGTATGCGGCACCGTCAGGATCACGAAATCGGCCCGCGGCAACAGCTCGTCGAGCGCGGCGGCGCGGTGCAATTCGGCGACTCCCGGCGGCGGCGCGGGACGGCGCTCGTCGACGCCGATGACGCGGATGCCGAAGGTGCTGGCGAGCCGTGCCACTTCGGCGCCGATGCCGCCGACCCCGACCACCAGCGCGGTTGCCTCGGGCAAATGCACGGTGCCGGTGTCGCGCGGCATCTTCTTCCATTGCCGCTGTAGCTGCTGCGGCAGGTAGACGTGCAAGCCGCGCGCGAAATGCAGCACGAAGGCCATCACATGCGCGCCGATATGATCGTTGAAGATTTCCCGGAAATTGGTGACGACGACCCGATGCTCGATCAGTTCGGGGTAGTAATAGCCGGCCGGTGGCGCGATCTGCGGTGATTGCAGCCAGCGCAGTTTCTCGGCGCGCGGCAGCAGGGCCGGGGGGATCGCGCCGAACGCGGCATCGGCCATCCCGATCGCCTGCTCGGCGCCCTCCATCGTTTCCGGAACGATAACCTCGATCTCGGGACAGGCCTCGGCCACGCGTTGCCCCCATTCGCGGGTCTTCTCGTTCTGCGGCGGCATCATCAGCAAGGTCGTGGGCATGCGGGCATCTCCGAATTTTTTTTCAACCTACCTCAGCCGGCGCGCGACAAAAACCCTCGTCGGACCAGCGGCGAGACGATAGCCTCGGGCCCCAGGAGATCGGCACTGTGATCGGCAGGAGAACGCTCGGTGGGACGGCTCGACGGCAAGGTGGTGTGGGTGACGGGCGGCGGCAGCGGCATCGGCGAGGCAGCCGCGATGACGCTCGCGGGGGAGGGCGCGACGATCGTGCTGACCGGCCGCCGCGAGGCCCCGCTCGAGGAGGTTGCCGGGTGGATCGATGCCGCCGGCAGCGCCGCCCATGTCCAGCCCGGCGACCTGACCGACCCCGCCGCGGTGCGCCGGATCGGTGCGTTCATCAAGGACAAGATCGGCCGGCTCGACATCCTGTTGAACAATGCCGGGATCAACATCAACGACCGCCATTGGGACAAGCTGACCCCGGAAAACGCCCGCCTGATGATCAACGGCAATCTGGCGGCCGCGGCGCAATGCGTGACGGTCGCCCTGCCGATCATGCGGGCGCGGCGGGATGGCCTCATCATCCATACCGCCTCGATGGCAGGCCGCTTCATCGGCGGCTTCCCTGGCCCGCTCTACACCGCTGCCAAGCACGGCGTCGTCGCGATGAGCCATTCGATCAACATGCAGGAATGCGTCAACGGTATCCGCTCTTGCGTCTTCCTGCCCGGCGAGGTCGCGACCGCGATCCTCGACAAGCGGCCGAACCCGGTCAGCGCCGAGGAGCGCGCCCGCATGGTGCAGCCGCAGGATTGCGCCGATCTGATCCTCTACATCGCGCTATTGCCGCCGCGCCTCGTGATGAACGAGGTCATGCTGAGCCCGACCTGGAACCGCGCCTATCTCGCGGCGATCGAGAAACTTTCGTCGCTGTAATCCCAACACATAGCTGTCATTGCGAGGAGCGGAGCGACGAAGCAATCTCCTCGCGACCAGCTGCTCCGTGGGAGATTGCTTCGCTGCGTTCGCAATGACAGCTTGCGTTGAAACAAGGAGATCCCGATGGCCCAGACCACGCAAACCAACCGCAAGAAGATCATGGTGCCAACGACGATGTCGAAATCCGGCTGGGCCATCATCGAGGCGCGCGATGACGTCGAGGGCGTCGAGTTCGTGCCGACGATCCCGAAGGCCGACTTTCATAAGGTGCTCGAAGAGGCCAGCGGCATTTGCCTGGGCGTGCAGCCGTTCAGCGATCCGGAGCTCGACGCCGCGCCGCTGCTGGAAGTGGTCTCGCGCATCGGCGTCGGCTATGACGCGGTCGATGTGTCGGCGCTGACGCGGCGCAAGGTGCCGCTGATGATCGGCGGGACGTCGAACTCGGTCAGCGTCGCCGAGGCCGGTGTGTTTCTGACCATGTCGCTGGCGCGCAAGGGCGCGATGATGGACACGATGGTCAAGGAAGGCCGCTGGCACGACCGCTACAAGGACATGCCGGTCGATCTCTACGCCAAGACCGTGCTGATCGTCGGCTTCGGCAAGATCGGCACCCGCTCCGCCCGACGCTTCGCGGCGATGGAGACCAACGTGCTGGTCTACGACCCATACATGTATTCCGAGACGATCCGCGGTAACGGCTACGAGCCGGTGCACGATCTCGACGAGGCCGTGGCGCGGGCCGACTTCATCACGATCCACTGCCCGAAGACGCCGGAGACCACCGGCCTGTTCAACGCCGCCCGCATCGGAAAAATGAAGCGCACCGCCTTTCTGGTGAACACGGCGCGCGGCGGCATTGTCGACGAGGCCGCGCTCTACGACGCGTTGAAGAACAAGCGCATCGCCGGCGCCGCTCTCGACGTCTTTGTCGAGGAGCCGACGCCGCAGGACAATCCGCTGCTGACGCTGCCGAACTTCATCGCCGCGCCGCATGTCGCCGGGGTGACCCGCGAGGCCGTCGACCGCATGGCGGTCGTCGCGGTGCAGAACATCCTCTCGGTGCTCGACGGAAAACCGAACCGCGAAAACGTCATCAACCGTGAGGTGCTCGGGTAGGAGCCTCGCTCGGCGGTTGCGGGATGAGCGGCGCCGGGCAGCTTCTGGCAGCCGGGCCGCCGGTATCGGCGAAAGGGCCGGCACCCAGGCCCGCGCTTAAAGGGCGCCGTCCTCCGCTGGGCTCGGATCTCGTTTGGGCGATCGCCTTTGTCCTGCCCTATGCGGCGGTGTTCCTCGCCTTCGCCGTGTATCCGATCGGCTATGCGCTGTGGATGGGCAGCCAGCCTTCACTTTACGCCGATCTGGTCGACGACCCGCTCTATCTGACGACCGTGGTCAACACCCTGCTGCTTGTCGGCATCGGCGTGAATTTGAAGATGTTTCTGGCCGTGCTGCTGTCCGGCTTCTTCTTGCGCCGGCGGTGGTGGATCAGGGTATTGCTGGTCATCTACATGCTGCCCTGGGCGTTGGCGGCGGTGCAGGCGTTCATCTCGGTTCACTGGATCTTGATCGGCGAGATGGGTTTGGTGAACCGCTTGTTGGAAGAGCTGTTCGGCATCGACGGCCCGATCTGGTTCAATCACCGCTGGCTGGCCTTCGGATCGAACACCGCCGCCTACATCTGGAAGTGGATGCCGTTCTGGACCGTGATCTTCCTCGCCGCCCGTATGGCGCTTCCGCGGGAAATCTACGACGCCGCCGAGATCGACGGCGCGACCGGCGCGCGCCGTTTCGTTCATGTCACCTTCCCGCTGCTGGCCAACCTCTATCTCGTCTGCACCTTGCTCTCGACGATCTGGACAATCGGCGACTTCAACACTGCGTATTTTGTTTCCGGTGGCGCGCCGGGCATGTCGACCGACGTGCTGGCGACGCTCGCCTTCCGCTATACGTTCGACAGTGTCAGGCCGGAACTCGGCATCGCCGCGGCGATGTCGGCGCTTCCGGTGCTGATCCCGATCGTCATCCTGATGATCCGCAGGTTGCATACGCGCGAGGTGCAGTTGTGAGCCTCGCCGTGGCAGCCGGCGGGCCGGCTCGCCGACGCGGCAGGCGGCGTCGGCTTGTGACCGAAGCCGGCTCGATGGTCCTCGGGCTGGTGCTGCTGATCTGGTCGCTGCTGCCGATTTACAACATGTTCCTGATCGCGCTCGATCCGGAGGAAGGCGAAATCGAGTTCACCGGCAACATCTTCCCGCCCGAGCCGTCGCTCGACGCTTTCCGGGTGGTTGTCACGCAGGAGGATCGGTACCTCGAGCAGTTCTGGCAGCAATTCGGCAACAGCCTCTGCATCGGTTTGGCGACGATGGTGCTGACCGTGCTGATCGGTTCGCTCGCGAGCTTCGCGGCCGGCCGCATGCGGCTCGGCAAAGGCTGGTGGCTCACCGGCGCCGCGCTCCTGACTTACGCGATCCCGGCAGCGCTCCTGGCCATCCCGTTTCAGCGCGCGATGCACAGCTATGGACTGACCGACACCCCCTGGGCGGTGATCGCGGCACAAGTGACACTCGCCACCCCGTTTGCCATCCTGATCCTGCGGTACTACGCCAGCCTGATCCCGCTCGAGCTGGACGACGCGGCCCGGATCGACGGCGCATCTGCCGTTCAGCTTTATTGGCGGATTTATCTGCCGTTGATGGCGCCGGCGCTCGCGGTCGTCGCTGTCTACGCGCTGGTGCTCGCCTGGAACGACTACCTCTACCAGGTTCTGCTGCTGACATCGCCGGGCAAGACCACCGTGGCGATGATGCAGGGCCATTTGTTCGAGGATCCCGATGCGGCGTGGAACGCGATGATGGCCGCCGCCATCCTCTACGCGCTGCCGCCGATCGCGATTTTCTACGCCCTGCGGCGGTATGTGGCGGCCATCCTGACTTTCGAATAGTGGCTCGCCTGGTTCTTCTCCTGCTGAATACCGGAAAAATAGCGGGGGAGGGCGCCGCCGCTTGACTTCCCCCGCCTTAGCTGGCGGGATCGGCCCAATTCAACGCGGCGCGATGGAGGATTAAATGGCGCGGGCAAACCGAATTCGCGAGATCTGGGCCGAGGGCAAAGCGGTTATCAACAGCTGGTGCGGCATTCCCTCGAGCTGGTCGGCCGAGGTCATGGCCCATATGGGCTGGGATTCCCTGGTTGTCGACATGCAGCACGGCCTGATCGACTACCAGGTCATGGTGACGATGCTGCAGGGCATCTCGACCAGCAATACGACGCCCCTGGTGCGCGTGCCGTGGAACGACCCGGCCCACATCCAGAAGGCGCTCGATGCCGGCGCCTATGGCATCATCTGCCCGATGATCAACAACCGCGCCGAGGCCGAGAAATTCGTCAGCTCGATGCGCTACGCCCCGCTCGGCAGCCGCAGCTCGGGGCCGATCCGCGCCTCGCTCTACGGCGGAGCCGATTATCACGCCAAGGCCAACGACATCGTCATCGCCTTCGGCATGATCGAGACCGTCGAGGCGATGGAAAACCTCGACCAGATCCTGTCGGTCAAGGGGCTCGACGCGGTCTATGTCGGCCCGTCGGACCTGTCGATCTCGCACGGCTATCCGCCCGGCGGCGACAAGCCGGACGAATGGATGATGGCGGCCCTGAGAAAGGTCGTCGATGCCTGCAAGCGGCACAAGGTGCAGCCCGGCCTCCATTGCGGCGCCGGCAGCTACGCCAAGAAGGCGATCGAGATGGGCTTCACCTTCGTCACGGTCGGCGGCGACAACCGCTTCATGACCATGGGCGGCCAGGCGGCGGTAGCCGAGATGAAAGACGCCCCCAAGCCCGGCAGCAGCGGCAGCGTGTACTAGGGTCCGGACTCAATTAGATCCACCAGGTCAGTGTGGCGGCAAGGACGATGCTAGCAAGGAAGTTTCTCGCCAGCTTGTCATAGCGGGTGGCGATGCG
>Ga0210400_10001546_pt1 | contig 22599 bp, 18 predicted proteins | sample IncBWH26MmetaG_FD_155456 | JGI IMG/M metagenome (GOLD analysis project Ga0210400, IMG submission 155456) | Forest soil microbial communities from Barre Woods Harvard Forest LTER site, Petersham, Massachusetts, United States - Inc-BW-H-26-M | ecosystem: Environmental > Terrestrial > Soil >...
CGTTGCATCTCTATCGCGACGTCGCGGGTCACGCCAACTGGCAACCTAAGAATCCCGACAAGAACGCGCCCCGGGGTCTGCCGGTCTTTCGCGCGTTGAGCATGATGGATGCGCATGTGCTGCTCAACGACGAGCAAAAGCACCGGCAATTCGACGGCACGGTTTCCGCGTACGACGCACCGGGCAGAGATGGCGTGCCGGCGTTGCGCATCGAGGGAAGGGGACAACTGAACGGCAGGCCGGTCAGCTTCGAGGTCGCCGGCGATGCGCTGCGCACGGCGAGCCGCGACCAGCACTATGCCTTTAGTTTCAACGAGCGCTCCAGCGGCTCGCGTCTGGCTGGCAGGGGTTTTTTGCAGCATGCCTTCGACTTGCGCGTCTACGATGCCACCTTCGAGGCATCGGGCGCGGATCTGAAGGACATGTACTACTTGACCGGTACGAAGCTGATCGACACCGGCAGCTACCATCTGTCCGGAAAGCTCAGCTGGCGCGCCTATACCGCCTCGTTCACGGATCTGCTCTTGACGACGGGACAAAGCGATGTGCGGGGGTCGGCGTCCATCGATTCAAGCTTGGGGCAGGTCAATGTCGAGGCCGACTTGAATTCGCAATCCTTGCGGCTGGCCGACTTTGGTCTGCGCGCGGCGGGCCGCGATCCGGACCCCCAGGCCAACCAGCTGCTCTTCTCTCGCGCCGCTCCGGATCCCTCGATACTGCGCAGGGGCACGGCGGCAGTGAAATTTCGGGCCCGACGCGTGGAAGCGGGGCGCTTGGGTCTGGCCACTCTCGAGATGAAAATCGCAAACGATCACGGCGAGCTGTCGATCACTCCCCTATCCGCGCAAGTCATGGGCGGCAGGCTGAATGGCGAGATCAAGATCGACACGCGGAAAGAGATTCCCGCGGTGCGCTTGGAAGTTAGAATCGCCGACTTGCAATTGGGACAATACGCTCGCGCGAAAGCGGGCCCGCCGGCCATCGAGGGTCCAATGGAGTTGCGGATGAATCTGAGCGGTCAGGGGAAATCCATGCATGATGTGGCGGCGCACGTCGATGGCACGGTCGCGGCGCGACTGCCGAGCGGCATGGTGCGGGATTCGCTGGCGGAACTCACCGGCGTGGACCTTCGAGGGTTCGGACTGTTGCTCACCAAAAACAAAAAGGAAGTGCCGGTGCGCTGCGGAGTGGCGAATTTTCAGGCCCACGACGGTACCCTGTCGGCAAAGAATTTGGTGCTGGACACCGCCCCCGTGCTGATCGTCGGCGAGGGACTGATTCACTTGGAGACCGAGACCTTGGACCTTATCTTGCGGGGCTATCCCAAGAACGTGCGATTCCTGCAATTGCGTTCACCGATTGTGATTCGCGGCACGATCAAGGCGCCGTCAATCGCCATTCAGGCGCACGATTCAAAACTGGTGCTGGTCGATCCTGGCAAGGCGAAGGATGCCGACTGTGGGACGTTGCTTCAATGAATCTCTCGGTGGCGGTGAGCAAGAGCGATCACATGCAAGGGCCGGAGGACGCTCCGGTCACATTGGTCGAGTACGGCGACTATCAATGTCCCTTCTGCGCGGACATGCGTCCGGTGATCAGGTCCATTGCGAAGATCATGGGCCCGCAATTGCGCTTGGTGTTCCGGCACATGCCGATGCTCGAGATGCATCCCTATGCGCAGCATGCGGCGGAAGCCGCGGAGGCAGCGGCAGCCCAGGGAAAGTTTTGGGAGATGCACGACGCCATCTTTCTGCGACAATCCGAATTGGGCTCGGATTTGCTGCATCAGCTTGCGTTGCGACTCAAGCTGGACATGGAGCGGTTCTCCGCCGAGCTGGAGGCGCGCCGCTATCGTCCCAGGGTCAAGCGCGACTTCATGGGAGGGATGCGCAGCGGCGTCGCCGGAACGCCGACATTTTTCGTCAACGGCAAGCGTTACGAGGGTGCCTTGGAGCAAGCCGCGCTCATGTCGGCAATTGGACGAGCATAGGCGAGCGCATAGGAGAGCCTGTCCGAATATATTGGACAGCTAGACCCGAACGAACTCCAGCAAGCGATTGTTGGCCGGCAGATCATGATCGATTCGAAGCCGCAGCGCATGGCGCCCGGCGAGCGCATTCAGCTCTTTCAAGTCGCGGAGACCGGACAGGGGATCCCGTTCCTTGAGCATGCGGTCAAAATCCCGATTGCTCTCGGACGTGTAGGCGCCGTCGTAGCGAAACGGTCCGTACACGCACACAATGCCTTGGACCGATAACACGGCATCGATACCCCGAAACATCGCCTCGACTTCCGTCCATCCCATGATGTGCAGGGTATTGGCGCTATAGACGGCATCGACGCTGCGCAGCGGCCAGACGGATTGCTTGACATCGAGAACCGTCGGCTGGCGCAGATTGCGCGTCCCCTCGAGCTTCACTCGTGACGCGAGATCAGGCAGGTACGCCAACTGCTCCGTCGGATGCCACGTCAGATGAGTCAGGTGTGCCGCAAAATGCACCGCGTGCTGCCCGGTGCCGCTGCCGATTTCCAGAACCTGTGCGCGATCCGCGAAAGCGACGCGCAGCACTTCGAGTATCGGACCCTTGTTTCGCTCGCAGGCTTCGGAGAAGGGCAGCATGGGACTCAATCTTAACGCACTCCCGCGCTTGCCATCCAAACCAAACGCAGTTGCCATCCAAACCAAACGCAGTTGCTATCCAAACCAGAAATGTTTCGCTACAGTGGCGCCCCCGCCCAGCATGACTTCAGGAGATATTGAATGGCGACTTTGTACGATGTTTCAATTCCGGCGTTGACGCGTGGACTGACCAACATGTCGGCGCTACTCGACAAGGCCGCAGCCTTCGCCACGGCGAGAAAGATCGACACGACGGTGCTGACGCAAACACGCTTGTTTCCCGACATGCACCCCCTGAGCCGCCAGGTACAAATTGCCTGCGACACCGCGAAGGGCGCCGCGGGCCGGCTGGCCGGAATCGAAGTGCCCAAGCATGAAGACACCGAGACAACGTTGCCGGAGCTCAAGGCGCGCATTGCCAAGACCCTGGACTATCTGAAAACCGTGACCGCGGCAAAGATTCCCGTCGATGAAGCTCGGACCATCGAATTGAAATTTCCCAACGGCGCGTGGAAATTCACCGCGCTCGGCTACGTCAATGATTTTGTGCTGCCGAATTTTTACTTCCATGAATGCATGGTCTATGCCTTGCTGCGCAAGAGCGGCGTGGAAATCGGCAAAGGGGATTTTCTGGGCGCCATCCAATAACGGAAGTGCGAATGCCGCGGGCGCGCCCGCGCTTGTTCCCGCGTTCCGAGTTTGCCTAAGCGATCTGATCCACCAGTTCCTCGACGCGGGCAAAGAGGGCGTCCTCGGTGCGTGCGATGTGCCCGAATCGCAGCTTGAGCGGACCGTCGAGGCGGTACTCCTTGGGCTTTCCCTGGATCAGTTTGAGCACGCGCTTCGGATCGATCTGGTTCTGCTCCTCGAACAGAATGTAGCCGCTGCTCGCGCCGGCGTCGATTTTGCGGATGCCGAGGGCGGCGGCCCGCAGTTTCAGATAGGTCGCGCGGAACAAGGATTGCGCGAACGGCGGTATCGGACCGAAGCGATCGATCATTTCCACCTTCAATTCGTCCAATTCTTCGCGCGACGGCGTGCCGGCAATGCGTTTGTAGAGCATCAGCCGCAAATGCACGTCGGGCACGTAGTCCTCCGGGATGAGCGCGGGCACGTGCAATTCGACCTCCGGTCCCGCATCGAGCGGCCGTTCGAGGTCGGCTTCCTTGCCGGCCTTCAATGCCGAGACGGCGCGCTCCAAGAGTTCCATGTACAAGTTGTAGCCGATTTCTTGAATCTGCCCGCTTTGTTCGTCGCCCAATAGTTCGCCGGCGCCGCGAATTTCCAGATCGTGCGTGGCCAGGGTGAAGCCGGCGCCCAACTCTTCGAGCGATTCGAGCGCTTCGAGTCGCTTGACGGCATCGGCGGTCATCGCTTTTCGCGGCGGCGTGATCAGGTACGCGTAGGCCCGATGGTGCGAGCGGCCGACACGGCCGCGCAGCTGGTGGATTTGCGCCAGGCCGAAGCGGTCGGCGCGATCGATCACGATGGTATTGGCCGTCGGCACATCGATGCCGCTTTCGATGATGGTCGTGCAGACCAGCACGTTGAATCGACGGTGATAGAAATCCAGCATCAGCTGTTCGAGGTCGCGCTCGCGCATCTGGCCGTGGCCCACGGCGACATTGGCTTCCGGCACCAATTCGCGGATCGCTTGCGCCGTTTTTTCGATGGTCTCGATGGTGTTGTGCACGAAATAAATCTGGCCGCCGCGGCGAATTTCACGCAATGCCGCTTCCCGCACGACGGTTTCATTCCATTCCAACACGAAGGTCTTGACCGCCAGGCGCTCGGCAGGCGGCGTGGTGATCAGCGACAGATCGCGCAGACCGCCCATCGCCATATTGAGGGTCCGCGGAATCGGCGTGGCGGTCAAAGTCAGGACATCGACCTCGGTGCGCAGGGCCTTCAGTCTTTCTTTGTCGCGCACACCGAAGCGGTGCTCCTCATCGATCACCACCAGCCCTAAATCCTTGAATCGGACTTTTCCCTGCAGCAGCCGCTGCGTGGCGATCACGATATCCACGGTTCCGGCGGCGACGCCGTCAATGACGCCCGCCGCTTCCTTGTTCGTGCGAAAACGCGACAGGCTTTCGATCCGCACCGGCCAGTCGGCGAATCGGTCGACAAAGGTCGTGTAGTGTTGTTGCGCCAGCAATGTGGTCGGCACCAATACGGCCACTTGCTTGCCGGCCTGTACCGCGATGAATGCGGCCCGCAACGCGACCTCGGTTTTGCCGAAGCCGACATCACCGCAAATGACGCGATCCATCGGTTTGTCGGATTTAAGATCGGTAATGACCTGTTCGATGGCCGCGGCTTGATCGGCGGTCTCCTCGAACGGAAATCCGGCTTGAAAGGCACGGTATTCGGCTTCGCCGGCCAGCATGCGCGCGCCCTGCCGCGCGGCCCGGCGCGAATACAGGTCCAGCAATTCGGCGGCAACATCGCGGATCCGCTGGGCGGCCTTGCGGCGCGCCTTCTGCCATTGATCGCCGCCGAGCTTGTGCAGCGGCGCGGTCTCCGCCGGGGCGCCGGTGTACCGCGATACCAGATGCAGGGACTGGACGGGAACATAGAGCTTGTCGCCATCCGCATAGTCAAGCACCAGAAACTCACCGGTGTAGCCGGCGATGTCCATCGTTTGCAGGCCGACGTACCGGCCCACGCCGTATGTCTCGTGCACCACCGGCGCGCCGATGCGCAAATCCGACAACTCTTTCAGTATCTTGGCCGGGTCGCGCTCGGCGCGGCGCCGCCGGCGCTCTTGACGCGCGCGATCGCCGAACAATTGCGACTCGGTGAGGATCTGCAGCGGGGGTGAGTCGAGCGTGAGGCCCGACGCGGCGGCCGACACCGTAATCCCCAGTTTCAGCTCGCTGGCCTGAAAAGCGGCAAAGCTCTCGAAGATCTTTGCCTGCACGCCGCGGCTGCGCAGCAGGTCCAAAATGAGCTCGCGGCGTCCGGCCGATTCGGCTGCGATGAGAATGCGCGCAGCGCAGCCGTTGATATGCGACACCAGTTCGGCGGCAGGTTGTTCCGCGCGGGCATCGATGCGGACCACGGCCGGCGCCGCGGTCGGGAAATTTTGGAAGGCCCCTTCGGTCTCGGGAGGCCACTCAAAGGTGTGAAGTTCAATCCTGGGCCGGGGAGCAAAGGCCTCCTGAAATTCGCCGGGCGTCATATAGACTTCGGCGGGATCCAGAATCGGACGGTAGCGGTCGTGGCGCAGCTGTTCGTGGCGTTCGACGATGCCGTTCCACAGTTGCTGAGCCCGGGATGCCGCATCGTTGATGTCCACCACCACGCTGCCGGGAGGCAAATATTCGAACAAGTGCGATGTGCGCTCGAAGAACAGCGGCAGGAAATACTCAATGCCGCCAGAGGCCGTGCCGGCGCTGACGTCGCGGTAAATCGCTTGCTCCGCGAGATCCCCCGTGAAGCGCAGACGGTAACGGCGCCGAAACTCGCGCACCGCTTCGGGATTTAGCGGCGTTTCGCGCGCCGGCAACAAGTGAATGCGGTCCAACTTGTCGAGCGAGCGCTGCGTGTCGGGATCGAAGCGCCGGATGCTGTCGACGTCCCGGTCCAACAGGTCGATCCGGTACGGGGTATCCGAGCCCATGGGAAATACATCGATGAGCGATCCGCGGACTGCGAATTCGCCGTGCGCCACGACTTGCGTCACCGCCGCGTAACCGGCCATCGCCAGCTGCGTGCGCAGTGCCTCCAGATCCAGCGTTTCGTTGATGTGTACCTTGAGTGAGTAAGCCTCGATATAGCTGCGCGGTGCCAGTCGCTGCAGCAGCGTATCGATGGCCACCAACCAGACGCCCTGGCGCGCGCGCGGCAACTCAGCCAATGTCGCGAGCCGCGCCGAGGTGATATCGGGATGCGCGGAGAAACTGTCGTAGGGCAGCGTCTCCAGGTCTGGAAACACCCTGATGGGGAGATCTGGCCCTGCAAAGAATCGAATTTCCTCGCTCAAGCCTTCTGCCTCGCGCGAACTCTGCGCGATGACCAGCAACGGGCCGGCGGCCTTCGGGGCAGCTGCGGCGATGGCCAACGCGGGGGCCGCGCCATACAGCTTGCCCCATTTGACCGGGCGCTCGTCGTTGCGGGGCAGTATCGGGTCGAGTAGAGACATGTAAGAGGATTAGAAAAAATAAAAAACGCCCGCCGCGAACGAGTCGCGGTGGGTACTTGAGAATCAATTAAATGATGTTACGCGAACCTAGGAGCGGTTACGCGTCATTAACTTTTCATGAACTGACGACGACGGCGTGAATGACGTGTTCGTGCTCGAAATACACGACGAAGCCGGGATACTCCCAACGCGAGATCGGCGGCTGTCCAACGGCGGGAACTTTGGTCGCAGGAGCGCCGAATTTTCCGGCCACCTGGTCCATGGTCATCCCTCGGGTCGGCGTGGCGACGTCGGACTGTTTGACGGCAATGCCATTGTCGATGGCAATGGTCTCGGCCCCCGCGAGGCCGCTCGCGAGCACCGTGGCCAGCAGCAGAATTCGATACCTCATGGCGTACCCCCTATGTTACCGATATCCTATGATTACTTTGGTCCCCGTGAAACTATATCACTGACCTGGTGGACCAATACTTGACCCAATTAACACTCTGATTGTGTTGCTATTTGATCTTTAACGATTAGCCGCGCTCATGTTCCAACCCCTCCCGGTCTTCGTGGGTCTGCGGTATTCGCTGGCGCGCGAGCACAGCTTTTTCGTCTCATTTATCACCTGGGTGTCGCTGCTTGGCGTCGCCGTGGGCGTGGCGGCCCTGATAACCGTGCTTTCCGTGATGAATGGCTTCGAGAGCGAGCTGCGCGGGCGGTTGTTGAGCCTGTCGGCGCATGCCACGCTGACCTTGAACGGAGGGCCGATAGCGGACTGGAAGGCGCGGATTGCCCAGCTTCAGGGTTCGCCGGGCCTCACGGGGGCCGCGCCCTACCTGGAAATGGACGCCATGCTCAGCAAGCAGCCCGCGATGAGCGGGGCGATCCTTCGCGGCATCGATCCTGAGTGGGAGCCGCAGGTGTCGACCCTCGCCGACGCCATGCGCGAGGGCAAGCTCAGCGATCTTAAGCCCGGACTGAACCGGATCATCCTGGGCAGAATGCTGGCCTACCAGCTGCAAGTGGGTCCTGGCGATACCGTGGTCGTGATGATCCCCGGCAATTCCGGCGGCGGCGGATTTACGCCCCGGCTGCAGGAATTCCAGGTCGTGGGCACTTTTGAGGTCGGCCTGCAGGAACATGACAGCGTTTTGGCGCTGATCGATTTGAGCGACGCGCAGGCTCTGCGGGGCCTATCAGGGCCCACCGGAATTCGCCTGAAGTTCGCCGATGTGCTCGAGGCGCCCAATCTGGCACGCATCGCGGCCGCGCGCTTGAATCCGACCATGCAGGTGCGCGACTGGACACAGGAGAACGAGGCGTATTTTCGCGCCATTCGCATCGAGAAGACGACGACGGGCTTGATCCTCATGCTGATCGTGGCCGTGGCGGTGTTCAACATCGTGGCGACGCTGGTCATGGTCGTGAACGACAAGCGCACCGATATCGCGATCTTGCGAACCCTGGGATTGAGTCCGCGGGGAGTGCTGGCGGTCTTCATGACGCAAGGGGTGCTGATCGGCTGGATCGGCACGGCGCTCGGGGTGGGGTTGGGTCTCGCCCTGGCCCTGAACGTCGATGTGATCGTGCCCTTTTTGGAAAGTACCTTCGGCTTTCACATCATGGATCCGGATGTCTATTACTTGTCGGGCATCCCGAGCGAACTGCACCCGCCGGATGTGGTGAGGATAGCCGCGGCCGCGCTCATTCTCACCTTCACTGCGACGGTCTATCCGGCGTTGCAAGCCTCCCGCACGCAGCCTGCGGAGGCATTGCGATACGAATGACGCGCTATTGGTACGAGGGCTTCTTGGGATTTCGCTATTTGCGTGCCTCGCCGCACCGCGGCTTCGTGTCCTTGATCGCCGGCATCGCCATCGTCGGATTGGCCTTAGGGGTGGCCGTGCTGATCATCGTGCTGTCCGTGATGAACGGCTTCGAGGAGGTCCTGCGCACCCGCATCTTGAGCCTCACGGCGCATGCCACCATTACCGGCATCGAGGGGCGCATCGCCAATTGGCGGGCGGATGTTGCAAAACTGCAAGTCTTCCCCGGCGTCAACGGCGCGGCGCCCTATATCGAGGAACAAGGGTTGATGACCCACGGCGATAAGTCATCCGGCGTGCAATTGCGCGGCATCGACCCTGCGGCCGAATCGCGCGTCGTGGATTTGAGCCCGCATCTGTCGAGCGGCCGGCTGGCCGATCTGACGGCGGGCAGCTATCGAGTGATTCTGGGCAAGGCGTTGGCAGAGGAGCTGGGCGTCAAGGTTGGCGATCGGGTGGTGCTGATCGTCGCCCTCGGCGATGTCACGCCGGTCGGCGTGCTGCCGCGGATGCGTGCATTTCAAGTCGCCGGAATACTCTCCGTCGGCATGTACGAATACGATCGGCGCATTGCGGTGATGGCAATCCAGGATGCCGCGAAACTGCTGCGCATGGGCGACGACGTCACCGGAATACGCTTGAATCTCGCGGATATGTATGCGGCACCGCGGCTGGTGCGTGCCGCTGCGCTGGCGATCGGCGGCAACGTCGAGATCCAGGACTGGACCAACGAGCACGTGAATTTCTTCCGCTCCATCACGATCACGAAGCGCATTCTGTTCGTGATGCTGTCGTTGATGGTCGCGGTCGCGGCGTTCAACATCGTCTCTACCATGGTCATGGTGGTGAAGGACAAGCGGCGCGACATTGCGATCCTGCGCACTTTCGGTTCCTCGCCGCGCAGCATCTTGTCCGTGTTCGTCGTGCAGGGCAGCCTCATCGGCATGCTCGGTATTCTCTTTGGCGTGGCGCTCGGCGTCATCATCGCGGTAAACCTGCAGGAGCTGGTGCATGGTCTCGAGGCAATTGTCGGGTTCAAGTTTCTCGATGCGAGCGTGTATTTCATGAGCGACCTGCCCGCGCACGTACGGCTGACGGACGTGCTGCGCATCTGCGGATTCGCGTTCGTTCTGGCGTGCATTTCCACCGTCTACCCGGCGGTGCGTGCCGCCCGATTATTGCCGGCTGAATCCTTGCGTAACGATTGAGGATATGACGATGTCGACTGCAAACAATACGGTGCTCGAGGGCGTGGACCTGGTCAAAGAGTTCGTCCAGGGCGGCGTGACGCTGCAGGTGCTGCGCGGCGCGAACATCCGGGTCCAGGGCGGGGAGCGCATCGCCATCGTCGGCGCCTCAGGTTCGGGCAAGACCACGCTGCTGCAGCTGTTGGGAGGACTGGATCTGCCGACGCGCGGTACGGTTGGCATTGCCGGTTCCGCGATGAACCAATTGAACGATGCCGAGCGCGGACGGCTGCGCAACCATGCCGTGGGATTCGTCTATCAATTCCATCATTTGCTGCCCGAGTTCACGGCGCTCGAGAACGTCGCGATGCCGTTGCTGGTGCGGCGCATGAGTCCGCGGGCCGCCAAGACCGAGGCCGGCGCCTTACTGGCACGCGTCGGATTGGCAGATCGCCTGGAGCATCGTCCCTCGCAGCTCTCGGGCGGAGAACGTCAACGCGCGGCGGTCGCCCGCGCCCTGGTCACGAGGCCCAAGCTGGTCCTGGCGGATGAGCCGACGGGAAATCTGGACGGCAAGAACGCCGCACAGGTGTTCGAATTGATGCTGGAGCTCAACCGTGAACTCGGCACCAGCCTGGTCATTGTGACGCACGACGAAAGATTGGCGGCTCGCCTCGACCGCGTGCTCGAGCTGGCGGACGGTATCTTAGTCGAGCGCGATGCCGCGGCCGCCTAAGCGAGCCCGGCGCCGGCGCAGCTGGTAGATAACGTGGGCGCGCCAGGCGGCCTGCGCCAGCACGTATCCGCACGCGGCTGCGATCAAACCGAGTACCAGCGCCCCGAGCAACAGGGGCGCCCAGAGCACGCCCATGTCCGTCCATAGGGTGCGGTGGCTGACGGCGTGCAGGAAGGGCATCAAATCCAAACCTAGGAGCTTCGCGCCGACCCAGAGCGAGCCGGCCACCTGCGGCACCCATGTGAAGGGATTGCTCACGAAAACCGTGGCCACGAGCACGGGCAGGTTCAAACGAAAGTACACGCCGAGCAGGGCGCAGGCCAACAGGTGCACCGGCAGCGGGGTCGGCGGAATGAACGCAATGAACAGGCCGAGCGCGAATGAGCGCGTGACGGTCGTGCGATTGAACGTCCAGCAGCGCCGATCCAGCATCACCGCGGTGAAATGCTTCAGGCACCAGTGCTGTTCCAACGTGTGTCGGTCCGGAGTGACGCTTTGTAGCCAGCGTTTCATAGTTCTTAGTTTTCGCGCTCCCGAAGCCGCATTATGCCGATTTCGTGACCGCTGCACTTTACTCCGCGACCATTCGGTAAATCAAGGGCTTGTGGCGGGTGCCAAAAGCGCTGTCTGAACAGTCGGCGCTCAAGTATCATGCCCGCAGCTTTTTATTTGACTTAAACGAGGGCGCAATGTGGGAGATCATCCGCGCGGGCGGCGGCTTCATGTGGCCGATCATTTTATGTTCCATAGCGGCGGTCGCCATCATATTGGAGCGGCTTTGGACTCTACAGAGCAATCGCGTCATCCCACGTGACCTGGCTCAAAAAGTCTGGAACTGGATCGAGGCGGACCAGATGAGCGATAAATTGGTGGCCGCGTTGGAGCAGAACTCGCCCCTGGGCAAGCTGTTGGCCATCGGCCTCGCCAACCGCGACAAGCCGCGGGAGATCATGGTGGAGCGGCTCGAGGACGGCGGCCGCCACGTGATTCACGATTTGGAACGCTTCCTCAACACGCTGGGCACGATCGCGGCAGTGGCGCCGTTATTGGGACTCTTGGGAACCGTCGCCGGCATCATCCATGCGTTCAACGCCATCACCGCCAGCGGACTCGGAGATCCGAGAACGCTGTCAGGCGGCATCGGCGAAGCGCTCATCACGACGGCGGCGGGACTGACGGTGGCAATTCCCTCGCTGATCGCCTACCGATTCTTGAGGAGCAAGGTCGAACGCTTGGTCATTCGAATGGAGAAGGAGGCCATGAAACTGGTCGATGCGCTGGATGAGCGCGGCGGATTTGCCAGAAAATGAACCTGCGTCCGCGCCGCCAGGAAGATCCCGAAATCAATCTGATCAACATGATCGACGTGCTGCTGGTGTTGCTGATTTTCTTCATGGTGTCGACGACATTCAATCAAGAGGGCAGGGTCAAGGTTCAGCTGCCGCAGTCGAGCGACACGCCGATACCGCGAGGCTCGCGCGAACCGCTGGTCATCACCGTCACCGCGGAGGGCGCATACCGCGTGAACGAGCGAACCCTGATCAACTCGAGCCCCGACACGCTGCGCGCCGCCTTGCTCAAGGAGGCCGGCACCGACCGTGGGCCCATCACGATTCGCGCGGACGCCCGCACCACGCACCAAGCGGTGGTGACGGCCATGGACGTCGCCGGAAAGTTGGGTTTCGCGCAGCTCAACATCGCCACCGTGCACGAGGATTCGAACCCTTGAGCGCCGCGCCGGGTGCGGGCACGCCGCCGCCTGCGGATTCCTGGTCGATCTACCGCCGGTTGCTGAAATACGCCAGGCCCTATTTGGGGGTGTTCCTCATCGGTGTGCTGGGCTCGATTCTGTTCGCCGGTTCCAATGCATCGCTGGCATACCTGGTCAAGACGTTCATGCACGGCGCGTTTCTGGACAAGAGCCCGGAAATTCTCTGGCAGGTGCCCCTGGGCGTGGTCGCGATATTCACGCTGCGCGGTATCGGCGACTACGTGCAAAGCTACTATCCGAGTTGGGTCGGCAGGCAGGTCATCAAGGGTCTGAGGCACGATGTGTTCTCGCACTACCTGCGCCTGCCCACCGCATTTCTCGATCAGCAGCAGTCCGGACATTTGCTGTCGAAACTGACCAACAACATCGAACTCGTGGCCGCCGCCGCCACCGGCGCGGCGATATCGCTGGTCAGCGACAGCCTGACCATCGTTGCGCTGCTGATCACCTTGTTCTACATGAATTGGCGCCTGGCGGTGTTCTGTATTCTCGCGGCCCCGGTCATCGCCTGGCTGATGAAGATTGCCAACCGCAGTTTCCGGCGCTATAGCGAGCGTATTCAGAATTCCATGGGCGACGTGACGCGCGTCGCCAAGGAAGCAATCGATGCTCATCGGTTGATCAAGATATTCAACGCCGAAGATCACCAGACCGAACGCTTCGAGCAGGTCAACGAGCACAACCGTGCGTCGAATATGAAACTGGTGCGCGCCAGGGCGATCAGCAATCCCGTCGTGCAGTGCATCGCTTCGATTGCGCTCGGCAGCGTTCTTTACGTTGCCATCCGTCAAGTCTTCTCCCACCACATGCGGGAAGACGAATTTTTCGGCTTTTTGACGGCGTTGATGTTGATCCCGGCGCCGCTGCGTAATCTGGTGAACATGAGCGGTCCGTTGCAGCAAGGCATCGCCGCCGGGCAAAGCGTCTTCGAACTGCTGGATCAACCGACCGAGGGCAGCGGCGGGGCGCTCAGGATCGCGCGCGCGCGCGGCGAGGTGGAATTTCGCAACGTGTCCTTTGCGTACGAGGACGAGAAGGGCGACGTGCTGCGGGACGTGAGTTTCCACGTGCGCCCCGGCGAAACCGTGGCCATCGTCGGCCGATCGGGGAGCGGCAAGACCACTCTGGCCGGCTTGGTGCCGCGCTTTTACGATGTGCAGCAAGGATCGGTGCTGCTGGATGGCGTCGACGTGCGCGAGTACCGATTGACCGACCTGCGCTCGCAAGTGAGCCTCGTCAGTCAGGAGGTCGTGCTGTTCAACGACACCATTCGCAACAACATTGCCTTCAATGCCGTGGGTAAGACGGATGCCGAGGTCGAAGAGGCGTCGCGCGCCGCCAATGTCGTGGAATTCGTCAATCAGCAACCGCAGGGCTTCGACACCATGCTCACGGACCGCGGGCAGAATTTCTCAGGCGGCCAGCGCCAGCGGATCTCGATCGCACGCGCACTGCTCAAGGATTCGCCGGTTCTGATACTGGATGAGGCGACCGCGGCGCTCGACAACGAATCGGAGCGGCGGGTTCAGCAGGAACTGGCCCTTCTCATGCAAGGCCGCACGACGCTGGTGATTGCCCACCGGCTGTCGACCGTTGAAAACGCGGATCGGATCATCGTTCTTGACCAAGGCCGGATCGTGGAAACCGGGACTCACCATGATCTGCTTGCGCGCGGCGGCCTGTATGCAGCACTGCACGGGATGCAGTTCAACGCCTGAGCGGCGCCCTCGGCATGTCGGCCCAATCCTGGCTCAATTCGATCTGGTACGGTGGTGCGGCGCCGCCCTGGTGGCTGAGGCCGCCGGCCGCGGCCTACGCCGCGGTATCGGCATTGCGGCGCCTCGCGTACGCCCGGCGCTGGGTGCGCTCGACGCGCTTGTCATGTCCGGTGATCGTCGTCGGCAATCTGACTGTCGGGGGAACGGGCAAGACTCCCTTGGTGGCCTGGCTCGCCGCTCAGTTGGCTGACCGCGGCTTCAGGCCGGGCGTGGTTACGCGGGGGTACGGCGGCTCTTCTCGGGCCCCGCGGCTCGTCCATGCCTCCGATGACTCGGCAATCGTCGGCGACGAAGCCATCCTGCTGGCACGCCGCAGCCGGGCGCCGATCGCGACCGGTCGCAATCGTCCGGCGGCGGCGCAACTATTGGTCAATGCGGGCTGCGATGTCATCTTGAGCGACGATGGACTGCAGCACTATGCCCTGCAGCGCGACTGTGAAATCATCGTTGTCGACGGCGATCGGCGCTTCGGCAATGGACGGCTGCTGCCCTTAGGACCGCTGCGTGAGGCGCCGGCCCGGCTCAAGAGCGCGAATGCCATCGTGCTGAATGGCGGAGGTGCGGCGGGCGAGGGAGATGCGCCTGGCGACAGGGATGCGCTAAGCAACGGCGCCATGCGCATGCGGTTGCTGGCGACCGACGCGATTGCGCTGAAGTACGGTAGCGCCAAGCCGTTGCGGGAGTTTTCCGGCCAGACGGTGCATGCGATTGCCGCCATCGGCAATCCGCAGCGATTCTTCGCGCTGCTGCGCGCCGCCGGCATCGGCGTGCTCGAGCATCCGCTGCCTGATCATAAGCAGCTCAGCATCGACGACATTTCCTTCCCGGACGATCTTCCGGTGCTCATGACCGAGAAGGATGCCGTAAAATGCGAAGGAATAGCGGGGCCCCATCATTGGTTCGTTCCCGTAGATGTGGTTTTCGCCGCGGGCGACTCCGACAAGTTGCGGGGCATCGTGGCTGAGTGTGTGAACAGGCGCGCGGCGCGCGGATGAGGATATATGGACAAACGCTTGCTTGACCTGCTGGTCTGCCCGATCTGCAAGGGTCCGTTGCGCAGTATCGGCGCCGGCAATTCACTCGAGCTCGTTTGTCGGCCCGATCGGCTGGCTTATGCTGTGCGCGACGGCATCCCGCTGATGCTGCCCGACGAGGCGCGCACATTGAGCGCCGACGATCCGCTGCTGGAAAGCTAGCCGCCGGTGTTTCACGTCATCATACCGGCGCGCTTCGCATCGACTCGATTGCCTGGAAAGCCGCTGTTGCAAATCGGCGATCGGCCGCTGATTCAATGGGTGTGGCAGAGAGCGATCGACAGCGGCGCCGCCTCGGTGCTCATCGCCACGGACGATGAGCGGATTCGCGCCGCTGCGCTCGAGTTTGGCGCCGATTGCGTGATGACATCGGCGCATCACGTCTCGGGCACCGATCGAATTGCCGAGACGGCGCGCGCCAAAGGATTTGCAGCGGACGATATCGTGGTCAATCTGCAGGGCGACGAACCGATGATGCCCGCGCAAGTCATTGCAAGCGTGGCGCAGGCGCTGCGCGATGTGGCCGGCGCCGACATCAGCACGGCGGCCGCTCCCGTCCGATCGCTGCGGGAATTTCTCGATCCCAATTGCGTGAAGGCGCTGCGCGACCCTGACGGTCGGGCCCTGTACTTCAGCCGCGCCCCGGTGCCCTGGCCGCGCGACAGCATCGCTGCCGAACGCCCGGCATCATTCGTGGGCGCATGGCGGCACATTGGAATTTACGCCTATCGGGTGCGCAGCCTGCTGCAATTTGCGGCGTGGCCGCCGACGCCGCTCGAAACGACGGAGAAACTCGAGCAACTGCGCGCGCTCGAGCACGGCATGCACATCCACGTGGCGACACTGCGGGAATCGCCGCCGGCGGGGGTCGACACGCCCGAGGACCTCGAGCGCGTCAGGGCGTCGCTGCGGAAATCGAGTTAGTACGATCACATTCCCATGACGCGGCGTAGAAACGCATCGCTCTTGCGCAGCATCTCCGCTCGCACGGCGGAATCCTCGAGCTGATGATCGAGATCCGGCCAGGTGACCAGTTCGTGCGGCACGCCCGCGGCCGCCAAGCGATCGGCCATTTCCTTCGATTGCCGAATCAGCACATTACGGTCCATCTCGCCGTGGAACAGCAGCACCGGTACTTTGATCTTCGCCGCGTTCAGCGCCGGCGACCCTTCGCGCACATGAGGTCCTTCGCCGATTTCCCGGCTCACCACCAAGAAATTTGACCAATTGCGGTGTTCTTCCTTGAGCTCCACGAGGTCCGTCACCGGTGCGATCGCGATGACGGCCTTAAACACACTGGGGTCGACCACGGCCGACTGCAGCGCCGCGTAGCCGCCATAAGACCAGCCTACAACCGCGAGTTTGTCGGGGCTTGCGATGCCCTGCGCGACCAGCCACCTGCCGGCGTCCAGCACATCGCCGATGGCCGTCGGCCAGGAACGAAAGCCATTTTGTTTGAAGAAATCATCTCCATAGCCCTTTGAACCCCGAAAGTTCGGCTGCAGCACCGCATATCCGCGCGACGCATAGAATTGCGCCAGCCAATTGAAGCCCCAGTAATCGCGGGCGCTCGGGCCGCCATGCGGCATGACGAGGGCGGGCAAATCCTTCGGCGTATCGACGCCGGGCGGGAGCGTCAGGTAGCCCGGGATCATGGTGCCGTCGGCTGCCTGATAGTGGATCGGCTTGACGCTGGCCAGCTTGATGCCCTCCAGGTCTCCTCTGACCGCCAGAAGCGTTTCGAGCTGCCGCAGCTTCTTATCGAATAAATAGTAAACGCCCGGAACGTTATCGCTCCCCGCGCGGATCAGCAGCTTGCTTTCGTCCATGCTGGAATCAGTGACACGAAGCGACGGCTGCCCCGGCAATGCCTTTGCCAGCGACGCCAACAGTTTTTCAAAATCCGGATCCAAAAAGTGGTAGTGCGAGAAATCGTCGGAATAGCTAACTCCCACAACGCGATGGCGGCGGCCGATGCTATTCAATCCGCCGACGTCCACGTCGGGTCGCGCGTACACGAGTTCTTCTTTCAACGATCCGTCGAGCGCGACGGTATAGAGCGCGAGCCGGCCGTCCAATTTCTTGTGGCCGTAGGCCAGGTTCGCGTCGTGATCCACTGCGACGGGCTCAAAGCCGTTATGCTCCTCGCCGACCACTTCGCCCATCGGCAGCCAATCGCGTGAACCTGTCATACGATAATAGTAAGCGATGTTTCCTGAGTCATAGTCCCCGACCGCGCCGCGCCTCGATCTGACCCCGATGATGCGGATCGTGCCGCGGCCGTCACTGATGTAGGCGACCGCGTCGTCGCGCGGCTGCTCGATGTTTCGCGCAGCTAATGTTTGCGTGTCGACCCGGTCGACCGCGATTCCGCGTTTTGACGAGCCGATGTGGCTGCCGGTATGGTCATCCGGTAGATACATCCTGGTCATCAGCACGGCGCCGTCCTCATCCGGCAGCCAATCGATGACGCTGCCGCCGTAGAGTTGCATTCCCCGCGTGAATGAATTGTCCCTGGTACTGAGTAATTGCATCTTCGTGCCGTCGGCATTGACCGCAATCAGGCGAGAGAGCTCCACCGGTTCAAGCAGGGCGCTGCTGGCAACCACGCCGTAAACGACGCAAACCAGCCGCTGATTCGACACCCAGTCGCAGCCGCCAAGCCGATCGGGTTTGCCGCTGGCGCCAAGGATGGGTCTGGAAGCAAGGGATGCTCCTTTGGCAAGACTTTGAACATAAACCACCGATCCCTGGCCGGTCGTGGGAGCGACATATGCGACGCTCATCCCGTCGGGCGACAGGCTGACGTACTCGACCCTTGGGCGGGCACCAAAGGCCTTTGCCGCATCGAAGGCCGGCTCGGCGATCAAAACAAGGGGAAGTGACGCGAGCAGCAAACCCCCCGCCACAGTGGCTCGTAATGACATCCCGCCTCCATGCCTGTTTTTATTGAGCGTTCGATGATAATGACTGCATGGCGATAATTCAAAGGGCCGCAGGGTTGAAAGGTACGCCGCACCGCGTGCTGTTCGTCTGCCTCGGCAATATCTGCCGAAGTCCGACGGCGGAGGGCGTGCTGCGGTACTTGGCCGCGAAGGAAGCGCCGCACCTGGCGCTCGAAATAGATTCGGCGGGAACCGCGGACTATCACATCGGCGCGCCGCCGGATCCGCGCAGCCAACGCGCGGCGCTCGGGCGCGGTATCGATATCCGTGGCCTGCGGGCGCGCCAGGTTGCGGCGGATGATTTCACGCGCTTCGATCTCATCCTGGCGATGGATCGAGAGAATCTGCGCGAGCTGCGAGCCATGCAGCCGCGCAACTCACGCGCCTCGCTCCGGCTATTTCTCGAATACGCGCCCGATCTGGGGTTGCGCGACGTGCCGGATCCCTACTATCGCGACGCCGCTGCCTTCGAGGAAGTGCTCGATCTGACGACCGCTGCTTCGCGCGGCCTGCTCGCCGCCCTAGAGGATAGTGCGTAGCAGCCAGTACAGGCCGCCGGCGAGCGCGATCGACACCGGCAGCGTGAGCACCCAGGCCATCAGCAGATTGCGCACCGTGGCCCATTGCAGTCCGGAACCGTTCGCGACCATCGTTCCCGCCACACCGGATGAGAGCACATGCGTGGTGCTCACCGGCAGGCCGTACATTTCGGCGGCGCCGATGGTCGCCATCGCCACGATCTCGGCCGACGCGCCCTGCGCATAGGTCAGGTGCGTCTTGCCGATGCGCTCGCCGACCGTCACGACGATGCGTTTCCAGCCGATCATCGTGCCCAATCCCAGCGCAATGGCGACCGCGACCTTGACCCAAGTGGGTATGAATTTGGTGGCGTGATCGAGCTGCTTTTTGTAGGCATCGAGCGAGGCTTGGTCGGCGGCCGATACGTTCAACGACTTGGTTTTGCCCATGAAGCGCAAGCCTTCACTCACAAGGTACATCTGGTTGCGGATGTTGACCATGGAGCCCGCGGGAACTTTATCCATCGAGTGGTAGCGGCCGACTTCCGCGGCGATCGCGCTGGCGAGCCCGCCGAGTGCGGCGACACCCTCGGGAGTGGCCTTGCGACTGCGTACCAGATCGACGGCGGCTGCACGCAGATCGGCCGGCGCGCCGCCCACGGCATAGTGCGACAGCGCGGTTTGAGCCTGCGCGGAAGCCGCCATGAAGGTATTCACGTCCTGCTCGTGCATGGTGCGATTGAGCGCATAAGCGGTGGGCACCGTGCCGATGAGGATCAGCATGATGAGTCCCATGCCTTTCTGGCCGTCATTGCCGCCATGAAAGAAGCTCACGCCGGTGCAGGTCAGGATCAGCAAGCCGCGGATCCAGACGGGAGGCGGCTTGCTGCCCTCAGGCTCCTTATAGAGCGCCGGAATTCTGATCGTGTTCTTCAGTATGGTCAGCAGCAGCCAGGCCGCGCTGAATCCGATCAGGGGCGAAACCAACAAAGTCTGGCCGATTTTCGTCGCCTGCGCCCAATCGACCCCGCTGGTGCCGGAGCCGCTCGCCGCCATGAGCTGATTCATGAGGCCCACGCCGATGATGGAGCCGATCAGGGTATGCGAGCTCGATGAAGGGAGGCCAAAGTACCAGGTGCCCAGGTTCCACAGAATCGCGGCGATGAGCAGCGCGAACACCATGGCGAATCCCGCGCCGCTGCTGACCTGCAATATCAATTCGACCGGCAGCAGCGAGACGATGCCGAACGCGACCGCGCCGGTGGAAACCAGCACCCCCAGAAAATTGAAGGTGCCGGACCAGATGACCGCGAGGTTGGGCGACATGGAGTTCGTATAGATGACCGTGGCGACGGCATTGGCCGTGTCGTGAAATCCATTGACGAATTCGAACCCCAGCGCAATCACCAAGGCGAGGCCGAGCAGTATGTAGGGGTAGGCGCGGGTGTCTTGCACCACCGATAAGTCGTCCGCGAGATGATAGCCGGCGTATATGATTCCGGTGATGACCACCACCAAGGCGAGAAGGTTGAACCAGGGACTGGGCTTGTGTGTGACCAGCTTCGAGGCCGGTTTGCCGAGCGCAAGGGAGGTCTCATCGAGCGGGGCGGTGTTGGCCATGTGTAGTCCGGTTATAGATGAGGCGCAGCCCGCGAGTTATAGATCCGCATTGTGACGATTACATGACACCCTAGCTCTTCCATGCCCTTTACCATCTCGCATACCGCCGCCGTCCTGCCCTTTTCTCCGTGGCTGGCGCGCTGGAAACTATTATCCGCCGCAACTATTGGCGCGATGGTTCCGGATTTTCGAATATTTTTCCCCGGCATGCCGCGCGTCGAAACTCATAGCATCGAGGCCTTGTTTACATTCTGTCTGCCGGTTGGATTGATCACCTACTGGGTGTTCCAGCTGTTGATCAAAACGCCCATGCTGCAGGTTCTGCCCGAGGGGCCCTATGCTCGCTGGCGTCCGTTCGCCGCCGAGGCGAACATCCGCTCGTGGCGGCAGTGGCTGCTCGCCGCCGGCGGCGTGCTCGGGGGAGCATTGACACACCTGGTGTGGGATGGGTTCACGCATGACGGCGGCAGAGGCGTGCGCATGTTCCCGGTGCTGGACGATACGATCGACATCGGTAGCCGGCATTTTCCTGCAGTTTATGTCATGCAGGACCTAGGCTCGCTCATCGGCCTCGCAGCGGTGCTGGCAATGGTCAGCTACGGCTTGCGCCGTGGGCCGCAAGCCGCGGTGCCGAACCGTCCGGTCACGAGCCCCGAGCGCCGCGTATGGATCCTTATCTACGTACTCGTGGCCGTAGGCTTCGCCACGGGGTTCTATATTTGGGCGAGGCTGGGCCAGCCGCCGACGCGCTCGATCGCCGCGCGAGCGGCTTGGATGGCCATTGCCAGCTTGCGCGGCCTCGCGGCCGCGCTGTTGAGCGTGAGCCTGGCGCTCGACCTAAGGCTGCGGCAGATCGTTCATCGCTCGTCCGGACCGGATCGCTGAACGTCGGCAGGTGCCGAGGACCAGACAACGTACTTGTTATCCGTTCCCGTGTTCGCCGGTGCAGTCTCCACGGTGCGCGCGGGCGCGGGCGCCGCCGCCGGCTCAGCCGCACGCGCGGGCGCCGGTGTGGCCGCAGGAACCGAATCACGAGGCGGGCTCGGCTCAGGCGCGGAATTCATGGATGGCTGCTCACGCATCGGTTCAAATGCGGGACGTTCGGCCGGACGTTCGTAAGAGGGTGCCGGCGCGGGCGGCGCGCCCTGGCTTGAATTGGGCGAAGCAGGGCCCGGGAAATTGCTGACCGCACCCGCTCCTTGAGGTTGGTTCGCGCCCGTGCCATTCGCGGTGTTTTCGCCGCCGTCACGGCGGCCCCGGCCGCGTCGGCGCCGGCTGCGGCCGCCCCGTTCGCTGCGTTCGCCCCGCTCGTTGGGGGAGCGCTCGGCCTCATTGCCGGAGCGAGGCCCCTGGTCTTGGCGAGACCCCTGGTCTTGGCGAGGACCTTGTTCTTGGCGAGGACCTTGTTCCTGGCGAGGCGCCTGCTCCTGGCGAGCAGGCTCGCTGCGCGGGCCGCCGGCGTTGCGCTCCGATTGCCCCAAACTCTCGGGCCGGCGCGGGTTGGATTCATTGCGACTGTCTCGAGGATGCTCGCCGCGCGGACGACCGTCGCGGCGCGGATCGCGCGGACCATCACGCCGCACATCCCGGTTGCGATCGCGGTCGCCGCGATCGCGGTTCCGGTCGCGATCTCCGCCGCTGCGGTAGCGATCGTGTCGGACGTCGCGGTGCTGGGGACGGTCGCGTTGGGGCTGCGCGGGCGCGGCGGCGGCTTTCGCGGCGGCGCGGGCCGCAGGATCGCCGAACAGCCAGCGCCAAAATCTCACCAGCGCGCCGACCTGCACGGCCGGTTGCGGGGCCTTGGCTTCGACAGGCGTGGGCATCGGAATGATGGGTGCAGTAGAGGCCGGCAGGATACTCGGAACGAGCGGAACTTCGCCGGGCGGTTTTTTGTCCCGTTCGCCAATGTTCGAGTCATCGACGCTGGGCTGATCCGCCAGCTGATAACTGACGGTGCTGTTCTCCGGCAGTTCCTTCTCGTCGTCGCGGACGCGGCGCAAAGTATACGCCGGCGTTTGCATGTGAGGATTCGGCACGATCACCAGCGATACCTTGTCGCGCGACTCGATTTGATTGAGCTGTTCGCGCTTCTCGTTCATGAGGTAGGTCGCAACATCGACCGGGACCTGAGCGACCACTCGGCCGGTGCGCTCTTTGCGCGCCTCTTCGCCGATCAGACGCAACAAGGCCAGCGACATCGATTCGACGCCGCGTATCGTGCCCATGCCGCTGCAGCGCGGGCAGTTGATATGCGTCGTCTCGCTCAAGGCCGGGCGCAGGCGTTGGCGCGACAATTCGAGCAGGCCGAAGCGGGAGAGTCGGCCGAGCTGAATGCGTGCCCGGTCCATCTTCACCGAATCGCGCAGCATGTCTTCCACGGCGCGCTGATTGGCGGTGGACTCCATGTCGATGAAATCGATGACGATGAGGCC
>Ga0210400_10001547_pt1 | contig 22567 bp, 18 predicted proteins | sample IncBWH26MmetaG_FD_155456 | JGI IMG/M metagenome (GOLD analysis project Ga0210400, IMG submission 155456) | Forest soil microbial communities from Barre Woods Harvard Forest LTER site, Petersham, Massachusetts, United States - Inc-BW-H-26-M | ecosystem: Environmental > Terrestrial > Soil >...
TGAACCATCTCCACGATGTAGGGCTGCGCCAGCGGGTCTATGGCCCCAGCCTTACGCTGGCGGTTCTCGCCCGCGCGGAACAAGAAGAACTCCCGGTCTACTTTTACGGAAGTACAGCGGATGTTCTGTCCCTCCTGTCTGTCAAAATTCTGGAAAGGTTTCCCCGACTCATCATTGCGGGCAGCAGTCCGTCAACTTTTGGACGTATCAGCGCCGAGGCCGCAGACCGCATCGGGGACCAGATTCGACAATCCGGCGCACAAATCGTTTTTGTGGGCCTGGGCTGCCCCCGGCAAGAGGTGTGGGCGTATGAATTCCGCGACCGCGTTAAGGTTCCCATTCTCGCGGTGGGCGCGGCGTTTCCGTTTCTCGCAGGAACCCTGCGGCAAGCGCCACAATGGATGCAGGATCGCGGATTGGAATGGCTATTCCGGCTATGTACTGAGCCCCGCCGGCTGTGGCGCAGATATTTGCTGCTCAGTCCGGCTTACATATTCCTGATCGCTTGCCAGTGGCTGGGATTTCGTTTCCACAGCAATGGAACACCGCCAACGAGCGAGATACTTTACGGGTGATCTTTCGCGGGCTCTTTTCTCATGGACATCGCTTTAATTATGCATGAATTGCTGGTCGAGGGGGGCGGGGAGAGGCAATGTGTCTCTCTTGCTCGAGCACTCGCGCTCCGGGGCCACCAAATCACTGTTTATACCTCGGCCTACGATCGCGCCAACTGTTTTCCCGAAATATGTAAGGACCTCACGATCATTGATGTCGGGCGCGGCCGGCTTCCGGGCCTTCGCAAGCCGAGATTTCTCCGTGGGTATCTGGACATGAAACGGCTTGCCTCAGCAGTAAAGAGCCGGCATGAGATATGGAACCCACATCATTGGCCGGCACAATGGGGCGCAGTTTGGCTGAAGCGCAAACTGGGCGGGGCGGTGGTGTGGATGTGCAATGACATACCGAACTTTCATGAAAAGGCCCAGCAACGCCGGTCGATTGGGTTGATTTCAGCCGCCGTGCATTGGCTCTACTATGTTTATGATCGAGCGCAGAACCGCAAAGTCGATCTGACCTTGTTCCTCTCCAACTGGGCGGAGGGGGAATTCAAAGCCATCTATGCCGGACAGACGCGCGTTGTGCGAAGCGGAGCAGACCCTGACCGGTTTGCGCGGGGTGGCAACCGGCAGAAGATTCGCGACAGATTCGGCTACTCCTCAAGTGACTTTGTATTGCTCTGGCTGGGCATCTTCATGCCGCACCGTCGGCTTCAGGATGCGATTGAGGCTGTGAGCCGCCTGAAGTCCCAGGGCTTTCCGGTCAAGCTGCTGCTCGCCGGTTCTGGCCTCAGTTTCCCGGAGTATTTCAATAACCTGAAAGCACTGTCAGCCCAACTGGGCGTCACCCATGAAATAACCTTCGCGGGAAAAGTTCCCGACGAAGAGATACAGGCCTTCTACTGCGCGTGTGACGCTTTTCTATTTCCCAATGAAAACCAGACGTGGGGGCTGGCTGTGCTGGAAGCCATGGCTTGTGGATGTCCCGTCCTGGTTTCAAGCGGCGCTGCCGTACACGAAGTGCTTGCCGACGGCGAGAACGCGTTCTTGTTTCCTCCCCGCAATCCGGCGACTCTGGCCGCCCGGATTCAAGAGATTGCCACGCAGCCCGAGTTGCGCGCCGCGATCGCGCAGAAAGGTATGGATTTGGTGCGCACCCAATTTACATGGGACCAATTTGCCCGGCAAATTGAGCAGGTCTGCACCGAACTGGCGCGATGATAATTCAGAATTGCTAGAAACCGGCCGGCGATGTTTTATCCTCCCGCGCGCGATTTCTTGTGCAAGCGAGCTGCTATCTAATCAGGCAAGCTGCTGGCTCGGCGGCGGGTTGTCGTCTTTGCGCGCAATAATCAGAATGGCGTCGTAGATGTTCACACCAAAGAGGTATCGGAAAAGCAGGCAAGCGTAATAGTAAAGGTCAGCCTTTAGCCGGCGTACACCCGTCCGCACGTAGTAAGGGTCAAGAGTGTCTACGAGTACGGAAAATCCAGTTGATTGGAGCGCACGGCGCAAAACGGATGGTGTGAAGTGTGAAAGATGGATTTCATGGATACTTCCGTCCAGAGTCAGTCGTGGAAGTCCCAATATCCCTGTCCCCTGCGGCTTTTGTAGTTTTCCGAATAGCCATCGCTTGAGTGCGCGCAAAGAGATCACTTCATTCGGTACAGCGATCACCATGCATCCACCGGCGGCAAGAAGAGAGTGGCAAGTCTCCAGCATGGCTCTTGGATCAGGAACATGCTCCAGAACGTGGAACAGTGTGATGTTGTCAAAAGTTCGTTCCTGCCGGGCAAGTTCCTCTAGAGTGCCGTGAAAAAGATCCAGACCATATTTTTCTTTTGCGATTGCAACCGCAGTGGCTGAGACCTCAGTGCCGTACACCTCGCGATAGCTTGTCTTTGCGAGGGAAAGGAATTGCCCGATGCCGGTACCAACGTCAAGTAAAGAGCCAGGCTTTTTGGTGGATTGCAGCTTTTTCAATCTGCGTTTCCAGAGCCGGGTCCTGGGGGCAATCTCCTCCAGCCAGGAGTCGTATTTGCCGGGCTGGGAATAAAAACTGATCAACTCTTTCAGAGTAGGTCTGGGATTGTCGAATACGTAACCGCAAGTGCGGCATTGCGCGATGTTGCAATCGGGGTCGAGCAAGCCAAGCAAATCGCTGTCGCACAGTTTGCATTGTTGGAGGAATTCAGTTTCCATAGTCTCCGCCATGATTGCGCTGCCCCGCAGGGGATTCCAACATTACAATTTTAAATGAGGTAAGCATTCGCCGCCCTTAACCTCCAGAGAAAATTTTTACCCTTTTTGACTACAAGAATCACTTTCAGCCGAAGGAGTCGACAGCAACGATCATCGCGACAGATTCTCCACACTACGATCAGCTGGTATCGTCTGTCAACAGCCACTATCCTTGAAGATCCGCATCATATTTGCATCGCGAAAGCTCATTTTTGCAATGCCGCGCCCAGGTTTGCGCGATGTGGCGTGCTCTTCATATAATACAGCTTCGCAGAGGGGCATGCATGCACGTCGCTACCATGCTGAGATGGTCTCAAGGAGAGATGCAGCTTGTTTTGTTCCTCGGCTGTGCCGTTTTTTTGGCAAAATTCCGCAACGATCAGGTTAGAACGCGTTGCGCCGTCTGGTAGCCGGCCGGGATCATTACGGTGCTGGTAAGAAAATCATTCCGTCCGAAAATCTAGTCAGGGAAAAATCCATTTGGCAAAACCCATTGTAGAAACTGCGCCTTCCCCTTCAGGGTTGCGGATGGGACGCACCGCCGGTGTCGTGGGCGCGCTGATGGTGCTTGTTTCCGTAGTCGGTTACCTCAGAGAAGCGGCGCTGGCGGCGCGCTTTGGCGTCTCCACCACGATGGACGCATACTTCGGCGCGATTTTCATCCCCAATATTTTGTATTTTATCCTTATCGCCGGGACAGTATCGCCCGTACTTATACCTATCTTATTGCAGGAGGAAACCGGCGCAGACGAAACCCGAAGGTCAGAAAGTTTCAGTGTCGTGACCACCTTCTCGCTGCTGCTCCTTATCGTCATCATCGGACTGTCTCTGCCGGGGGCGCACCTGTGGCTGGCCTGGCTTTTTCCCGGCTTCAGCCACGCCACTCTGGAGACGGCGGTTCACCTGGTTTATATTATTTTCCCGGCAGTCCTTTTTCTTGCGGTTGCAGGCATTCTTACCGCTGTATTGAACGGCTGCCACAAATTTGCGCTGGCTTCTTTTGCGCCCGCCTTTGCCAGCGCCTCAGTTATCTCGGCAGTTCTTTTTGCCCGTGGAGAACGGGCCATTTACGTGGTGGGTATCGCCACCGCTGCCGGCTTTCTGCTGCAATTCCTGGTGCTTGTTCCGGCTACGCTATCACTAGGTATTCGTTACCGGCCGATCTTCAATTTTCGCCACCCGGCTATCAGAAAGCTGTTGCGCCTCGGCATTCCTCTGTTCTTGTACCTGGCGGTAGCCAGTGCCTCTTCGGTGATGGAGCGTAATCTGGCCTCGCGGCTTTCTGCAGGCGCGGTTTCCACCCTGAGCTATGCATTGCGTCTGTTCACCGTCCCTTCAAACTTCATGGCGGCGCCGCTTGCCATTGTGGCTTACCCAGGGTTTGCCCGTGAAGCGGCGCGGGTCCGCCGCGGAGAACTTGGCGCCCAGGTTTCAAAGATATTTCGACTGGTCATCTTCCTGTTTCTGCCGGTCACGATCTGGACCGTCATCAACGCGCTGGTGGTCACACGACTGCTTTACGAGCATGGCAGGTTTATGTCAGCCGATTCCTTACTTACCGCCCGAGTGCTTGCTGTTTACAGCTTCGGGATCCTTCCCAACGCTATTGCAATGGTGCTGTTGCGCTGCTACTTCGCCGTGGAAGATACCATTACTCCTTTATTCGCCGAAACTCTGGCCCTGATATCGTTTGTATTGGCCGCGCCCATCCTTTCCCGGCATTTCGGGATCGGGGGTCTGGTGGCCGCCCGCGCATCGGCATTCTTCCTGGTTACTGGAGTCCTTGTCTATGTTCTTGCGCGCCGGAAAGCATTGCTCCATCTCGATTGGGGCTTACTCAACTTTTTGTTCCGCACCGTACTGGCTTCTTCCGGAATGGGATTGATCAGTTGGCTTGGCCTGCACTTATTGAATGGACCATTTAATTCCGGTGGAACGATGGTTCGATTGATGGTGGCAATTATGCTGATGGCAATCAGCGGTGCAACTTATCTGCTTTTGGCACGATTGCTGAAGCTAGGCGAAGCCCGGCAAATCTGGACAACGGTTCTGGACATCCTGCCAGGCAATCGCGGCCCGCAGTGAAATTATGGTAAGGTTAAGAGACTCAGAGCGCCTTCTATTTGAATGAAAATTGGTTCTTCAACCGCGTCTATTCCCAACCCGACGCCTCTTTTATTTCTCATTACGGCCACCGCGCTCCTGCTTTGGCCTGACGCCCCCGGCCTCACTGCTCTCATAGTAGCTGCGGCGGTGATGGCGCCAATTGCCGTATTCTGCCTGTCATACAGTGCCGTCGGAGCAATCATCGCTCTGATAGTGGCCTCGGCTGTCCCCCGTTTATACGTCGAGATTGCCGGCCTTAAAGCCCGGCCTGAACACATCATCTGCGGGGTCCTGTGCATCAGCATTCTGTTTCTGAAGAGGCAACGCCGCCGGCCTGTCCAGTGGATTTGGCCCGACTACTTGCTGATGATTTACGCTGCGCTCAACATTTTCAGTTCGTGGTTCATGTCCATTGCACCCAGCCAGACCATCAAATGGGCCGTGCAGCAGGTGCTGGTCATCCTCGCGTATTTTTTTCTGCGCGTCCTGGTGGAAGACCGTAACGGATTGCGCAAGGCATTTATGGTACTGCTCTCAGTCGGCAGCGCGACGGTGGCGTTCGGAATCCTTTGTTTCTATTCCAATCTTATTCTTGGCACTGAAGTGGGAGTAACCCTCGGCCAATACGGAGACATTCCTGCCACCCAGGGACTCCAGTTTGAAGCTAATATCCTTGGGTCGTATAGTGGCGCTTTAGCGGTGATGATGCTGGTCACATATTTGTACGGCCGTCGCCGACGGTTTCTGGCTGGCTTCGCATTGGCCTTCGCTGGGATGGCGATCAGTCTTTCTCGGGGCGCGGTGGGAGCCACCTTGATCGGGTTGTTAGTGGTAGCGTTTTTCAGTGTGAGAAAACGGTTTTTGACCAGGAAACTTCTGTTTTCCGTTGTCAAAGCCACATTGTGCGCGCTTCTTTTGGTTCTTCCCGCGGTGCTCTCCCAATATACTGAACGGTTCAGCACCGTGGATATCAGCGATCCTACAGCAGATCCCAACACGCTGACTCGTGTCGTGCAGGTGGGGTCAGCTTTCGAAGAAGTGCTTAAACATCCGGTATTGGGTGGCGGGACTTCAAGTTTTCAGCTCGCTTTTGATTGGCAGTCGCTGGGGGCGGAGTGGGAAGATCAAGGGTGGATCGCGAATACTGAAATGCGCGTTCTTCACGATACCGGACTGATTGGCCTTGTGGTATTTAGTGCTTTCTTAGTGTCTTTGTATCGACGGTCGCGGAAGGTGCTTAAATTCGAATCCAACCCAGAGCTGGTTGCGCTATTGGCGTCCACGGTGGTCTATTGCATCGCCTTTCAAGCCACGGAAGGCACGCTGCTGGCCTTTACGTGGGTTCATCTTGGACTCATTGGTTGCGCTATCTCCGGGTTTTCCGCTCCTAAAACATCATATGAGAGAGGGTTGGACCAGACCGCTTCCGGTTAATTCGCTCGAGAATGGGAGTCGGCAAAGTTTCACTTCCTGGAATAATTTGCCGCATATTTCCAGAAGCTTGCAGATTTCGTTTATATTGCGGAAATTCTATAGTCGCAATGAACTCTATTTACAGTCGGATGCTTTGTTGGTGATCCAGAGGAACAGCCCAAAAATGAGATCAACGCCGCGGTGGTCGCCCGTGGAATGGAAACCAGCCCTAATATGATAGACGCGGCAAAGTCGAATCCTATCTATGGACGGAAGCTGCGGCTCGCGATCTTCGGCGGACGGGGCATACCCTCCACATATAGTGGCACTGAGACATTTTTCATCGAGCTTGCTCCGCGATTAGTGGAACGCGGTCACGATGTGATCGTTTATTGCCGAAAGGCCCTTTTCAAGGAACGTCCGCCGGTTTACAAAGGCGTCCGCCTGATTTACACGCCCAGCATTGAAACCAAGAACTTAGGGACCTTTACGCACACGCTGGCCTGCATGATCGATGTACAGCGGCGCAAGGTGGATGCGATGCTGATTACTAATGTGGCCAACGCCTTTCACTGCGCCATTCCCAGAATTCTGCGCCAGAATTGCGCGCTGAATGTGGACGGCATTGAGTGGAAGCGCGGCAAGTGGGGCCGCCTGGGCAAGGGCTATTTTTACTGGAACGCGCGGCTCTCAGGAAAGATACTTCCGAAAGGCATTATCACGGACGCTTATGCCATGCGAAAGCTTTACCTGGAAGAGTTTAAGACGCTTTCCGCCTGTATTGCTTACGGCGGGAACATTGAGACGTCTTCCAACCCGGATGTCGTCCGTCAATATGGGCTTGAGCCGGGCAATTATTATCTGATCGCCAGCCGGCTGGTGCCGGAAAACAACGCTGCGCTGATTGTGGAAGGTTTTAAAAAGGCTCCGACGAAACGCTTCCTGGCCATCGCGGGAGACGCGAATTACCGGAGCGGCTTTATCGATGACCTCAAGAACAATGCCGGTGAACGCGTCCGCTTCCTGGGTCATGTGGACAGCATTGAACACATCAAAGAACTGCATTGCAATTCCTACGCGTATATTCACGGCCACATGATGGGAGGAACGAACCCAGCTCTCTTGAAGGCACTGGGTTTCGGCAACTGCATTCTGGCGCATGAGAATCCGTTCAATGCTGAAGTGTTAGGCGGCCACGGACTCTTGTTCCGGGATGCTTCCGACCTGGCCGCGAAAATTCAGCTCATCGAAGAACAACCTGAACTTGCCGAGGACTATCGCCGGCGGGCTCCGGATCGAATCCGCAACTTTTATAACTGGGAACGCATTACTGACCAGTACGAGGAGCTTTTCTACCAGCTCGCAGCTGGAGAAGACCCCACGCGGGTACACTCGAGTGTGGCCGGAGAAGTTAACATGGAGTCGATCGTCCGGTGCTAGCGCCAGCAGTGATCCCAGTATGAAGAAGCCGATCAGACTTGCCTGGGACAACTGTTTCGCCCGCCGCAACCTTACCGGCACCGGCGTTTATGCTGCGCGCCTGTTAGAACATCTTGCGCGGGCCCCCGATCTAACCCTTGAATCTTTTAGTGGATGGCCGAATACAGTGCGCGGCGACAGCAGCATGCGCCGGGCCTTTCAGACCGCTGGAAGCCTTACGTGGACCCATTTAGCCCTGCCCGCGCGTCTCTGGAAGCGTGGTTTTGACTTGCTACACGCACCCGCCTTCATTGCGCCGCTTGCGTCGCCCTGCCCCGTTGTCATCACCATGCACGATATTACCTACCTGCTATATCCTTCACACTTCGCAAATTGGTGGATACGATACATGAAATCGGTGGTGCCCATTACCGTCAGGTCTGCGGCTGCGATTATTTGTGGTTCGGAGCACTCCAAACGTGACATCGTCCAAGCCTACGCACTCAAGCCTGGCAAGGTCTATGTGGTGCCATACGGGGTTGACCATCAACGATTTCACCCGGCAGCGGTTCTGGACCGCTCCTGGGCGCGACAGTTGGGAATACGCGAAGGTTATGTACTGCATGTTGGCGAGCTGTCACATAGGAAGAATATTCCCACGCTTCTGCGGGCGATTGGCTATCTGCGGGAACGAGGAACATGGGGCGACCGGCAGCTAGTTCTGGCCGGTACGGAGGCGCCCGGGATGATAGGAGCGGATGAAATTCACAAAACAATCCTTCAACTTGAGCTGTCAAAGAGCGTGGTATTGGCTGGGCGGGTGGCCGATGAATATCTTCCGGGCCTTTACGCGCAGGCGAGCCTGCTTGTAATGCCATCCTTGTATGAAGGCTTCGGATTTCCAGTACTGGAAAGCATGGCGGCGGGCACACCCGTGGTGGCGAGTAATGTTTCCAGCCTGCCAGAAGTAGCGGGAGAAGCAGCGATTCTGCTATCGCCGCATGAAGTGGAGGGGCTGGCTAATGCGATTGCACATGTGATCTTCAATCCAGGCGTTGCCGCAGAGTTGCGGTCCAAAGGGTTGGCACGAGCACAGCAGTTCAATTGGCAGCGTACCGCAGCCGAGACGGTCCAAGTCTATCGCAGTGTGGTGGGCCAACGCTGATGGACCCTACCCGACCGCAACCTATTCTGGTCGTCCATAACAACAACGACCTGTATGGCGGAGACAAGATCTTACTGGAACTGCTCAAGCGCCTCGATCGCACTCGGTTTGTTCCGTTCGTAGTTCTGCCGGCTGATACGCGCCATATCAATCGCTTTTCCCCCGAGCTCGACAAACTGGGAATTCCATACCGTTTTATTTCTTTAGGTATCCTGCGCCGCCGCTACTTCAAATTATGGAGGCTACCGCGTTTTGCCTTTGAGGTGCTTGCGGGCGTATGGGCTCTCTTGGGGATCATCAGGGAGAGGAAGATCGCGCTGGTCCACACCAACACAAACACAATTCTGGCGAGTGCCATTGCGGCACGCATTGCGCGATTGCCGCACATCTGGAGCATTCATGAACTGGTACTGGAGCCGAACTCAGTGCGTAAAGCGCTGCACTTTCTGATTCCACGAATGGCGACCCGGGTCGTCACCGTCTCACGCGCAGTTCGTGATCACATGCTGAAGGATGCACCGCAGTTTGCGAGCCGGTTTGAGTTTATCCTGGGCGGCATTGACCTGGAGCCATTTTTGGGTAGCACAGGTCGCGAACGCGTCCGCCGTGAATGGGGGGTCCGCGATGACGAAGTGCTGGTGGGAATGGCCGGCAGAGTCACAGCCTGGAAAGGCCAATCCGTCTTTGCCGAGACTGCGAAACTGATTCTGGCAAAACATGCCAATGTGAAATTTGCCGCAGTGGGCGGAGTGTTTGACACTGACGTCTTCCACATGGAGCGTTTCAAACAGCAGGTCCGCCATCTTGGGATCGAGAGCAAGTTTATCATCGAGGATTTTCGAGCAGACATGCCCAGTGTCTTTTCGGCGTTCGACATTTTTGTTCTACCCTCCACCTTGCCGGAGCCGTTCGGACTGGTAGTGATAGAAGCCATGGCCTCCGGAAAACCAGTGGTGGCAACCGCGCCCGGGGGCCCGTCAGAAACGGTGGTCGATGGTGTTACCGGGTATCTTGTCCGCCCATCCGATCCCCAGGCCACTGCCACGGCTGTGGAGAAATTGCTGGTTGATCGAGTCAATCGCGTATATATGGGCGAAGCCGCGAGAGAACGAGCGTGTGAAACCTTCGCCCTTCCCAGATACGTGAGAGAATTCGAAGATCTTTATGCGCGGGTCCTGGAAGAAGGGACTGCGGGAAAGCGCCTATAACTGTTCACTCCCGTTATTGTCCAGATGCTTCGTCTGGATTCTTGTGCTGCCCAAAAGGTATAGTAGAGAAATGTTTCCAGCCAGCGTCGGCATGGCCGAGAACATCGTAGAGCGATAACTTCAGTGAAGGAGCTGGTGAATGCGTATTCTTGTTGCAGGCGGCGCGGGCTACGTGGGCTCCGCCCTGATACCTAAGCTGCTGGAGCGGGGATACGACGTGGATGTAGTCGACCTGTTCTGGTTTGGGAACTCTCTTCCTGCCGAAGTCCGCATCATCAACAGGGACCTGTTCGACCTTCAGATCAGCGACTTGAAAGACTATGAACAGGTAATTTTTCTGGCCGGCCTTTCGAACGATCCCATGGCTGAGTTTTCTCCCAGCAAGAATTTCATTTTTAATGCGGCTGCGCCAGCATACCTTTGCTACATCGCGAAGCAGGCCAAGGTGCGTCGCTACATTTATGCCAGCTCGTGCTCGGTCTACGGTTACACAGAAAACGAGCTTTTTGATGAAGACCGCCCCGTGGCGTCGTCTTACCCCTATGGAATTTCCAAGCTCCAGGGGGAACAGGCGGTCATGCAGCTCATCGACACTGATTTCTCCGTGATCGCGTTGCGCAAAGGCACCGTTTCCGGTTATAGCCCGCGCATGAGGTTCGATCTGATCGTCAACACGATGTTCAAATGCGCAATGAAAGATGGTGTGATTCGGGTGAACAATCCCGCGACCTGGCGTCCCATTCTGAGCATTGAAGATGCTGCCATGGCATACATCCGGGCGATCGAAGCCAATCAGTCGCTTTCTGGGATTTTCAATATCGCATCTGGCAACCACACAGTGGGTGAAGTGGCCGATCTGGTGAAAGGCACGATCCATGAAGAGACGGGAACCAGCCCAACGCTTGATATCGCGCACATACAGGACATACGCAATTACAAAGTGTCCATTGAGCGGGCAAAAAACATTTTAAGTTTCCATCCTCATCACAGCGTCAAGACCATTGTGCGCAACCTGATTGAGAATATGTCCAGATGCAAAGACTGGGACAATCCCAATTATTACAACATTCAGGTGTTCAAAGGGCTGGGCCAGGACGAAAAGTCAAAGCTGATGACCAGTTCTGTCGGGTCAAGGCCATGAAAGTGGCGGTCATCGGCGGAAACGGCCAACTGGGCCGGGATGTGGCTTCAGCTTTTGCCGATGAGGGTCACGTTGTCACCAGCCTCACCCATCAAGAGGTTGAGGTTTCATCACTAGCATCAGTCCATGAGGCACTGGGCGTTCTAAGCCCTGAGTTGGTGGTGAACACTTCAGCGTTCCATCACGTGGAGAAATGTGAGGCTGATCCGGCGCTGGCGTTTGCCGTGAATGGAATCGGAGCGCACAACCTGGCCCAGGTCACGCAGGAGACGGGCGCCACGCTTATACACATCAGCACGGACTACGTTTTTGATGGCCGCAAGAACGCTCCGTATACGGAGGAAGATGCGCCGGCGCCACTCAATGTCTACGGCAACACTAAACTTTCCGGCGAACTCTTTGTGCGGTCCACCAACCCCCGCCATTTTGTCGTTCGTACCTCTGCCATTTATGGTGAGAGCCCGTGCCGGGCAAAAGGCGGATTGAACTTTGTGGAGTTGATGCTGAAGCTGTCCAAAGAACGGAACGAACTAAGGGTAGTGGATGATGAATTCGTGAGTCCAACTCCTACCGAACTCATCGCGCGCCAACTGGTTGGGTTGAGCCGATCATCAGAATACGGACTGTACCATGCCACTTCCGAGGGCAGCTGTTCGTGGTTTGAATTTGCCGCTGCCATCTTCGAACTGACAAACACCCGTATTCGTCTGGAACCAGCGCGGCCGGGAGAGTTTCCCGCAAAAGTGTCGCGGCCGAAATATTCCGTGCTGGAGAACCGGGCTTTGAAGAGCAAGGCGCTGAACGTCTTCACCCACTGGAAACAGGGTCTGGAAAATTATCTTGCCCGCAGAGAACACCCGGCAAGATTGATCCCTGCTTGAGACGGCCTGATTTATACTTTTATTACATGCGAACAGCTCCTCTCCACGTACGCGATTGGGAAGAAATGGCGGCCATTGATCCTCTTTGGGCGATCATGTCCAGCCCGGAGAAGCGTTTCAGGAATTGGGAACTTGAAGCGTTCCTAAGTACCGGGAAGGAAGAAATTTCCAGCCTGATGGAATCGGCCGATCAACTGGGTTTACCAAGGCAGCGTCGGCGCGCAATCGACTTTGGCTGTGGAGTAGGCAGACTAACCCGCGCCTTGCGGTCCCATTTTCCCGAATGTTACGGAGTCGACATTGCCGAAGGCATGTTGGAACGGGCACGGGAACTCACACCGGAATGCCACTTTCGCCAGGCAAATGACCTGAGTTCCTTCCCGGATCGCCATGCCGATCTCATCTATTCGTCCATGGTGTTACAGCACCAGCCGAATAAAAAGCAGGCGGCTGCGTTGATAGCGGAGATGGTCCGCGTGCTCGCGCCTGGAGGATTGCTGGTATTTCAGATGCCCGTGCATCTGCCCTTGCGCAACCGGCTGCAGTTGCGGCGCCGGGCCTACCGGCTGCTGCGCGCTCTGGGAATATCGCACTCTTTCGCGTACGACCGTTTGAAGTTGAGTCCAATTCGAATGTTGGCATTGCCACAGCCAGCGGTGGAAAAGATTGTTCAGGCTGCACATGGTAAGGTGGTCCAAGTGACCCACACCACTAGGTTCAGTTTGCCGTTCACCAGCGGAATTTACTATTGCACCGTTCAAAGCCGGACGTAGCGGCAAACTCAAATAAGGTGTATTCCATTCTATGGAGCCGATCGATTTTCAAATGCCCGTGCGGAGGTTCTTCCGCAAGCGGCGATTCAAGAGTTTTGTTTCCGACTACCAGTGCTGCAAGACGATCCTGGATGTTGGTGGACAGCATTACACGTGGCCCATTATCGGGCGCGTGGATGGCATCACGCTTATCAATATTTCAGTTCCTCAAGACACAGGTGGTTTCAACTACCTGCAAGGTTCAGGATGCGAGATGCCTTTTGCGGACAGGTCATTCGATCTGGCATTTTCGAATTCCGCCATTGAACATGTAGGAAGCGTGGAAAACCAGTTCAAATTTGCCAGCGAGATGATGCGCGTGGGAAAGCGAATCTACTGCCAGACGCCTTCGCGCCTTTTCCCGATTGATCCTCACCTCACGACGCCGTTTCTTCACTGGCTTCCCATCTCCTGGTTGACTCCGAAACTTTTGCGCTACTTCACCCTGAATGGATGGCTTTGGAAAAAACCGTACGAGTACGACGTGACGTGGATTTCCAAGCGCAAGCTCAAGAAGATGTTTCCCGGCTGCACCATTAAAACCGAGCGGTTCCTTTTGATGCCCAAGTCTTTTGTTGTTACCAAAGGGTAGTCTTGCCGGCATGGACACTATGCTGGAGTTCAGCCTAATTGGGCTATGACTTTCTCGGAAGCATTGCCGCCACAGATTATTACCGCCACTCTTTTCCCACGATAGCTTTCTGCATTCTTAACGAAAGCCGCCACAGCGACCGCAGCCGCCCCTTCGATGACCCAGCCCTTAAGATCGCGGACCCTTCGCATGGCATTGAGAATCTCGCTTTCAGTAACAAGTACCGAGCTGTCAATTACGCGCGAGCAGATATCCAGCGTCACTGACCCAGGCTCAAGACCGCCAGCCGTGCTTTCAGAGAGGGTAGGTGATTCAGGAACGTCGAGGATCTGGCCAGCCTTGATCGATTCATAAAGGACGGGAGAGTTCTCCGGCCAGCAGCCGACAACTTCAGTCTTTGGGGAGACGGATTTTATGTAAGAGCCGATCCCACCAATGAGCCCACCGCCGCCAACAGCCACGAACAATGCGTCGAGCTCGGGGAGTTGGCGCAGCAACTCAACGGCGAGGGTGCCTTGTCCGGCCATGACCTCAAAGTCATTGTAAGGTGAGATAAATACTTTACCTTGCGTCGAGGCAGCGGCCCGCGCGGCCAGTTCCGCCTCCAGGGGATCGTTTCCAGTACGTTGTAAGCGGACGCCATATTCTTGAATGCGCCGAAGCTTAGAAGGCGATACCTGCATCGAGACGTAAACTTCAGCGGCGATGCCGGCTCGTTTAGCAGCGGCCGCGACGCCTAGTCCATGATTGCCATTGGAAGCGGCAATCACTCCCTGCGCAGCTTGCGCGGGCGAAAGAGAGAGAATCTTGTTGCTGGCTCCGCGAAGCTTGAATGAGCCTGTCTGCTGGATGTTCTCCAGCTTGAAAAGGAGTTCAACTCCGGCGCTTGGAATCAGGCCCTCGATCTGCTCGACCGGAGTTTCAGTGACGAACGGCCTGATTCTCTCAGCCGCTTCTGTCACGTGGCGGGCCAGTTCGGCAACGGCTGCCGGCACTGTCGCTTGCTGACCATGGCTCATAGCCCCTTATTGTGACACGTTCTCAGACGGGTTCCCGGCGCTATTTCTGAATTGACTTTAAGTAATCCGTGATATTTTGCAGACGAACCTCGCCATAGTCGCGGTCTGCTTCAACCTGGTGGAAGATCGGTCCCCAAATCGGCATTTCGCGCGAACCGTGACCAAGAATGACTTCATCGCCGACGATGATTTTGCGCACTCGGCTGGTGGGAAAGATTCCGCCATTCCGGTGCGCAATTGTTGACAGGTCGGGCATTTTGGCGGTGATAGCCGCCGCTACCGGACCATCGCTCTTGCCCTCAGACCCATGGCAGGAAGCGCAGTGAGCCCGGTAGATGTCAGGGCCCTTCAATGAGTGGATGAGGCGGCCGGGCTGGTCTGTTTTTCTTTTTGTCTTGTCGTCCGGTGCCGTACTCGCGGCGGCAAAGAGACCTGCCAGCAAGACCGCTCCCTGCAACACCATAACGTAAACGCCGGCTCTTGATCGTTCCATGACGCGGACTCCTGGTTGGCCATTTTTCGCGATGTTCACCAGCCTACGGTTGGCGACAAGGAAATCGTAAGCGCTCCATCTCAAAGAGAACGTGATGGATATCACACCCGAGCAACGTGCGCTTGCTCGGAAGAAGCGATAGGCAAAAGTCACGCTGAATCGTGATGGCCATCACAGCCGGATATTCGGACCAGCGATAGCATAGTTCCAAATAATGGAGGGGTCAGAAACGATGGTTTCAGAGTGCGCGAACCCGAGATGTCACGAGCCCTTCATTTACTACAGGCAAGGCAGACTCTTCACCATTCCACGCAGAAGCCATTCTGTGACGCGGGCAACCATTGAGCATTTTTGGCTCTGCGAGAGATGCTCGGAAAGCATGGTGTTCCAGATCCGTTCCGGTGAGGATCCGTTACTGGTTTCGCGACACGGGATAAGTGGCAATCTTCATCAGGTTGAATACAAACTGTAAACGCCGCTTCGAGCAAACAATCAGGTCACCTTCCAGCGTACAAGCGTGACGCCGCTCACAGCCTGGTCCATGCAGGAAAGCGAAACTAATCTTTATGAAATCGATCTCGGCCACCTTCCTCGCTGACACTTTCCCGCTGCCCTTTCCAGGACGAGCCGAAGCCGGCAGGGTACTGGCAGGCCGACTAGGAGCTTTTGCCAATCAGAACGACGCCGTCGTGGTAGGAATCCCAAACGATGGCGTACCGGTGGCAGCGCAGGTGGCCGCGATACTGAATTTGCCTATTTCCGTCCAGGTCATTCGCAAGCTCGGAATTCCAGGACAAAAAGAACTGGTGATGGGTTCCATTGCGACCGATAACGTGAAGATTTTGGACCTGGAAACGATTGCCGCCCTGCACATTCCTGACAGGGTGGTGGATTGGGTGGTTTTCTGCGAGACCCAGGAATTGTTGCGGCGAAAACGCATTTTTGCCCGCGACCGGAAGCCTCTGGAACTGGCCGACGCTACAGTGATCCTGGTCGACGATGGAGTGGCCACTGGCTCGCGCATGCTGGCGGCGATCCAAGCCATTCGTAAGCAGATGGCCAGGCGCATTGTGGTGGCTGTGCCGGTCGGCGCGATCCAGAGCCTCGCCCGGCTTAGGACCGTGGCGGATCAGGTGGTCTGCCTGCTGGAACCCAAAATATTTTTCTCCACCAACCATTGGTATAAAAACTTTGAACCAGTGGAAGATTGGGAAGTGTGTCAGATCCTGGACGGATTGGTTGAGCGAACGCGGGAGCGGCAGCTCGCGTGACATCCCCATTTGTGCCGAAAAACTAATTTCGAATGCAGCCCAATCAAAACACAGTCTGGTTGCATCCAATAGAGAATGTTCAGACGTCTGGCATTTATCGTGGCTGGTTGGGGCCTGCTTATGCTGGGCGCCGTAGGTCTGTTCCTGCCAATCCTTCCCGGCATTCTGCTTCTTGTGGTCGGGCTGTCAATTCTCTCCGTAGAACATGAGTTCGCGCGCCGCTGGATGACCACTTTGCGCCGTCGTTTTCCCGCAACCGACAAAAAACTCCAGGGATTTCTAGCCCGGCATGAAAAGCCGTCTTCCGCGTAGCGCTGACTCGCCGCAACGGGTAAAAAAAACCGTTATTCACGAGCATTGTCAGTCTCCCTTATGAGGGTTCCGCTTCGATAACACAGGTGGCCTGCTGAGTCTTTCCTCGTCAGGTGCGGCGGAAACGGTTAGCAGAGCTTTTACGGCCGCCTGATACGTCATTGCGGAAGAGACTGGCCGAAAGCGCGAATTAGTCTCGTTGCGCAGAACTCGGAACGTGTCCACCAGAAAGGCTTTTCCTTTCACGTCCACCTTCAAGGCGGTGATACGCCACCTGCCCGGTGATAGTTGAGTCTGAGTAATTTCATAAATGCCGCCCTTTTTCAGACGCCCGAATATGCCCCAGCCAAAGGTAACGTCCTTCACCAGCTTGCCCTGGATCTGTACGATCCGTTCCTGCACCGGCTCAATCCACACGGTGCCTTCCATGCCACGATACATTTGAGTTTCACGATCCTTGGGAGAAAACTTGGGGTCGGGACGAAAATTAAATCGGAGCAGGCCTTTCTCCCATCCGGCAAAGTCAAAGAAGAATGCCTTCGGAAAGGCTTTGACCATCCTGGCGCGGCGCTGGGTTTCGGCCCGCTGGTCCTTCAGGTCGTTCTTGACGGCGTCGCGGTCCGACAACAATTGTTCCAGCCGGTGCTGCTGCTTCGCCTGATGGTCTGGCGAGAGCGGCTCATCGTTAAAGAGCACAATCCTGTCCGCTCGGCCTTCCGGAGTTTCAATTACAGAACGAGTTTCTGTCCCCCAACTCCATTCCAGCCGCTCCTGATATTGAAACAGTGCAGGGCTTTCCAACTCAATTAACTCATGGTCGGCGGCGCGTTCGATAAGCGAAAGATCGTCCGCGGTCGCCGGATGTTTTGTCTTTTGCGCTAAAGCTGTGCCGGCCAAAAGCGCGATGAAAAACAGAGCGTACAGGTGATGGCTCATCTCTGTGCTGTACGAGATTCGAGCGGAACGAAACATTACGGCTCGATCGCCTGCTTAATCGTGGCCTTAACGCGGATGGCCTGGAGACTGGAAGAGTCCCAGCCGCCGCCCAAGGCCTTCACCAGGCTCACGGAAGTCACCAGACGCTGCCCCAGGATCTGCGTGGCCAGGCGTTGCGTGTCCAGAAGATTCTGCTCAGCATTGATTACATCAAGGTAAGTAACCAGGCCCCCGGTGTAGCGATCGTTGGCAATTTGCAGCGCTCGCTGCGACGCGTTCACGGCCAGTTGCTGGGTTTCTGCCGCTTCAGCGAGAACGCCCAGCCCGGAAAGCGAATCTTCCACCTCCTGGAAGGCCGTCAACACGGTCTGCCGATAGTTGGCGACGGACGCGCCGTATCCTGACTTGGCAAAGTCCACCTGGGCGCGTCGACGTCCGCTGCTAATCACTGTTTCTGCCACATTAGCGCCCAGCGCCCAGAAGCCAGTGGAAGCGCCGACTATGCTGCCCAGCGTAGTGTTTTCAAAGCCGCCGCCCGCGGACAGGTTGATGCCGGGATAATAGGCGCTTTTTGCTACGCCGATCTGGGCGTTCTGCGCAGCCATCTGTCGCTCAGACTGGGCCACGTCCGGTCGGCGCTCCAGTACGTCAGACGGCACGCCGATTGGCACAGCGGGTGGCGCCAGCGCCAGCGGCCTCACCGGCACGCTGAAGCTGGAAGCAGGAACCCCGACCAGGGCGGCAATTGCGTGCTCAAACTGCGCCCGCTGCCGACGCAATAGCGTGGCCTGCGTCCGTGTGGAGTTTAGCAACGTTTCCTGCTGCGCCACATCCAGCCCTGAAGCAACGCCGCCGGCATGGCGGTTTTGCACCAGCGTTAATGATTTCGTCTGGTACTCCACGGACGAATTGACCACGGCTATTTCAGCATCGAGTTCACGCAGGGAAAAGTAATCCACCGCGAGCTCTGAGGTAATCACCAACCGGACATTTTCCAGACCGGCTGCGGAGGACTGATACGTGGCATTCGCGGACTCGACGCTACGCCGGATGCCGCCAAAAAGGTCTGCTTCCCAGGTCAGGTTGAACGGAATCAGAAAATCGTTGGACGTAGAGGGCGCGGTGAGAGGGATTCCGGTGGTAGTCGGCCTGCCGGCGGAAGTTTGCAAACGTTGCCCGGAAACGCCAGCGCCCAGATGGGGAAAGAGTCCGGACTGGGTGATTCGCGCCGAAGCCCTCGCCTGTTCCAGTTGATAGCGCGCGATCTCGATCGTCTGATTGGACTTGAGAGCCTGAGATTCATACTGGTCCAGTTCGCTGTCGGTGAACGTAGTCCACCAACTGCCTTTGGGAATCGAGTCTTTCGGGTCTGCTGTGCGCCACGGAGGCTGTTCCTTCCAGGCCGGAGCGGTGGCCACGTCAGGCCGGTGATAGTTTGGCCCTACTGCACAGCCACACAGGAAAAATGCCAATAGTAATGCTGAGCCTGCTCGGAAAAAAATCTGCCTCACGATTGCGATCCGCCTCCAGCACCGGCTTTGACATTTACTTCCTGCCCATCTTCCAGGGAATCCGCCGGATTCACCACAATCTGGTCGTTCGGATCGAGGCCGCCAAGAATTTCCACCTTGATGCCGTAGTCGCGGCCAATGTTGATGGCTTTTAAATGGACCTTGTGATCAGGGCCCACCACCGCTACGCGAGGACCTTCCGGGCGGAAGAGCAAAGCGTTCACGGGAATCGACAAGCGCGTGATCTGCACGGGAACGGCAAAATGGACTTCGGCATAAGAGCCGGGCAGCAGATGGCCAGCGGGATTCGGGACATCGATTTCCGTAAGCAGCGTGCGCGTTGCCGGATCAATGGAATCCGCTGTTCGAACCACTTTGCCGGTAAATTTCTGCCCCGGATATTCGCGCAATTCTATGTAGGCCGGCAGGCCGGCGCGGATGGAGGGCGCATTGGTCTGGGGAACGCTGACGAAGACGCGCAAAGGATCAACCTGCGCCACGTCGAAGAGCTCCTTGCCGGTGCCAGCACTTCCCGAGGCAATCAGAGCGCCCACATCGGTGTTACGGCGCGTAATCACGCCGGAAATAGGCGCATAAATGTGCTTGAATGACTCAAGCTGCTGTAAACGGCGCACATTGGCTTCTGCCGCCGCGTTATTTGCCATGGCCTGCGTGTAGGCGCTGGATTGCTGGTCGGATTCCTGTTGTGACACCGAGTCCGTCTTGCGCAGGTTGATCCAGCGTTCGGCAGTGGATTTGGCCAGCTGCAACTGTGCCACCGTCTGCTGTTGGGCGGCTTTGGCCTGTGAGAGTTCCTGGTCAACTTCCGGAGTGTCAATTTCGGCCAGCAGTTCGCCCTTTTTTACCTGGCTGCCAATATCTTTGTTCCAGTGCAGCAAATAGCCATTGGTGCGGGCATAAATCGCGGATTCAACGTAGGCCTGGAGTTGCGCCGGCAGCACCAGTTGATCGGCGGCGGGCTCCGCACTGGGCTTGATTACGCCCACGGTAGGCATGGCCAGCCGCTCGGTTTCTTTGGCCAGCGCTCCGCGTTCCGTGATTCGGCGCACCAGCGCGAATGCCCCCGCCACCATCAGGATTGCCAGCACAATGATGGCGAACAATCCGCTCTTTTTGGCTGGTGGCGTCTGGTGCTGCGCATTCGGCGGGCTACTGCCTGCCGGTTCTGAAGTTCGCTGTTCCGTAAGCTGTGTCATAGTTTCGTTTTATGTCCTGGAATAAGCTTCCTGTGGATGGATAGCTTTTCTTGCTGCTTTTGCCTCTCTGCGTCCGTGAATCATGCTGAAAATTACCGGCACAAAAAGCAGGGTTGCGACTGTGGCAAAAATCAGCCCTCCGATGACTGCGCGTCCCAGGGGAGCGTTCTGTTCGCCGCCTTCGCCCATTCCCAGCGCCATTGGCACCATGCCGATAATCATAGCCAGGGCGGTCATGATCACGGGACGCATGCGCGTATACCCGGCTTCCATGGCGGCGTCCCAGGCGGTAAGCCCGGCCTGCATGCGCTCACGGGCGAATGAGATCACCAGAATACTGTTGGCTGTCGCCACGCCCATACACATTACCGACCCGGTTAGAGAAGGGACGTTCAGGGTGGTGTGCGTCAGCAGCAGCATCCAGACAATTCCCGCCAAAGCGCCGGGAAGAGCCGTAATGATAATGAATGGATCAAGCCATGACTGGAAGTTGACCACGATCAGCAGGTAGATCAACACGATCGACATTATCAATCCAATGCCTAACCCTGCGAAGGAACTCGTCATGGTCGCAACCTGGCCGCGAACGTCGATGCGGGATCCTTTTGGCAGCTTTTTTTCGAAACTGGCAACGATCTTTCGCGTATCCCGCGCTACGCCGCCCAGATCGCGCCCCTGAACGCTGGCGTAAACGTCCATAACCGGTTGGATGTTGTAATGCGAAATCACGGCCGGAGTCACTCCCGGTGTTACTGTGGCCAGGTTCCCAAGCACCTGCGGGGCGGGTGCTCCGACGGCGGTAATCGGCGTATTCATCAGGGCTTGCAGCGAATCCACGCGGTATTCCGGGGTTTGCACGGCAACGTTATAAGTTACTCCATTTTCGCGGTTCAGCCAGAAAGTTGGCGCGGTCTGAAAGCTGCCGCTCAATGACACCAGCAGATTCTGCGCCACGTCACGCTGCTGCAATCCGACCTGCTGGGCCCGGGTGCGGTCAACGTTCAGGTTGAGTGCAGGAGAATTCACCATCTGCTGGACATGAACGTCGGCGGCGCCGGGAACGTGCCGCAACTGATTAGCCATTTCCTGGGCCAGCAGGTAATTCTGGGCCTGGTTCTTGCCCACAATCTGAATGTCAATGGGTGAGGGAAGTCCGAAGTTCAGGATTTGCGTCACAATGTCCGCGGGCTGGAAGAAGAATTCAACTCCCGGAAACTGGTGCGGCAGATCTTCACGAAGCTGCTTCACGTACTCGTCGGTGGGATGATGTTTCTCCTGGTTCAGCGAGAACAGGATCTCAGCGTCTGAAGTCCCAATGCTGCCGGACGTGCTGTAGGAATTGTTGATGGAGCTGTACGCCAGCCCGATATTGTCTAGAACCGTGACCAGTTCGCCCTTCGGTATCTTTGTGCGGACATAATTCTCCACCTCGTCGCAAAGGCGAGCCGTCTCTTCGATCCTTAGCCCGGCCCGGCCGCGCACATGCATGCGGAAGACTCCCGCATCCACGGTGGGAAAGAAATCCTGGCCTAGAAAAAAGACCAGTCCCATGGAAAGCACACAGAACAGCAAAAAAGATGTAACGAAGAGCGCGTGATGGTCCATGGCCGAGCGCAGGGTACGATGATAGGCGTCTCGAAGTTGTTCGAACCGCCGCTCAAAGGCAATCTGGAAGCGCTTGAATGGAGCAAAGAACCCGCTGCCTACCTTGAATTTGTCTTCGTGCTCATGGTTCTTCAGAAAGTACATCACCATCGTGGGAACCAGTGTGCGTGAGAGCAGGTAAGACGCCATCATGGCAAAAACCACAGCCTCTGCCAGCGGCACGAACAGGAATTTTGCCACGCCGGTAAGGAAGAACATCGGCACAAACACAATGCAGATGCACAAGGTCGACACAAACGCGGGTACCGCAATTTGCGAAGCGCCATCCAGGATCGCCTGTTTCAGTTCTTTTCCCTGGGCCAGGTTGCGATCGATGTTTTCAATTTCCACTGTGGCGTCATCCACAAGGATGCCGACGGCCAGCGCCAGCCCTCCCAGGGTCATGATGTTGAAAGTCTCACCCAAGGCGGCGAGGCTGATGACCGAGCAAAGAATGGAGAGTGGAATGGAAATGGCAATGATCACCGTGCTGCGCCAGTTGCCCAGAAACAGCAGGATCATGGCTGCCGTAAGGCACGCCGCGATCAGCGCTTCGCGTACCACGCCATTGATGGAAGCGCGCACGAACAGCGATTGATCGAAGAGCAGCTTCATGTCCACACCGTCAG
>Ga0210400_10001548_pt1 | contig 22566 bp, 17 predicted proteins | sample IncBWH26MmetaG_FD_155456 | JGI IMG/M metagenome (GOLD analysis project Ga0210400, IMG submission 155456) | Forest soil microbial communities from Barre Woods Harvard Forest LTER site, Petersham, Massachusetts, United States - Inc-BW-H-26-M | ecosystem: Environmental > Terrestrial > Soil >...
GGCAGAGATACTCGGACATGGCGGCACGCCTCTACGCCGCTCTGCTCAAGCGCCCGCGGCCAGCAACCAGGGCGAGATCAGCAAGAATGCGGCAGGTCAATCGCGAGCGGGATCATGGAATGCGTCCCCATCAGAGCGAAGTTCGTGATCTGCGGAATTGATCCAACGCAATGCCACTCTTCTGGATTCTGAGCACGATTCGGCGTGGTTCAGGTTCTCCCCGCGATGCCGCTTGACCGACACGGCGATGAAGGAGACCCGCTCGCGGCGAGCGTCACCGCGCGCCGACGGTATGATGCGATGCTGCCGTCTTCGCGATCCTTGCGCGGAAATTCGGCGGCGCGATTGGTTTTGGAATGGATCATCCTTCTGTGTCTGTGGACGATAGACCGCGTCCGCTTCGGCAGCGCAGAGGGATTAAGGCGGGAGCCTCAATCGGCTTGCAAGCTCGCGCTCGGGGTACCGGAGCCCACGACCGAGCTCCTGAGCGGGGAACGATCGATTTGGAAACCAGGCCGAAGGACGAGAAGCGACACAAACCAGTACAGTTAATCAATCTCGTTCAACTGGCCATGCCTACGGAACTAATGAGCACGAGCGACATCGGATCGCGTTCGCCCGATCGAACCAAGGTGGATGCACACGCCCTGGTGTAAGAGGAGAACGACGCCTGTAGGATCTCTTGTGCTGTTCGGAGATCTGAAAGCTCGCTCGAACACGCATGCTGCGAGGTCGTCCCCGAAAGACAGCTTTGATAATGGCGAACGGCATCCGCTGTGACGTCGAGATTGGCTCGATACGCCGCGTGAAAGTTCTGGCAGGTTTTGCTTTCCGCCACGGGGGCCGCAGCGATGGCAACCGTCAATACCCAGCCCAATATCGCACCCGCTGACCCTATCATGCATACGCAAACACCAGACACCCCCAGCAAGGTTCAGATTGCGAGCGGGTCTACTGGCGGTAGCGGTCGGTGTGTGAAGCAAACGTATTGGGGGGCTGCTTGGAATCCGATCGAATAGCTCGGCAGACGTTATACCCTACCGCGATGAATTGGTGCGCCGCTCATAGTGGATTGCGGCATTGGGTCTAACCGACGTTACCGTGCTCATGGCTCAGCACGAGTTCGGCGTGTCGCGACGGCTCCGTGATTCGTGCGCAACGCTAGCCGCCTGCGGTGCCAGAATCTCGAAGGGTCTTTCCTGGTGAGCCTGCGATCCTGACGTCAGGCTCTTAGTACCAGCAATAAGGGCCAGGAGAAGTGCCGCCGCGGACATGAGATAAAGCACTCCGTCGATACCCAAGCGTCCGATGACGGCCATTCCCGCAATCGGGCCTAGCACGGAACCAAGCCCATTGAGCAGGATGAGGCGGCCGCTTACGGCCACAACCAATTCGGCAGGCATACGGTCGTGCGCGTGAGCTACGCAAACAGGATAAAGAGTCGCAAGAAAGCCTCCGAACAACGCCGCCGCCGGCAGGATTGCCACCAAAGCACGCGGCAGAAACACCAGAGCAATCGTCGTGCCGACGAGGCCAAGGCCAAGCAGAGTCAGCACGATGAGCCGATCGAAGAGGTCCGAGAGCCGGCCGACGGGAATTTGAAACGCAAGGCCGCCCAACACGGCCGCCAGCATCACCAGGCCGATGGTCGCACGCTCGATACCCCTTCCCTGCATCCACAAGGGAACCAGGGCATAGAATGCGCCGGCGATGACGCCGCTGAGCACCGCACCGGCGACAGCGACGGGCGCCGTCCGCGCCAAACGGCCATAAGGGAGGGGAGCGGCCATGATCCGCGGCGGCTCCGCGCGTGTCGTGCTCACCAGCACGAGGGCTAGCGCAAAGAGGAAAACGATGATGTTGAATGGCGCAACGCTCCCGATATCGACATAGCCGATTAGGAGCTGGCCCAAGGCAAGAGCGATAAAGGTGCCGACCATGTATATCGAAAAGATCCGCCCGCGCTCGGCTGGCTCGGCCTTCGCACTGAGCCAGCTCTCCGTCGTAACGAAAAGTCCGGCACAGCCGAGCCCAATTACTACTCGTAGAATAAGCCACGAAAGCGGGCTCACGATAAGCGGCATAGCGGCAGTTGCAGCGGCGACAACACCGCCGAAGGCCGCATAGGCGCGAATGTGCCCAAACCGCTCGATAATTCGTCCACTGAAAAACGCGCCTACCGTAAATCCTGCAAAATAGCCGCTGAGTACGGCACCGGTCATCGTGGGTTCGAAATTTTCGAGTGCCGTGCGCAAAGAGATAAAAGTGCCGAAGAACCCGGTCGCGAACTGTACGCCGCTCGTTGCAAGGATTAGGGCGCCAATTTGCGTGATCATTTGTTTTCTCATCGACGCTCAATCACACACTGAATAATCCCGTGGCTTGGCGAACAAACAATCGCTCCGGAGCTCCGTCCGTCACCTGACCTACGACGTAATAAGGGGTGTCTGTCACTCCCCGGCACGAACCACCTCTTTTGTCGCGGCGGGGGAACCGACGTGCCAATGGCACAAATACAGGCACGAACAGTGGGGATCCGATAAAGACCCTGGTTGCAGCTGCCTGTGTTTGATTCAAATCAAGAGCGGCTCCAGCGCGATGAAACGATGAAACACTTCGATGGATGACGGCAGGTTTGGACACTTTGATCGAAATCAATGCCGTTTGGTCGAGCGACAGCAAACTCCGGCACCGATTGAAGAAATTGCTCCGGGCGGATCGGAGGGGCCGAACGCGTCGGTTCAATCCGGACACACGACGCACGGTTGGTCGCAACGCCGGACGTCCATCTGCGTGGTGCGGCAGGGGAGCTGATCGATTGTGATGTACTGGCTCCTCCTGTTCATCCCAGTCGCGGCGGGCCTGGAATACATTGCCCCGGAGCGACACCTTCTCGTTTTCGCGGCGTCGAGCCTTGCCATCCTGCCACTCGCCGGGTGGCTTGGACGGGCTACGGAACAGTTGGCGGAGCGTCTGGGCGAAGGAGTCGGGGGTCTCCTGAATGCGACGTTCGGCAACGCTGCCGAACTCATTATCGCACTGGCGGCGCTGCGTGCCGGACTCCACGATGTCGTGAAGGCGTCGATCGCTGGTTCCATTATCGGAAACATGCTGCTTGTGCTCGGGGCCGCTATGTTAGCCGGCGGCCTACGCCATTCTGAACAGCACTTCAATCCGGCCGGCGCACGCTCCCAGGCAACGATGCTTACGCTCGCAGCGATTGCGTTGACCCTTCCCGCCGCCTTTCAGGCCGCGGTAGGAGCAAGGGCACCGGAGGCGCTCGGAAGCCTCAGCGTCTCAATATCCCTTGTACTGCTCCTGATATATTTACTTTACCTCGTGTTTACGCTGATCACCCACGCGCCGCTTTTTGCCGGCTCCTACGTACCCGAGGAAGGGGAGCCGCACGCACGTCCGTGGCCGATGCATCGCGCTGCGTTGGTGCTTGCAGCTGCCACCATTGGAATTGCGTGGATGAGCGAGGTCATGGTGGGGGCAATCCAGCCGACGGCACACGAGTTGGGGTTTAGCAGTGTCTTCATCGGAGTTTTCGTCGTAGCGATCGTCGGTAACGCGGCCGAGCACGCGACCGCGATCAGCGTAGCATTGAAAAATCGCATGGACCTCTCACTGTCGATCGCGATCGGTTCGAGCGTGCAAGTGGCCCTCTTTGTCGCTCCAGTGCTGGTACTTACAAGCCTGTTTCTCGGCCCCGCCCCAATGGATTTGGCGCTCTCCGCCGGCCTTGTACTCACTCTCCTGTTGTCGGTATTGATCACCGGGCAGGTAGCGGGAGACGGACGGTCCGACTGGCTTAAGGGCGCCCAACTTCTTGCGGTCTATCTAGTCCTCGGCCTCACCTTCTTTTTTATGCCGGCAGCGTCCGCGTCACCCTGACGCGGGAGAGCCCTGGGCCGGACGCCTCATTAAGGGTCCGACACTGAGGCGTGGCGCTCGGATGTTTGGCGCCAGAGCCGCAGCCAGAATTGAATCAGCGCGAAGGATCACAATCAGATGCTCGGGCATGGGCAGCAATCAAACGGAGCTCCGGCTAGCTGGGGCGGCTTTCAGGACCGCATCAGGAATCCGAGCCTGACGCTCCTTCTGGTCCTGGAACTTTCGAGTATTTTTTTCGCGGCGCCCTTGGCGGCCAAAGGGCTGCCCTTGGCAGAAAGGATCCTCGACGTTTCGACCTGGACGATGGTCGTACTGACCGTCATCCTGTCGCGTCGGTGGGGGGGCAATCGTTTTGATCGCGCTCGCCCTCGTGCTGCTTTCAGCGGATCTATCGCAGGTTTGGCTGCCGGTCGCCCCCAGCGTGCTCGGCCGTGCCGGGAGCATCCTCGGCCTTGGCGCATTGACATGGGTCGTGCTGCACGCGGTCTTTGCGCCTGGCCGGATCACGTATCAACGTGTGCAAGGCGCGATCGTGGTTTATCTCAACCTCGCGCTAATCTTTGGCTCTGTTTATCGGCTGATCTGGGAGGTCAATCCCGCGGCATTCAACCATTCTCTGGCTTCCGGAACCCGGCCCGGGGACTTCGGCACCTTGCTCTACTTCAGCCTGACGACGCTGACCACAACCGGCTACGGCGACATCTCCCCGGTTGACCCGTTTGCCCGCAGTGCCGCAAATCTGGAGGCGGTGATCGGTCAATTCTACCTTGCGATCACGATCGCACGGTTGGTCGCGCTCGAAATCGCCGATCGGCGCGGCTGACCTCGCTGATTATGACTGAACGCCGCATTGATCCTGCGATTGCGGCAAGGGCTGAATCCATTCCGTGACCAAAGCATGGCCAATCGCCAAGATCGTTGGGCCGACGAAGATCCCGAGGAGGCCGAAGGCTGCTAAACCACCGAGCATCCCCAATAGGATCAGTAATATGGGCAGGCTGCTGCCACGGCTGATCAGGTACGGCCGGAGCACATTTTCGAGCGGATTGAAGATCAAGAATGACCAGACGGCCAGCGCGATCGCCATGCCGGTCGACCCGTTATAAAAAATCCAGAGGCTTGCGGGCAGCCAGACCAAGGTCGGGGCGAGCGGGATCATTGTCAGGAAGAAGCAGAGAAAACCCAGGAGTAAAGCACCGGGGACGCCGGCAACCCAAAACCCCGTCGCCGACAAGACGCCCTGCACGAAATTCGTGCCGACAATCCCGTAAACCACACCCTTTATCGTGCCACCTGCAACATCGAGAGCGTGCGTCGCCCGTTCGCTGCCGATGCGGGCCGAGAGTGCGTAGAGATATGAGGCCGCTGCAGCGCCGTCGCGATAGAGAAAAAAGGCGATGACGACGCTCAACAACAGTTCGAGTATCCCGCCGCCGATGCTCGCGAGGACCGATAGCAGCCAACCGCCAGCGACCGACACATAAGGTTTGACCGCAGCAGCTAAATTGGCTTCGCCAGCCGCCACCGTTCCCCAGTAGTCCCGAATGCCCGGGCCGAGGAGCGGCAGCCGACCGACCCAATCAGGCGGCGGCGCTATGCCCTTGTCCAGCGCCTCCCGAGCATCGGTGACGAAGCCCGCAACGCTTTCCGTAAGCGTGATGCTGACCAGGGCCAGCGGGAGCACGATTACCGCTCCAACAAGGAGCGTCGCGAATATCGCTGCCAGAGATCGCCTGCCGCGTAGCCAAACCTGCAGCCTACGGTTTAACCCCGAGGTCGAATAGGTGATGATGACGGCCCAAAGCAATGCTGAAATAAACGGCCGCAAAATAATGAACGTACCGATTGCGAGCAACCCCAATAACGCGAGACCGAGCAGTCGTTCGACAGGTGGCGCTTCATCCCGCAAACCGGGGTTCATCGGCGGCAGCTCCATTTGGGATCGTACCTGTGCAGTCGATGCGGTGTCTCACCATCTGGCGCGGCGCACGCATACGATTGCTCGCCGTCGACTTCAGTTTAGGCGCATTCCGGACTGGAGGGATTGAGCTAAATCAGCGTTCTCCACACCAGCGTCGTTCACGCATTACGTTGGCGTAACCCGCCAGGATTGTGGCAATCAGTCACCGGCCTCGGAGTCGTCAGTCGTTCGGAGACGACCTGACCGCGAGCCTTTTAAAGTTGGGACGGAGACAACCGAGCGGTGCTCCGTGCGACCGTCGCCGAGCACTTTTCTGACTTCCGCAACGAGCTCGCGCGCCACCATTGGCTTCTCTAAGACGACCACATCGTTCCGCTTGATCGCGGATAGCAGACTCGCCATGGCTCCACCCCCCGTCATCAGGAAGGCCGGCGTCATAAAGCCATCCCTGAGAAGCCGGCCAAGAAGGTCAATGCCGTCGAGTTCAGGCATGTCCACATCGATGAGGAGGCAGCTATTTTCAGGCGGCGGCGCAGCAGCCAAAAACGCTTCGCTCGACGCGTAGCAACGGACCTCGATGCCGTGGGACCCGAACAGCACATGGAACGAGTCTCTGACTGCCGCATCGTCGTCAATGACATATACGATCGGCTTCGACACGACAAACTGACTCCATATCAGGGGGACGTTGTCGCCGACGTCGGTGCACACGACCTTACACCCATGTTAACCGTCTCTGTCGAAACGCAGCGTGTGGCTTTTTTGTACATCGCTACTCTCGTAAATATTGCGATCCGAGTTGCCCGTATTCGGTGGACAAATACTGCTGCTGCTTCCAATGGCCGTAATGCGCAATCAATTGCGACCATTCTCATCAAGAATGGCCGCCTGGAATTCGGCGCGGTTGGTAATCTGGATGTAGCGGCGGTTCCTGATCGTGATTGCACCGCGATTTGCCAACCTTCGAAACGAACGGCCGACAGCTTCCAGCGATATGCCCACATAGGCGCCGATATCGGAACGTTTCATCGGCAGATATATCTCCCGCGAGCTTACTCCGCGCGCGTTCTGATTGGCTTCGAGTATCTGAAGGAAAAGACCAATCCTGGCTGTCGCACGATGCCTGCTGAGGAGAGTAGCATGGCATCGCGCCTGGTGAAGTTCGTGGGATAGCTGACAAATCAGATGAAATTCGAGGTCGGGATCGCTGCGCAAGCGGGCGTTGACGGCTGCCATGGGCATTCGATACGCGGTCACCGGGGTGAGCGCCTCCGCCGAGCCGACGTGGGCGCCGTTATGTGCCAGTCCGATCAGGTCATCGGGAAACGAAAAGCTCATGATGTGCTGCTTGCCGTCAAGAAACGTCGTGTACAACTTCACTACACCGGTGACGATGTGAAACAGCGCCTCGACGCGCTCCCCTTCCTGGTATAGCCGCTCTCCCCTACGAAGACGAACGAACGAAGACGGCAGCGAGAATTCCGCGCGCCCCCGCGATATGGAGAGATGACTGGGATGGTCAGCGCTCGCACCGATCGCGATCACGATATGCCGCTCCAGGCAGCGCGCGGACCTCCCGAGCGATTCATGGCCCTCATGTTCGTCCCGGGCTCAAAATGGCCCGCAGCGACGCTGTGGCCTGGGACAGCATGCACGAGCATATCTCTCATAGGGCGGTTATACGATTAGTACCTCGGTAGCCCGCTGTATTTTGTACAAAACCCGAGAATCGTTCATTGATCTACCGCAACTAGCGTGCGTAAGAAGATCCCCCTTTCTCAATAAATGACAAATCGACGGTCAATAACCGATCTTTTATGTAGTGCAATTCTGATGCGGATACTCGGGAGCTTTTTGCCCCTGCAGACACGATATCGGCCCTATGGGAGGTCCCGTTTTTGATCGTGATCAACATTCGGCCGAAAACAGCCCTCGCATTTTGGGTAAGGCGTGTTAAGATAAATTACCTGAACGTTACCAGAAGAGCCAGGGCAAGGAGGCGACAGCAGCACGGGAGGTTTTGGGTTGTGGCAGACGGAAACATTGGCGCGAATGGCGCCCTCCCAGCAGGCGAGCTAGCTCCGACGGCGCAACTTGTCAGTGAGCTGGCCGAGGCGCTCACGGCGCTCGGTAATTATCTCGCCTCGGCAAATAAACTCGCGATCAGCAGCCCGTCGCCGGGACCGCAACATCTCAGCGACGCTCTTCAGAAAAGTCTGGGCCAGCACGAACGGGCGGTCGAAGCAACACGACGGCTGCGTGCTCTCAATCGCTGTCGCAGAACCGTTAAAGGGGACGACCTCATCGGCCTTCGCTAGGCCGCTCGGTCAGGTTTGGCGACGGGCTCGGCTGTTTTCGGGCGGCGCATCCTGAATCCGAGGAGCGCGATTGCAATCGTCGCCAATGGGTTGAGCATGCTGAAGAACGCAAAGCCGGCGTAGCTCAGCGTCGGCACCCCCAGCGTGACCGCCATGTAAGCTCCGCAGCTGTTCCATGGGATCAGCGGCGATGTCACAGTGGCCGAATCGCCGACCGCGCGCGATAAGGCAACCGGAAGCAGGTGCCGCCGCTCAAACTCCATCCGGAACATCCGCGCCGGGAGAACGATGGCGATATACTGGTCGGAGGCGATGACGTTCAATCCGATGCAGGTGGCGACCACCGCGGCGACGAGGCTGCCGACCGATCTGGCGCCTCTTATCGCCACCTCGGTTAACCGCCTGAGAAGCCCGGCGTGCTCGAGCACGGCGCCAAATGCAAGGGCAGTCAGGATCAACCAGACCGTGTTAAGCATGGCTTCCATGCCGCCGCGCGACAACAGGCGGTCGATCTCCGGTTGGCCCGTGCTGGAAACATAGCCGTTCGCCAAGGCTGACCAGATCCCCTTGATCGCCGCCAGCCATGGCGGGAGCGAAGGATCCTTGGCAAATGCGATAACCTGATGAGCGTTGAACAGCACTGCAAGGACGCCGCCGAGCAAGGCGCCTGCGAAGATAGTGACGAAGGGGGGAAAGCGCAGAACCGCCAGGCCAAAAACGAGAACCAGCGGCAACAGCGCCCAGGGCGTAATGACGAAATGCTGATTTAGGCCGGACAACATTCCCGAGGCATCAAAATCACCTGGCCGGCCGAGCAGGGCAAACCCGATCAGCGTCAGGACGAGCGCCGGAACAGAGGTCCACAGCGATTCCCTTGTGTGCTGGAACAAATCCGACCCAGCCGCCGCAGCCGCCAAGTTTACCGTATCGGACAGCGGCGATGCCTTGTCGCCGAAATAGGCGCCGGAAATGACCGCGCCAGCGGTGATTTCCGGCGATAGCCCCATGTTCGTTGCCACCCCGATCAGCCCGATACCGATCGTCCCCGCCACCGTCCAGGAACTGCCAATTCCAGTCGCAATCACCGCGCAGATCAGCGCCGCCGAAGCATAAAAGTAGTGGGGGCTAAGAAACTGCAGCCCGTAATACACCATCGTCGCGATCGTGCCGCTCAAGGCCCAGGTGCCGATCAGCGCGCCGACGGCCAGAAGAATGAAAATCGCCGTCAACGCGGAGGCTATTCCGTCCACGGTAGCCTGCCGTAAACCAGCCCATGACATGCCGTTTTTGACGGCTATACCGCACGCGATCAGACCGCTAAACAGCAAGGCGATCTGGTTCGGGCCCTGTGCCGCCTTGTCGCCGTAGAGCATATAAGAGGTCGCGAGCAGGATGATCAGCGCGGCTGCGGGAATACAGGCGTCGAGCAGGGATGGAGGGCGGACGGTTTCTGCCGCCGAGGGCTGCGAAACATCGGTCATCTCATGACACCTCGCGACATCCTACCGATCCGTTTCGCGTTGTTCGGCGCAAGCCCTGCATGTGCAGAACGTGCGTGACCGGCAATGCCCCCTCAAACCGCGCAGCCGCGTGCCCTAGAAGGTGACCGTCGTGCGGACGGTGAAAACCGCTTCGGGGCCGGCATGAGGCGCTAGAGCTGGATCCCAAAACACCTGGATATCAGGCGTAATGTGCATGCCCTTGAAGATCGTCGCCTTGTAGAAGAGTTCGGTGACCCATTCGCCGTCCCGCACTCCTGTATTTCCGGTAAAGCTGTGATTTGTCTTGTTCCAACCGACCGCAAACCCGAGCTGGTCGGAACGATTACGGTGGATCGGGTTGTTCCACACAGCGCCAGCGGCATAGGATGTTCGGATCGGTATGTCCGAACCCGTGGCGTTGTTGATGCGCAGGAAGGCCCCGTATCTGTCAGTCAAATCCTGCGATATGCTGAGCGAGATGCCGGTCGATTCACCGGTGAGATTCGGCACCGAAGGCTGATTATAGATGAGCAGGCTGTAAATCCCGTCGCCGAGGCCCGGAAACTTCGGCGTCCACTGCGCATTGCCCCAGCCGACGAGCTTTCCCCGATCGATGCCTCCCGTCGTCAGGCGCCCGCCGCTCAGATCGGTGCCGCCCTGGACGCCGCCGGCGAAGTTGAATTGCCCGTCGGGCGTCTTGATCTTCCCATACCCGCCGAAACCGGCATTCGGGAATGTCTGCGTCGCGGTTTGGGCGAAGGAATAGCTGATGAAGCTGGTCTGCGCGTTAGCGGCGTATTCATTGGGGTCGAACGAGAAAAGATTGTATTGGCCGACCGTCAACGAGAGCCAGCTGGCCTGGCCTGGAAACGTATGAGTGTAGGCGAGGGTCGACCAGGTTTTATTGTCGCTTGTCCAGTCATTCGCGAATGTGATGATACCCAGGCGAGCGGCCTGGCTGCTGGTGTTCTGGTTGCCGTGGTATGCCTGCTGCGAGATGACCATATTGATCTCGCCGGAGCCATACTGCGTGTCCTTGAAGGGTTTCCATGTCACATAGGGATAGAACACGCTGGCATAGACAGGCTGCCCCTTCGTGCCCCATTGCGGATAGAAGGAGTAATCGATGCCGAAGTCGATTTTGAAGCGATCACTGACATCCTTCTTGGCTGCCAGCCATTGATTGTAGCCGCTGTCGAGCCAGTCGGCGTATGGTCTCGACCAGTCCTCGGAGCCGGGGACAAACTGCGGCAGCAGCCGAAAGGCAGGACGCGTTTTGGTCGAACCGGCATTCTTTTCGATGTCGACGACGTTTGAATTGGGTAGCGTGGGCACTTCCGTAGCTTGAGGAACGGCGGCTCCGGCCGGACCGTCCATGGCTTGTGCAATAGCTGGCGGCGTCATCGCCCAGCATGTCAATCCGGCGTTCACCGCGACTGCGGCCATCCGCGGCCCACAAAAAAATCGCCGCGACGTCATCGCCGTTCTCCCTCTTGATCTGGCGCGAAGGACGTTCACTGGGTCGCCGGTGTTCAAGGCCGCTAGTAATCAGGCAGCAGCCCATTCGATCGTACGAGCCGCACTCGTGATCGTTGTGCCTGCCTCGCCGCGCAAAATCGCGGCCAGGTCCTTCAGCGCCCCGATCGCAGCTTGCTTGCCGGTCGTTTCGGCGAAATGGCATGCGGCTTCCACCTTTGGGCCCATCGAACCCGCGGGAAACTCGTAATCGCGCATCGCCGCCGGGTTTGCCCGGCGAAATGCCTTGGCCGTCGGTTTGCCCCAATCGAGAAAGACGGCATCGGCGTCGGTCGCCATCAAAAAGAAATCCGCCTCAAGCTGACGGGCCAGCAATTCGGAGCACAGATCCTTGTCGATGACCGCCTCGATACCGCGCAGTTTGCGGCCAGGCTCGTACACCGTTGGGATGCCGCCACCACCCGCCGCGATGACAATCGTCCCCCTTTCTAGGAGCCAGCGAATTGGCCGTACTTCGAAGATCTGCTTGGGTTGTGGTGATGGCACGACTTTGCGCCACTTGTCGCCATCCTGCTTCATCGCCCAGCCCTTCTCGGCTTTGAGTCGCTCCGCGTCGCTGTCGGAGTAGACCGGACCGATGAACTTGGTTGGATTCGAGAAGCCGGGGTCGTCGCGATCGACCTCGACCATTGTCAATATCGTCGCGAACGGCACCTCGAACGGCAGCAGATTGCCGAGCTCCTGTTCGATCATGTAACCGATCATGCCTTCGGTTTGTGCGCCGAGTACGTCGAGCGGAAAAACCTCATCGGGTTTGTATGCCGCGCCTTGCAACGCCAGTAAGCCGACCTGTGGCCCGTTGCCATGGGTGATGACCAGTTCGTTTCCGGCATAAATCGCGGCAAGCGAGGCGGCGGCGATTTGAACGTTGGCTCGCTGCGCGTCTGCCGTCATCGGCTCGCCGCGCCGCAACAGCGCGTTGCCGCCGAGAGCTACCAAAATACGCATTGCATCAGTCCCCGAGCGTTGCAACCAAGATGGCCTTGATCGTATGCATCCGGTTCTCCGCCTGCTCGAACGCGATATTCATCTCGGAATCGAACACTTCCGCGCTAACCTCCATGGCGGTAATGCCGAACTGCTCGTGGATCTCCTGGCCAACTTTGGTCTCGAGATCGTGGAATGCCGGCAGACAGTGCATGAATTTGACTCGAGGGTTACCGGCGGCCTTCATCAGATCCATGTTGACCTGGTATGGCTTCAAGAGTTTGATCCGCTCCGCCCACACTTCATGCGCCTCGCCCATCGACACCCAGACGTCGGTGTGGACGAAATCAACGCCCGAGACGGCCGCGTCCGGGTCGTCGGTGATCGTCAGCGTGCCGCCATATTGGGATGCAAGCTCGCGGGCGGTCTCCACATAGCCATCTGACGGCCAAAGTGACCTTGGTCCGCAGATCCGTACATCCATTCCCATCAGACCCCCGACGATCATCAGAGAATGTCCCATGTTTGAGCGGGTATCGCCGACATAGGCGTATTTGATCTCGTGCAGCGGCTTGTCGCTATACTCACGCATGGTCATGACGTCGGCGACCATCTGTGTCGGATGGTATTCGTCGGTCAGACCGTTGAAGACGGGCACGCCTGCATACTTCGCAAGATCCTCGACTGCGGTCTGGGAATATCCGCGAAATTCGATCGCGTCGTACATGCGGCCCAGCACTCGAGCAGTGTCCTTCACCGACTCCTTGTGCCCGATCTGCGAACCTGCAGGATCGAGATAGGTGACATGCGCGCCTTGATCGTGACATGCGACCTCGAAGGCGCATCGCGTACGCGTCGAGCTTTTCTCGAAGATCAAGACGATTTCTTTGCCTTTCAGGTGTTCCTGCTCAGTGCGCGCATATTTCGCTCGCTTCAGGTCACGTGCGAGATCGAGGAGGTACCGAAACTCCCGTTGTGTAAAGTCTTGCACCGTCAGCAGCGACCGATTGCGAAGATTGAAGCTCATCTGAGTTCTCCTGGGAAACTCGAGCCTTGATTAGTAGGCAGGCTCGCGCCAAATCGGACAAGTCATGCAATGTCCGCCGCCACGGCCGCGGCCGAGCTCCGAGCCTCGCACCGTGATCACCTCGATGCCCGCTTTGCGCAGCAGGGTATTGGTGTAGGTGTTGCGGTCGTAAGCGACAACCACTCCGGGCTCCAGAGCGACAACGTTGTTGCCGTCGTCCCATTGCTCGCGCTCGGCTTGCCACGCATTGCCCCCGGTCTCGATCACCGCCAGCGATTGGAGTCCCAGCGCGCCCTTCACCACCTCCAGCAACGGCTGATTGTCCGGCCGAACATCGAACGGAGCGCCGCCCGTGGTGGGATAGATGCTGTAGCAAGCAATCTGATCGACCACCTCCCGAAAGACCGTACACTTGTCCCGGTCGCAGAAGCTGAACACGGTGTCGAGGTGCATCGCCGCCCGGCTTTTTGGCATGACGCAGGCGATGATCCGCACCGCTGCCTCGTGCTTAAAAAGTTCGTGAGCGATTTGACCGACCGCCTGATGCGTGGTTCGTTCGCCCATGCCGATCAGCACGACGCCGTTGCCGATCGGCATGACGTCGCCGCCCTCGACACTGGCGCCGGTGAAATCCTCGTCGGTATCGCCGAACCAGATCTTGAAATCGCCGCCGCTGAAACTCGGGTGAAATTTATAAATCGCCCGCTGCAACAAGGTTTCGGGCTTGCGAGCGGGCCAGAACATCGGATTGCAGGTGACGCCACCATAGATCCAGCATGAGGGATCTCGTTGAAAGAGGGTGTTCGGGATCGGCGGTATCAAAAACGACGTTCCGCCGAGGACCTCCAGAAGCAAGGCCGAGCTTTCGCTAGTCGGCAGATCTTCCATCGCTATGCCGCCGATGAGATGGTCGGCCAACTCGACGGTCGGCATTGCATCCAACCAGGGACGGATTGCCTGTGCGACGACCCGTCCCACACTGTTTGGGCTGATCCGCCGATCCAAAATCCAGGCGCGTGCTTCGGGATCGCCAACCGTCTCGGCCAGCAGCTGGTGTAGCTCCAGAACCTCGACCCCGCGTTGCTGCATTTTGAGGGTGAAGTCGTAGTGATCCTTCTGCGCCTCCTGCACCCAAATGACATCGTCAAACAACAAATCGTGACAATTGCCTGGAGTCAGCCGCTGATGCGCAAGTCCAGGGCGACAGACCATCACAGTTCTGAGTTTGCCCACTTCCGAATGGACGCCAAATGTCCGTGCCATAATCCCGCCGTGGTGATGATCGCCGAACCCACGCCAGAGCGTAGTCTCGACCTTCACATAGGATCATCGGTGAACTGGGCGTAGTTGCTTTGATCTAAATCAAGGAGAACATGCGTTTCAGGATGTGAAGTGTGTTCATTTCTTCAGCACAACTATGCACGGCTAGTTTGTACGGCGTTCAGCGAGGAGCGGCGGTTGCCAATGCCGGTCGATTTGGTCATCCTTGCCGAACCGGTCGTCTTCGGTCGCCATCCGCACCGCTTCCTCTATGGCGCGCTTATAGGGGATGAGATTGACCGACCGGCTGCATTGCGGGCACGGGATTGCATCGTGCGCTTTAAGCCAGCGAAGGATTTCTCTGAAGCGATGGCCGCATTGCGGCTGGCTGCAGACGAGATTGAACAGCCAGAGATCGAGGAGGCTGATGCCCGGAGGCGGTGTCAGCGGCATGCCGGATTGCTCGGTAACGGGAGGTGCATTGCCTGAATGCTCATTCGGGCAACGCGCTCTGTTGGAAGAAGGTGGCTTCGTTTTCTCCGAGGCTCCCGAACCATTTCGAATAGAGCGATCCGAACTCCTCGGACCGGTAGATCCGGCTCAGGGTCCGGTCCACGAGCAGACGCAAATCCTCGTCGCCGCGGCTGAAGCCAAGCGCTATCGGCTCGTAAGTAAAGAGCCGGTCAATGACGAGCAGGTCCTCCGGGACGTTCCGCTTTTCTGCCAGCAATAGGATCGCGCGGTCTCCGAAGAGCGCGTCGGCCTTACGGTCGAGAACGCGCTGGACACCGGCGTCATAGCTCTCCACCGCCGTCACGCCGGCATCGATCTCAAATTGCTTGAGGCGGCCGGCGAGCCACCGCTCGCTCGTAGTTCCCTTGACCACCGCAAAAGTCTTCTTTTCCAAAAAGGTCCGTGCCGGCGAGCCGCGCCAAACCGGATGGGAAAGCGGCGGGGCGCCAGTCAGGAGCTCGCGCAAGAGCGACGGCGAATCGGCGCGAAGGAGCGCACCGATTCCACCTGGGAAAATCGGTATCGAAAAGGAGACTTCCTTCATTCTGGTCAATGTTGCCGACGCCCCGCCGCACAACAGGTCGATCTTTCCCTGCTGCACATCACTGAACCGGTCGGGGACCGTCACCGGTACCCATTCCACCGACAGCGTCGAGAGCCCGAGTTCGGTTTTCACCTGACCGGCGATCTTCTGGCACAATGCCACCGAGTATCCAGCCGGGGCACCAGAGGAGTCGCGATACGAAAACGGCTGAGCATCGGTTCGATAACCGAGGGTGAGCTTGCCGCCTGCCTTCACCCGATCGAGTGTCGCCGCCGAAGCCGGCGCCGCGTGCCCCGCCACAAGCAATGTGACGGCGAGCGCGCCAGTGGCGGCGAGAGCAAGCCGAAGCCCTGACCTGTGCTGCTCTTGTTCGAATGCACAGCGCATATCATGTCTCCTCTCGCATTTGCGATGCATCCCAATCACGCCGCCTTCTCCCGGTCGCTGATCACGAGCAGCGTCGAGGTGAAACGCGGTGCAATAAAGCCCCAGATCACGAAGCTAAGCGCCGTCACCAGCATCCCGCCGAGGACCGCATCCTTCCCCGAAGCGTATATCGCATAGACGCTGTACAGCATCGCGACGAGCGCGACAGCCACATTGCGGCGATACTGGAACGGCGTGACGTCGGCTTTCTGCATCATCATCATCAGCGCCGAAAGCGAGATGACATATGGGACGACATTCGTGACGACAGCCAAGTTTACCAACACCGAGAACTGCTGACTGAGGCTCGGCGAAATCGTCGACAACGCAAGCAAGGACTGAACGATCGCCAGCACCATCATACCGGTTATCGGCGCGCCCATTCGATTTACCTTGGAAAAGAGGCTGGGGAACATGCGTTCATCGGCGGCGGCCTTTCCGGTCGTCGCGATTGTGAACTGCCAACCCAGCAACGAGCCGAGGCAAGCGATCACGGCGAGCCCCATGATAACCGAGCCGACCGCCGGGCTGAACATATGGGCGTAAGCCGTTCCGAAGGGCCCGGTGGATGTCGCCAGCTCGGGGTTCGGCACAATGCCCTGGATCACGGTCGTGGACAGGATGTAGATGACGGCAGCGCCCAACGTCCCGAACATACAGGCGAGCGGAACGTCGCGTTTCGGGTTCTCGACCGCGGCGGAATTCTGCGCCGCCGACTCCATGCCGAGGAACGCCCAGAGCGTCAGCGAGATGCTCGATCCCATGCCCTCCACTACACTGAGACCCTTTGGATTCCAGGCTGCGACAAAGATCTCGGGCTTGAACCAGAACCAGCCGATCAATGACAGCAGGCCGACGGGAATGATGACGCCCCATACTGTCAGCGACCCGATGCGGCCAGTGACGCCCGGACCGCCGAAATTCGCGATCGTGGTAAGCCAAAGCAACCCGATGACACCGATGCAGGTCGCGATTGGCGTCGATGACAGCCAAGGAATGAATGATGAGAGGTAACCGACCGCGGAAATCCCGATCGCGACGTTGCCGATCGCCAGCGACAGGAAATAGAGAAAGAACACGAGGAAATAGCCCGACTTCCCGTACGCGTCCTCGGCGTAAGCGGACATGCCGCCAGGTCGCTGATTGAACAGGCCGGCCTGCGCAAAGCCGTAAGCGATGGCCATCGAGCCCAACGCGGTCACGATCCAGGACAGGAGCGAGATCGCGCCGACCTGTGCCATGTTAGTCGGCAACATGATAATGCCGGACCCCATCATGTTCACAGCGACGATGAAGGTCAGCTGGACCAAGTTCATCCGCTTTATTTCTTGCTGTCCCTGCATCGGGCGTCCTCCTTGGTCGACGCTCATGACACTCACTCGCGGACGACGTAGGTATAAAACTTGATGCGGCCGTCGATTCGTTCCTGGTACACCCCCTGCACTTCGTAGTTGAAGCCGGGGAACCGGTTGAACGATTCCTGGAACGCCAGGAAATAATCGAGCATCGGTTGCGCCTTGTCGTCCCAGCGTTCGCCGGGAACGATGACGCCGATGCCGGGCGGATAGATCAACGCGAGGGTCGCGGAGATTCGGCCCTTGATGCCCTCCAGCGGCACATAATCGACCTCGTTGGCGACGAGCGCCTCGTAGGCTTCTTTCGGTGGTATCGCGAGCTCCGGGAAGCTCGAGGCCCGGAAAGAGAGCCGTTGCAGCTCCTTTATGTTCGCCTCGCGATAGAAGCGGTGCATTTCGTTGCAAATCTGCCGCAGCGTGTAATCCTGATAGCGCTCACGATGGGCGTCGCATATGGTCGGCAAAACCTCCGGCAGCGCTGCATCACGATCCCAGAGATTTTTGAAATTCACCAGTTTGGCGATCAGCGTGTTCAGCTTGCTTTCGTCCTCCGCTGGCGTCATCAGGAACAGGATGCTGTTGAGGTCGCACTTCTCGGGGACAATTCGCTGCTCTCGAAGATAGTTGGCGACAACAGTCGCTGGCACGCCAAAGTCGCGGTATTCTCCTGTGCTCCGGTCGATCCCTGGCGTCAGCAACGCCAGCTTGTTGGGATCGACCATCGCGTAGCCCTGGGCATAGCCGGAATAGCCATGCCACTTGCTGCGCGGATCGAACTGCCAGCATTGCTGTTCGCGCTTGATCACGTCGGTCGGGATATCCTCCCAGCGTGCCTCCGCAGTGTCCGGTGTGAACGCCGAACCCTCCACTGTGACGACATCCGGCACGAAAGGATCAAAGAACCACTTCTCGTCGTCGCTGCGGCCGGTCTTCGCATAATAGTGACAGAACTCGCGGAGCTTCTTGCGGGCTTCGATGCCGAGCTCAATGCAGCGGTCCCACAGCACCTCGCCCGCCTTGCCCTCATGGACTTTGGCGTTGACATCGAGCGAGGCGAACAGTGGATAAAAAGGCGAAGTCGACGCGTTCATGAGGAATGATTCGTTGAAGCGCTTGTGCTCGATAAAGCGCTTCTGTCCCCTGATGTGCTCGTCGCGTTTATGGATCTGCGACGCCTGCGAGAACCCGGCACCCTGCTTGTGCACGGATTGCGTCGAAAAGAGCCCTGGCATCTCCGGGTTCAGCTGCTCGAGGCGCATCGGGCTGTGGCCGTCGAACAGCGGGTGGAACGCGTTGTAGCCAATCCACGCCTCGTCCCAGAGGACGTAATCGCAGAGGTGACCGATTTTCTCCAGCACCTTATGGACGTTGTAGATCGTGCCGTCGTAGGTCGCGAGCTGTATGCAAGCCAGCCGGAATGGGCGCTTGCCGGTGTGACCCTCGGGATCGGTCACCAGCGGGTTTTTGCGGATCTGCTCCCGCAGGTAATTCTCGTCCCAGGCATCCCAATCGACCGCGCCGATCATCCCAAACGAGTTGCGTGAGGTCGGCAAGAAGATCGGGATTGCGCCGGCCTGAACCAGCGCGCCTTGATGCAGCGATTTGTGATTGTTTCGGTCAAAGAGCACCAAATCGCCGCGCCGGAGCACCGCGTTGGTGACCACCTTGTTTGATGTACTTGTGCCGTTTAGCACAAAATATGTCCTATCGGCGCCAAACACCCGCGCCGCATATTTCTGAGCCTCGGCGGCTGCACCCTCGTGGATCAGCAGATCGCCGAGATCGACATCGGCATTGCACAAATCGTTGCGGAAGATGTTCTCGCCAAAATGCTTGAAGAAGAGCTGACCGGCGGGGGATTTTCGGTAGAACTGGCCACCCTGGTGGCCGGGACAATCAAACGCGATATTGGCTTCACCGTCATAGGCCATAAGGCCGCCGAAAAAGGGCGGCAACAGCGACAGCCCGTACTTCACGATGCTGGCAACGACCTGCTTGGCGTAAAAGACGGGAGTCTGCTGGCCGAGATAGATGTAGCCGTCGACTTCGCCAGTGGCCCCGAGAACGGCCAGATCGGTGATGCGATGAGAATCGGCAAGCCCCCACAGCGGAATCTGAAATCCGTTGGCGCGTACCGAGCGCGCAAGGTCGCGCGCCTTTTCGAGTCGCTCGCCGTCGATCAGCGCGATATAGGCGCCGACCGCGGCATCCTCCGACACATCCCGCTCGTAACTGTGCCCTATCTCGATCTCGAAGTTCTGAGCCGCGATCTGGTCGAGGAGTTGCTTCGTTTGCGGGTTGGCGGCGTCGACGATCGCGACCACTTTCAGCAGCCTATGAAAAGCGATCGGTATCGTCGGCGCCTTGACGTCGCGCGGGATCATTGGTCGAGGCCCCGTTTGACGCAATCGATCAAGTAGCGTTTACCCGTCTCGCCAGGCTCGAACCTCAGCCCATGTATATCAGTCTCGAAGCCGGGGAACCGCCGGTCGAAATCACGCGCGTACAGCAAATAGTCGTGTATCGATTTGGTCGCCGACGTCAGCCTCTCACCGGGCATGATCAACGGTATCCCGGGCGGATAGGGAACCACCATTACGGCTAAAGTCCGATCCATTAGATCGTCGATTTCGACGCTTTCCACCTCGCCACGCACCAGGCGCTCGTAGGCATCTGCCGGCCGCATCGTCATCTCGGGCAACGCCGTATACATGTCGCTCTGCGCCCGCGGCAGATCGTCCTCACGATAGGTCCGATGCATACGCTCGCACAGCTCCTTCAATCCCATTTTTGCGTAGGCTTCGGGATGCGCCTCTACCAATTGCGGCAGAACCCGCGCGAGCGAGGTGTTGCTGTCGTGAAGATCTTTGAAGTTCATGAGCTCCGTCACCAGCGTGCTCCATTTCCCCCGGGTGATGCCCATCGAGAACAGGACAAGGAAGGAGTACAAGCCGGTCTTCTCTATCTCGATGCGCCGCGCCGACAGAAATTTCGTCACGACGGCGGCCGGGATGCCGGGATCCTGCATGCTGCCATCCGCTGTCAGGCCGGGGGTCAAGATCGTGACTTTGACCGGGTCGACCAGAACATGGTTTTCGGCCAATTCCTTGAACCCGTGCCACGGGTCGCCAGGCTTCAACACCCACGCAGTTGTCGTCTCGACTGGATGCTCGACAATCTCGTCCGGCTGCCATACGTCGAACCACCACGAACCGTTCAGCTGCTTCTTGACCGCTGCCATAGCCCGGCGGAAGCCGAGAGCTTCCTCAATCATTTCCTGCACCAAAGCCCTGCCGGCAGGCGGTTCCATCATCGCCGCCGCTACATCGCAAGACGCAATGATTCCGTATTGCGGTGAGGTCGAGGTGTGCATCATGAAAGCGTCATTGAACCGTGCCATATCCAGCCGCGTCGTCTCACCATGCTGGATGTGGATCATCGACGCCTGCGACAGGGCCGCCAGCAGTTTGTGCGTGGACTGCGTCGCAAAGGTGATCGCACGCGGCGACCGCGCCGGCCGGGTCGATGAGATCGCGTGATAGCCGTCGTAGAATTCGTGAAAATTCGCGTAGGCGTACCAAGCCTCGTCGAAGTGAAGTACCTCGACCGTATCGCCGAGCGTCTGTTTGATTGCATCGATGTTGTAGCAAAGGCCGTCATAAGTGGAGTTCGTCATCACCAATAGACGGACTTTGCCGCTAGTTTGCGCCGCCATCGGACTCGCGGCGATCTTGTTGCGAATGGCTTCCGGCGTGAACTGATCACGCGCGATCGGGCCGATAATGCCGAACCCGTTGCGCGACGGCGTCAGGTAGATGGGCGTCGCGCCGGTCATCACGAGCGAGTGAAGGATGGATTTGTGGCAATTTCGGTCGCAGAGCACGAGGTCGCCTCGGCTGACCGTTCCATGCCAGACGATCTTGTTCGAGGTCGAGGTACCACCGACCACGAACAGGGTTTCATCTGCGCCGAAGATGCGCGCCGCGTTGCGTTCGCCGGCGGCTATCGGGCCGGTGTGATCGAGCAACGAGCCGAGTTGCCCGACCGATACGGAAATGTCGGATCGAAGCGTGTTCTCGCCGAAGAAATGATAAAAGAGTTGTCCTACCGGGCTCTTGCGAAAAGCGGTTCCACCGCCATGACCGGGCGTGTGCCAGGAGTAGCTGGCGTTCAACGTGTAATCCATCAAAGCCTTGAACATCGGCGGGGGCAGGCGATCGAGGTACAGCTGCGCGGAGTGGGCGATCGCCCGCGCCATAAACTCGAAAGAATCCTCGAACAGCCGCATGAAGGCGTTCGCGTGCTTGAGAACCCTCACGGGCACCATCTCGGCGGTCAGTTCATCGCCGAACAGAAAGATAGGCAGGCGGTCGTTGCGCTGGCGCTTCGCGGCAAGCACTTCTTCGAGGATGTCCCACCGGGTCTGCTCGTCCTCGACTCCGTCGACCGACACCAGCCAGCACGATTCGGCGTTGGTGACATTGACCAAGCGGCGGGCATCGTCGTAGCTGAGACCCGCTACGATCCGAAATCCTTCCTTCTCGATCGCGGCCGCAAGCTGCCGCATGCCGCGTCCGGCGGCCCGCTTTCCGTCATAGTCTTCGTCGATAATAGCCACGGGAAAGGCTTGCAAAAAATCCATAGCCGTTCAGATTCTCCGTGGACGCTTCGCTACTAGTTCCTCAATGCCAAAACATCGAAGAGCCATCACCTCCGAGCATTGACTCAAGTCAAATTCATGGCCGCGCGGACCTCGGCTCTCGATTAATGGAGGTGCCGTCGGTTGAGGACGGTCATTCCGCGGCGTGCGGAGTCTTATCGGGCAATCCGTCGTCGGCGTGTTGCTCCTGCGGGCGAGCCCCGGGCCGCAGTCGCTCGCGAACGGCCTGGAAGGCCACGTAAAGCGGCGGAATGGCGAAGATCCCGATGAAGGAGGCGAGGATCATCCCGCCGAACACCGGTGTGCCGACATCCCGTCGCGCCAATTGCGCCGCGCCGGTTGCGACGACGAGCGGGTACAGGCCGAGAATGAACGCAAACGAGGTCATCATGACCGGGCGAAACCGATCGCGTGCGCCCTCGATTGCCGCCTGAAGCAAAGGAATGCCGTGCTCGCGCCGTTCCTTCGAGAATTCGACGATCAAGATGCCGTTCTTTGCCGCCAGGCCGATCAGCACAACCATGCCGATCTGCGCATAAAGATCGAGCGTTAACCCGGCGAGGACGATAGATCCAACAGAGCCGAGGATGCCGATCACCACCGACAAAAGAACCGGCACCGGGATCGTCCAGCTCTCGTACAACGCCACCAGGAATAGATACGCAAACAGGACCGCAAAGCCGAGGATGATGGCGGTCTTC
>Ga0210400_10001549_pt1 | contig 22536 bp, 17 predicted proteins | sample IncBWH26MmetaG_FD_155456 | JGI IMG/M metagenome (GOLD analysis project Ga0210400, IMG submission 155456) | Forest soil microbial communities from Barre Woods Harvard Forest LTER site, Petersham, Massachusetts, United States - Inc-BW-H-26-M | ecosystem: Environmental > Terrestrial > Soil >...
CCGCTGTATTCGTCCCCACGGCTTTCATTCCCGGGATCACGGGCCGGCTGTATCAGCAATTCGCGGTGACTATCGCCATCTCGGTAATTCTCTCCGCGTTCAACGCCCTGACGCTTAGCCCTGCTCTGGCCGCATTGCTGCTTCGACCGCGCGAAGAGAGCCACGGCCTGCTGCGGAGATTCTTCGATTGGTTTAACCGGGTTTTTGAGCGAGCCACCGAGGGTTACGTCGGGTGGAGCGGCGTGCTGCTCAAAAAGACGGCCGTGGTGGTTGTGCTTCTGCTGGGGTTTTGCGTCGCAGCTGGATTCTTCTCCAGTCGCGTGCCGTCGAGTTTTCTTCCCGACGAAGATCAGGGCTATGTCTATGTGAACCTGCAATTGCCCAATGACGCGTCGCTCGAGCGCACATCACAAGCCGCGACACAGATCGAAAACATTCTGTCGAACACGCCGGGTGTGAAGTACACCACCAGCGTCATCGGCTTCAGTTTGCTCAGTTTTGTTCGCACCAGCTACAACGCATTCTTCGTCGTCACACTCAAGCCATGGGACGAGCGCAAGTCGAGAGACGAGCAGTTCCAGGCGATCAAGGCGCATTTGAATCAGCAGCTCTCTAAATTGCCGGCGGGAATCGCATTCAGCTTTTCGCCGCCGGCCATCCCGGGCGTCGGCACGTCGGGCGGATTCACGTTCATCCTCGAAGACCGCTCCGGGGGCAGCATCCAATTCCTGTCGCAAAACTTGAACACGTTTCTTGAGGCGGCGCGAAAGCGGCCGGAGATCGCCAGCCTGAGTACGACTTTTCTGTCGAGCGTTCCGCAGAAGTTTGTCGACGTCAATCGTGACAAGGTGTTGAAGCAAGGCGTCAATCTTTCCGACGTCTACCGCACCATCCAGGCGTTCATGGGAGGATATTTCATCAACTACTTCAACCGCTTTGGCCGCCAGTGGCAGGTCTACATCGAAGCCGAGAGCGAGGATCGTGCCAGCGCGGATAATGTCGGGCGATTCTATGTTCGCAACAGCAGGGGCGAGAACGTTCCGCTGGCTACGCTGACCACGGTGAAATCGCAGATCGGCCCGGAATTCACCATGCGCTTTAACGAGTATCGTTGCGCACAGATCAACGGGAGCGCGGCGCCGGGCTACAGCGCGGATCAGGCGACCGCAGCCCTCGAAGAGGTTTTCAAACAAGCGATGCCGCGAGAAATGGGATTCGACTACTCCGGCATCTCGTATCTGGAACAGAAAGCACGCCAGGGCGTGCCCCCCGCAGCCATCTTCGGTCTGTCACTGTTGTTCGTGTTCCTGATTCTAGCGGCGCTTTATGAAAGCTGGTCGCTGCCGTTCAGCGTATTGCTCAGCACGCCGGTGGCGATCTTTGGAGCGTTTGCAGTGCTATGGCTGCGCCGCATCCTGCTCAGCGTTTTCCTGCCGCCATACATGGTGCAGATTGAAGCCGACGTCTACTCGCAGATCGGCTTGATCATGCTGATTGGCCTGGCCGCGAAGAACGCGATTTTGATCGTCGAGTTTGCCAAGGACCAGTACGAACAAGGAAAACCGCTGGCCGACGCCGCGCTCGAAGGCGCGAGACTGCGCTTGCGCCCGATTCTGATGACATCGTTCGCGTTTATCCTGGGCTGCGTTCCGCTGTGGACGGCGAGCGGGGCGGGCTCGGTTGCCCGCCAGATCATGGGAACGGCGGTGATCGGCGGAATGCTCACTGCCAGCGCGATTGGAATCTTTTTCATTCCCGGCATCTTTTATATGGTCGAGAAATGGTCGGGCGCGGGGAAGGAACCTGCATCCGGCATATTGCCAGCGGCGCCTTCCCCCGCGCCGGGAGACTGAGGCCCTACAGGGTTGTGAATAGAACGCGCGGTCAAAGGAATCGTGCTATGAACGCCGTGAAAACGAACTCCGAAAAAATGAACACCGGAAGATTACTGACCGTCGTTGTAGGATCGGCCATGTTGGTCGGTTGCATGGTTGGGCCTAAGTATCATCGCCCTGCCGTTCAGACTCCGAGTTCTTTTCGTGACCTGGCAGACAACTCTCAGCTTCAGGCGCAGACTGCCTCGTACGCCGATCTTCCCTGGTGGCAGGTGTTTCAGGATCCGAAACTGCAGGAACTCATCCGCACCGCACTCAAACAGAACTATGATTTGCAGATTGCCACGGAACGTATTAATACAGCCCGCGCACAACTTGCGATTACGCGATCGAGCCTGTTTCCGCAGGTATCGGGCAACGCCAATTTCAGCGGGGGCAAGGAAAATCAAGAACAGTCCCGGTACAACTTTCTGACCTTGACGGCCGATGCAGCGTTCCAGTTGGATTTTTTCGGAAAGCTGCGCCGCGCCAACGAAGCAGCGCGCGCGCAAATGCTGGCCACCGAAGATGCACGCCAGGTCGTCGCCCTGACTCTGGTCAGCGATGTCGCGAGCGACTATTTCACGCTGCTGCAACTCGACCTACAGCTCGCGATCACGCGTGAGACAGTCAACACTCAAACCGATTCGGTAAAACTCACCCAGCTGCGGCTCGAGCACGGAGTTGCCACCAAGTTGGATGTGCTCCAGGCCCAGCAGGTGCTCGACACCGCGAATGCGCAGATTCCTGACCTGGAGCGGCAAATTGCCCAGGAAGAAGACGCTCTCAGCATCCTCCTCGGCAATTTCCCGCAAGACGTCGCACGCGGGATTCCGCTGGTCGAGCAAGCACTTCCGCCGGAAGTTCCGGCCGGGCTTCCATCGTCGATCATCGAGCGTCGGCCAGACATTCGAGAGGCAGAACAAATCTTAGTCGCCGCGAACGCCGACATCGGAGTGGCGAAGGCACAGTTCTTCCCGCAAATCTCCCTGACCGGGGCAGGCGGCGGTTCCTTTGGTCGGGACTCAGTTTTCCCAGGGCTCTTCTCCACACAGCTCGGCATCTGGTCCTATGGCGCGCAGGTGAGCCAGCCGATCTTTACCGGAGGCGCACTGAAAGGGAATTTGCATGTAGCTGAGTCGCAACAGCGACAAGCTCTCACCGCCTATCGACAGACGATCCAACGAGCTTTTGGCGACGTTTCCGATGCGCTCATCGGTTATGAGAAATTGCATCAGGTCCGAACCCGCCAGCAGGATTCGGTCGCCGACCTGCAGGAAACCGTCCGCATCTCCACGCTTCGCTACAAGGGCGGCACGACGACATACCTCGAAGTGCTCGACGGACAGCGGTCACTTTTCGGCGCCGAACTGACGCTCGCAGCTGCGCGGGGCGACGAATACCGAAGCCTCGTCCAACTGTACAAAGCGCTCGGCGGAGGCTGGCAACAGTAATCGTCGGGTAGTGGTGCGGTTTGAAAAAGGTTCGCATCCGGGCGAGTGGCGCGCGCCAAAACATCACGATGCCTACCGCTATAATCTCGACGCACCCTATAGTCAGCACATTCGTTGTTGCTCAAGAAGATCATGTCCGAGCGTGTCATGTCGGGGAGTTCCAGCGAGCAGATACGCGAATTGCTCGACTCCCTTTATCGCGTGGATTCGGGACGAATCCTGGCCACTCTGATCCGCCTGCTGGGTGATTTTGATCTTGCCGAGGAGGCCATGCACGAAGCCTTTGCGGCTGCGCTGAGCCTGTGGCCGAAGAGCGGAGTACCCGGCAACCCGCGACCATGGCTGATTTCGACGGCCCGATTCAAAGCCATTGATACTCTGCGTCGACGGTCGAGATTTGATGCGTCGCAAGACGAGCTCGTGCGCTATCTCGAAACGCAATCCAGTTCGGCGGAAGGGTCGAATCCCGAGAACAGCCTTGCGGATGCGTCCCTTGAAGACGACCGGCTGCGCCTGATCTTTACCTGTAGTCATCCATCGCTAGCGCCGGAAGCGCGGGTTGCGCTCACCTTGCGGGAGGTGTGCGGGCTGACCACCGAGGAGATCGCCAAGGCCTTCCTCACCACTCCGCGTACGCTGGCGCAACGCATTGTCCGTGCCAAGGCAAAGATTCGAGAGGAACGAATTCCCTATGAAGTGCCGACGCCGCAGGAATTGCCGGAGCGGCTGGGCGCGGTGCTTCAGGTCATCTATCTCGTCTTTAACGAGGGCTATTCGGCTGCGGCGGGAGCGGAGGTAACGCGAGGCGAGCTGACCGGTGAGGCGATTCGACTGGGCCGCTTGCTGATGGAACTTCAGCCGGAGCCGGAAGTGATGGGGCTGCTTGCCCTGATGTTGCTGCAGGAATCCCGTCGCGCCGCGAGAACATCTCCGACCGGCGAGCTGATTTTGCTGGAGAACCAAGACCGCGCGCTCTGGAACAAAGAGCAGATCGCGGAGGGAGTAGCATTGCTGGAGAAAGCCCTGGGGTACCATGGGAAGCACCGTGGGAAGTCCCGGCGGCAGAACCGCAGCGTCGGCTCGTATACACTGCAGGCTGCGATTGCGGCTGTTCATGCCGAGGCGGAATCGCTCGCCACGACCGACTGGCGGCAGATTGTTGCGCTTTACGACCAATTGGTGCGAATTCAGCCTTCGCCCGTTGTCCAGCTCAATCGTGCCGTCGCCATCGCCATGCGCGATGGTCCAGAGGCCGGTCTAGCGCATATCGACGCGGTGTTGGAACGTGGCGATTTGACAAATTATTACCTGGCGCATTCCGCCCGTGCCGATATGTACCGCAGGCTGGGCAGGACAGCCGAGGCTCGGGCGTCTTATGAGAAGGCGCTGGCGCTGACCCAACAGGAACCAGAGCGGCAATTCCTGCAAGAGCGGATTCGGCAGTTGAAATAAAAGATAGGGGGAGCCGGGACAGACGGAACGTTTCCCAATTTTTCGGCGCATGGAAATCGTAAACGTCCCGTCTGCCCCCATTTTTTCGTCGTCGCTCAACACTGCGTTGACGACCCTTCACCGTATTCTTAAGATAAGGCGTTCCTCGCAGTGAACGCATCGACTTGAGCAAAGACATATGATCGGCCAAACCATCTTGCACTATCGCATCCTCGAGAAGCTGGGCGCCGGCGGAATGGGCGTGGTATTCAAAGCTGAGGACACCAAACTCGACCGCTTTGTTGCGTTGAAGTTTTTGCCCGACGAAGTGGCCAAAGATGCTCAAGTCCTGGGCCGCTTTCGCCGTGAAGCCAAGGCCGCTTCTGCTCTGAACCATCCCAACATTTGCACAATTCATGAAATCAACGAGCAGGATGGACAGACGTTCATCGTGATGGAGTTTCTCGATGGCGTCACACTCAGGCAGCGCATCGCGGGACGACCATTAGAGACTGAGACGCTGCTGGAGGTAGCCATCGAGGTGGCGGATGCGCTGGACGCCGCGCACACCGGTGGGATTGTTCATCGCGATATTAAGCCCGCGAATATCTTTATCACCAAGCGGGGTCACGCCAAGATCCTGGACTTTGGTCTGGCCAAAGTGGCCCTGCCGCAAGCGCAGTCGCTGGGGCCCACGGCGGCCACCATCGCCGACAGCCATGAGCTTCTGACCAGCCCCGGCGCGGCGGTTGGCACTATCGCTTACATGTCCCCGGAGCAGGCCAAGGGCAAGGATCTCGATGCCCGTACCGATTTATTTTCCTTCGGGACAGTGCTGTATGAGATGGCCACCGGAGCCTTGCCTTTCCCGGGAGAAACTTCAGCAACCATCTTCGACGGTATCCTCAATCGAACTCCGCTGCCGCCGGTACGGTTGAATCCAACAGTACCACCCAAGCTGGAAGACATCATCAGCAAGCTGCTGGAGAAAGATCGCGATCTGCGCTACCAGGCCGCGGCAGAGCTTAGAAGCGATCTCAAGCGGCTCAAGCGCGACACCGAATCGGGGAGGCTCCGGATTCAGGATTCTGCCCAGGATGCTGCTCAGGACTCCGCGGCCGTTCGCGTTTCGAGTGCAAACGTCCCCGTCGCGGGAACCGAGCGCGGCTCCATTAATTCGACCTCCAGTGGTTCGGCCCTGGTCGCGGCCGCTCGCCAGCATAAAGCGGGGGTTGGAGTCATGGTCGCCGTCGTACTGCTACTCATCGCCGCGGCTGCGTTCGGCATATACAGCTTGTTTTTCGTCGCCCGTAGCCAGCCTTTCCAGAGCATCAAGATCAGCAAGATCAGCGGCACTCACAATGCTCGGCTCGGGGCCATGTCTCCCGACGGAAACTACCTGGCCTACGTGTTGAGTAACGAAGGTAGTGAATCATTGTGGCTGCGCCATCTGGCCAGCGAAAGCAACGTGCAGATACTTCCGCCAGATCATGTGCAATACTCCGCCCTGCGCTTCTCTCCCGATGGCAGCCACATTTACTTTTCGCATACCCTATTGGTCAGCGGTCCTGCGTCTCAGGAGTACGATCTCTACCGCATTCCCGTGCTGGGTGGAACTCCACAGCTTCTGATCAAGGATATAGACACGAATCCAAGTTTTGCTTCCGACGGGCGGCGCTTCGCTTTCATACGCGCCAACGATCCCGACCCTGGCAAGTACCACCTCCTGATCGCAAATGCCGACGGCAGCAGCGAAAAGAGCATTTCCGCCGGTCCAATGGCCAATGTGCTGTCGGATGCAGCCTGGTCGCCGGATGGAAAGGAGATCGTCGGTACGATCTTCGATCAGGCGGAAGACAGCATAACCGCAGTGATTTCGATTGATCCAGACACCGGTGCCCGGAGGATGATATCCAGGCCGCCATACACACTCCTAAGAAACGTGTCCTGGCTGCCCGATGGAAGAGCCTTGGCAGTAATTTACTCAAACAGGGAAACAAACTTCAGCCGGCAGCAGGTTGGGCTGATCAGTTATCAGGATGGCAAGTTGCGTCCAATTACCGCCGACACCAATGACTATGCCAACTTGAGTGTCTCCGCGGACGGCGCGACCATTGCCACTGTCATGCGCCAGTCGGTGCGCGACGTCTATGTAAGTTCAGGCCTAAAGGTCGATTATTCCGATGCCAGGCAAGTTACATCGGGAGACGCGGTGCCGGCGGTCGCGTGGGCGAGAGACAACAATCTGCTGACCGAGCAGGGGCAATCCATTCGGGAGATCAGCCCAAACGGCGAACTCAAGGGGGAGATCGCTTCCGAAAAGGAATCTGCGGCGATGCAGCCTAACGGCTGCAGCGACGGCCACGTTATTTTCGCGCGCGCGATGGTGAAAACCCTCTCGGTGAACATCTGGCGCAGTGAAGCGGATGGCACCGGGTTGCACCGTCTCACCGAGGGCAAGAGAGATATGTATCCGGTGTGCTCCCCGGATGGCAAAACCGTCTTTTATATGGATATGACCGTTCCTGCCTATATGAAAGTGTCCATCGATGGAGGTCAGCCGGTACGAGTTACAAAGGATTATGCGGAATTCAACGCCGGTTTTGACGTTGCCCGCGACGGAAAGACGCTTGCGCTGGGCACCTACGATTTCAAAGCCCAGAGGCCAACGCTCTCCCTCGCTTCTCTTGATTCCGGCCAGGTCCTGCGAACGTTCGAGTACGACCCGCGGCATCAGGGGCAACCCCGCTTCAGCCCCGACGGCAAAGCCATCGCCTACCCTGTCCGTGAAAAGGGAGTGGACAATTTGTGGCTGCAACCGCTGGACGGCGGCCCCGGCCGACAGTTGACGAGCTTTACCTCACTAAAAATCTACTCCTATCAATGGTCGCCCGACGGTAAAAGCCTGGCCCTGGTCCGGGGAGACTCCCCCTCCGATCTGGTGCTGATTCAGGAATCCCAGAAAAAGTAACTGATCTCCGTAGCGATGGCGTCCCGCTGGCGCCCCATTTCACGCGTTCTTTGCGAGAAAGCCTGCCCTGAGCGAAGCCGAAGGGTGTGGCTTTTCGCCGCTCCGCGGAACTTTCTGTTTCCGCCGGGTAATACGCTACGCGAAAAATCTGGAGATCGCGTGTCGATTTCCGGCCACCCCGTTCGACTAGCAAGTGGAGCCGCACTGCGCATCCGGCGCCTGGCAGCTCGCAACTTGCAACTTTTCAGGCCCAGCGCGGTGCAAGCTCTTATATAAAAGTAGCGGGCCGGATACTGTGTCCGCACAACGCTCGATACTCGATACTCGATACTCGATACCCGTTACTCAGTACACAAGGAGAACGCCATGCGTTTCATGATGATCATGTTTCCGAAGGAGTACCAAACCGCAAAGCCCGGCTGGGCACCCGACCTCAAATCCATGGAGGCGATGGGCAAGTACAACGAGGAACTCGGGAAAGCCGGGGTGCTGCTCGCGCTCGACGGGCTGACCCCGCCGGCTACGATGAGCGCGCGCGTCACCTTCAAAAACGGAAAATCGAAAGTGACCGATGGTCCGTTTACCGAAGCGAAGGAAGTGGTCGGTGGGTACTGGATCATCCAGGTGAAGTCGCGCGAAGAGGCGCTGGAATGGGCCTCGCGCATCCCCGGAGGGGATAACGAAATGGTCGAGGTTCGCCGGATGTTTGACATGACCGACTTCGATCCCGAGGCCCAAAAGTATATCCAAGAGAAGTTCGGCGACGACGTGGCCGCTGAGATGCGCCAGTAGTAAGAAAACTCTGCGCGCTTGGTCGATTTCGCGACTCCCCAACGACTATAGGACAAGAGGACGATGAGCTACGGTTCCCGAGTGAACCGGAAACGAGTCATCGGAAACAAGTCACAGGAACCAAGGAGAAAAAGTCATGCCACAGTATCTGGTTGCTAATTACATGCCCGACAATTTCGATCCGTCCACCGTAACCGAAGCGATGATGGAGGAGATTCACGCGCTCAACCGCGAAATGATTACTGCCGGGGTGAGGAAGTTCGCCTGCGGGATTTCCCCGGCTGGCAGCGCGAAGACGCTGCGGACCCAGCCCGACGGCAAGGTGCTCGTCACCGACGGGCCGTACACCGAGACCAAGGAGCACATGGGCGGATTTTGGATACTGGAATGCGCCGACATGAACGAGGCGCTGGCATGGGCGAAGAGGGGTGCCATTGCCTGCGATGTGGCCGGCGAGGTGCGCGAGCTTCTTTTCTTCCCGGCTCCTGAGAAAGCAACGGAATAGTCTCAGCCGCCGCGACTTCGGAATAGGCACCGTGGTGAATAATGTCTTGAATAATTATGAGCAATCAACTTACTCGTCGCGATTTCGCTATCCGCACCGCCGGCTTTGGTCTGGCCGGTTTTAATCTGGCTATGGGACTCGCGCCTGCAGCTACGCTGGCGGAGGCTGCGCAAGCTTCGCGTTCAGAAGCCGTGCGCTCAGAAACTTCGCCGGCCGTTGCGGATCCATATTCCCTTGTCGATCCGGAACTTCTTCCTACTCTCAAGCAGTTCCCCGCCTATGACCTTACAGCGGAGATGGTCCGCCAGTTCCGGCAAATGCCCGGCATGCCGCCGTTACCTGCCCCCGCGCTGCAGCCCGTGGAGCGGCGTATCCCCGGGCCGCCCGGAGCGCCCGAGGTTCGTCTGTGGGTGGTCGATCCTGCGCCGTCGGAGAAGGGCAAGCCGCTGTTACTTCACATGCATGGCGGCGGCTTCATGATGACCGATCCTATGTTGATGCCGCGGCTGCAGGGGATCGCGACGGATTGCCATTGCGTCGTGGTCTCGGTGGACTACCGGCTGGCTCCGGAGACGCGATATCCCGGCGCGCTGGAGGACAATTACGCCGCGCTGAAATGGGTTCACGCCCATGCGGTGGAGCTCGGCATTGATCGCTCGAGGATTGCCGTGGGCGGTGAGAGCGCGGGCGGCGGCCACGCAGCCAGCCTTGCGATTCACGCGCGCGACCGCTACAAACGCGACCGCAACGAAGAAGATGTTCCCATCTGCTTCCAGTTGCTCATCTACCCCCAGCTCGACGACCGAACCGGCAGCTCGCAACCAGCGCCTCCCGGCATTGGAAACTTTTTGTGGACTGCGAGTGCCAATCGTCTTGCCTGGAGCTCGCTGCTCGGGGTTCCAGCGGGATCGTCCAAGGTGCCGGCAGCGGCCGTACCGGCCCGCGTGGCCAGCGTCGCCGGCCTGCCGCCGGCTTGGATCGGTGTCGGTTCCATCGACCTGTTCGTCGAAGAAGACATGGAGTATGCGCGCCGGCACGTCCATGCCGGAGTCGCAACCGAACTGTTGGTTGCGCGTGGTGCTTTCCACGGATTCGATCTCCTCGTGCCCGACGCCGAAGCCTCCAAACAATTCAGCGCGAGTTGGAAGTCTGCGCTGCGCAAGGCATTCGCCACTGCCCATTCTAAAGAGGAAAACAATGCCCAAGAAAATTAGCGGAATCGCAATCAGAAACTTTGCACTGCTACTCGTGCTTGGTACGGCATATCGGGCGGGGGCGCAGGCCGCCATGAAACCGTCTACCACCACAACGTATGCGAAGATGGCTCCAATCGACCAATACCTCATGACCGATCAGAGTGAGGAAATCGCCTTGGCGCGCAGTGCGGCACCGGACTCCATTGCACACGATGCGGAAGTGCAGGTTCTTGGACGGCATGGTTTCGAAACGGCGGTCAAAGGCTCGAACGGTTTCGTGTGTATCGTGGGACGGGGCTGGACGTCTGCAGGCGATGCTGACTTTTGGAATCCGAAGGTGCGGGTTCCCATGTGTTTTAACGCGGCAGCCGCACATACTTACCTTCTGCGCCTCATCAAAGAGACCGAGTGGGGATTGGCGGGGCGTACGCAAGCTCAGATGACCGAGTCAATCAAAGCTGCCATCGCCAAAAAAGAGTCGCCGGCGATGGAGCCTGGCGCGATGTGCTACATGCTGTCGAAGCAAGGCTACGGCGGCGAGACCATCCCCCACTGGCCTCCTCACCTCATGTTTTTCTATTCGGACACCGACCCCGCGATCTGGGGAGCGAATCAGCCAGGTTCCCCCGTCGTTGGTATGAGCGACCCTGTGGAGCACCTGACGTCGTTCGTGATTCCTGTGCAACGCTGGTCGGACGGAACGGAAGGCCGCTAAGCCGGACTGTGCAAAGGGCGCATAAGCGCCCGTACACAAGAAAAGGAGAATCCAATGAGAAATGTGATCTACGCGATCAACATTACGCTGGATGGCTGCTGCGACCACACCAAACAAATTGCCGATGAAGAAGCACATGAATATTTTACGGACCTCATGCGAGATTTCGGCCTGCTCGTCTTTGGGCGTAAAACCTATCAATTGATGGTTCCTTATTGGCCGGATGTCGCAAAAGATCCTTCTTCGACAAAAGCGGACGTCAAATTTGCCCGAGCCTTTGACTCCATCCCGAAGATTGTTTTTTCACGATCATTGGCCGGCGTCGAAGATAAGAATACGAGAATTGTTCGCACGAACCTTCGCGATGAAATCCTTAAATTGAAGCAGGAACCAGGCAAGAGTATTTTGGTCGGCGGCGTGGATATTCCTTCCCAGCTTATACAGCTTGGCCTGATTGACGAATTTCGTTTTGTCGTTCAGCCAATCATTGCCGGGAAAGGGAGACGGTTGCTGGAAGGTGTCAGCCTGCCGGAGAAATGCCAACTAAAACTTGTTGAGTCAAAGACTTTTAAATCAGGATGTGTTGGGCTTCGTTACTTGAAACAGTGACACAGGCCGAAGAATCTTTCGCATGCAGCTGTTGTGACGTAATGTGCTTGAGCATCTAATTTCGAGCGTTCTAGTTCGCTGATCAGCACGTACACGTGCTCGGGCTTCACTACGTAGGCGATGATGTAGCAGGCGTACCGGGCGCGGACGCGCTCAAGGGTTTGCTCGAAGGTCTCTTTCGCCGTTGAGGTATCGAGCAGGGGCATTCGGTGATAACAACTGAACGTGATGAAATGCAGGCAGCGCTGGTTTTGATAGCGGACTGGTTTGACGTGCATTCACGCTGATTGTAGTCGGCGCAGAGTGCCCACCCTCCCGCAAAAGGCGCGGGAAGGGTGGGGCAACCCCGAATTGGGAATTCCATGCGGGAGGTTGGGCCTGCGCCCGTTTCTTGTCACGTGCCGCAACAAAATCAAAAGGCGCGCGCGGCTTCAGCGCCAGGGGCTCGAACCTGCTTAGGCTGAGGACGCAGTAGGAAATAGAATGCGACGACGTGCGTGATCATGAGCACCGGCACGTAGATGATCGGGATCGCGTAGGTGGCGCCAAGCTGCCCCGCTATCGCAGGAAGGCCGACCTGGACGGCGTGGTAATAGTTGAGGATGAGGTCAACCAGTCCAACCAGATTGAAGGCAACCACGAATAGCCAGAAGAGTGGACGCATCCTTACCGTGAGAAGGGCGAGGATGGCGAGCACCCCGGTTGCCAGGTCCCAATATGCGGCGAACGGGGCGAAGCTCGCAGGCAGATTGCCGACGACACCTGGAAGAATAAAAACGAGCCCGAAGAAGCGGAAGCTGTGCAGGGTAGCGATAGCGCGATGCGCTTCGACCTGGTCCATTGACTTGAGCCTGGGCAGGAAATACGTGCCGAAGCAAAGCAGCCACGCGACATAACCCAGAACGAGATGCATACGGAAGATGGTTTCTGGCGACATTTGGCCTCCTAATTGAGCTGATTGGTACCATTTGGTACCATACGCTTTAGACGTGGCGACAAGAGAAAGGTTGCGCATAAAATTTCTTTCACCCTCGAACGCATGATGGTACGATGCGGTACCAAGGGTCGGCAGGGAGAGAATGATGGCTACGGCATCAATGTCCAAACGCCGCCAGGAAGGCGGCGACGAACCCAGCGTGCGCAAGCGCATCCTTAAGGCGGCTTTTGCGGCGTTCATGAAGAGCGGCTACGCAACGACTAGTACGCTTGAGATCGCGACACGCGCGCGCGTTTCGAAGCGAGAGCTTTACCGGATCGTTGGCAAGAAGCGGGAAATGCTGATCGCCTGCATCAGCGATCGCGCCCAGCGACTGGACGTGCCCGCTGACCTGCCCGTGCTGCGCGATCGCGAGGCCCTGGAGCAGGTGCTGGTTTCTTTCGGGACGAGGGTCGTCCGCGAGGTGAGCGATCCCACGGTTATTACGGTATTCCGACTGGCGATCGCGGACGCGGTCCAGGCCCCCGAAGTGGCGCGTGCGCTTAATTCGATAGGCCGCGAGACAAGCCGCGCCGCCCTGCGCAGGATCATGGCACTGGCCGTGGCGTCCGGACTGCTCACCGGCCGTCCTGCCGAACTTGCGGAGCAATTCGTCGGCCTGCTCTGGGGCCAATTGATGGTCAGCCTGTTGCTCGGCGTCGCCAAGCGACCCACCGCCCGCGAAGTCGCGGGACGCGCCCGCAGCGCCGCAGCCGCCTTCCTGCAACTTCATCCGGTCGCGAAGGAGCAAGCGCCTGAATAGACATCCGACCGCCTGTGTGTCCAACGGTTTACCCGGGAGTCGTGGGTTTCTTTCGCTGCAGGCGATCAGAGAAGGTACGGCACCAGGGCGGCGGTCTGTCGGGCATAGGTGGCATACGTCTCCCCAAACTGGGAGCGCATCCACTGCTCCTCCATGCGGAGCTTGAGCCAGAACGCGATCAAGATGAGGACGAGAACGATGAACCCGCGCACCTGGGAAATTGCAATCGCCATGCCAAGAAATCCGGCCAGAATGCCGGTGTAGATTGGGTGACGCACCACGGCATAGGGACCGGTGGTGATCAGCTCGTGGCCCTGTTTGATGGTGACGGAGCTGCTCCAGTTGCGGCCGAGGTGCACGCGCGCCCAGACGGCGAAGAGAAGGCCAGCGACGGTGAGGGTGGCTCCCAGCCAGAAGGGCCAGTAACCCTGCGGCCAAAGCTGGACGTAAAGCCAGGGCAGCGGGATGCGGGGTATTGAGAGTAAACCGATCGCGATCAGGAAGATGAAGACGCGGAGGATTCCAGAAGCTGCGGGCTCGAGACGCTGATTGGCTTTGGTATCCGCAGCTTTGAGCCGCCAGTAGACGACAAAAACGATCCAGACCACGGGAAAGAAACCTTTGTAGAACCAAAGCATGTGGACCTCCGGAGGCTAAGAATACTACGCAGGCGGGATAAGAATACTTTGTCTCTGCTGTCGATTTTCTCCGTGCGCAACGACTATAGGATGAACGATACAGCGCGCAAGGCTGTGCTGCTGTCTCCCACCAGGAGGAGAAGAACAATGAAATATGTCTGTTTGGGATACTACGACAAAGGCAAACACGAAAGCATGACCGAGGGCGAGCAACACGCGATGTTCGATACATGTTTTGAATACGACGACCATCTTCGCGCCAACGGGCATTTTGCTGGCGGAGAAGCGCTTCAGCCTGCGGAAACCGCGTTGACCCTGTATTGGAAGAACGGCAAAGTCGCGACTACAGACGGTCCGTATGCGGAAACCAAGGAACAACTGGGCGGCATTCTCGTGCTTGAGGCGCGGGACCTGAATCATGCTGTACAGCTTATGGCGCAGCATCCGGCCCTGAAGTATGGCAGCATTTTCGAGATTCGGCCGGCGGCGGACTTGAACGAAATGATGAAGCAGAGCGAGCGGCGGCGGCGAAAGGATACCTCGCGATGAGGGCGGCCAGAATAATGACAGCGAGAATGACGACGGAAAGAATGATCGGTATCATGACAAGCTGAGATGAGCAGTACTTTTGGCAAATGTGATGCCGGTACGCCGGCAGGGAGGCTAAGAACATGTCCTTTTTCCGCGATCTTAAAGTTGCGGCTTATTCGTTAGTTCGGACTCCGGGGCTGGTGATCGCGGTGGTGCTCACCCTGGCGCTCGGCATCGGGGCGAACGCTGCCATTTTCACGCTGGTGCGCGGAGTCCTGCTCAAGCCTCTGGTCAATCGCGGCGAGGACCGGCTGATCTATATGCGGCAAAGCGCTCCCGGCATCCGCGACGAAAACTCCACGTTTTCCGTGCCCGAGCTACAGGACTTGCGGGCGAACGTGAAAACCGTGAGCGAGTTTGGCGACTTTTCCGCCATGGACTTCACCATGATCGGCCTCGGCGAGCCGCGTTCGATTCAAGGTGGCGTAGTCGGCGGCAGTTATTTCGATGTGATGGGGCTTCGTCCGGTGCTCGGTCGCCTGATTGGGCCTCAGGACGACGGTCCTAACGCCGCCGGCGTTGTCGTACTCACTTACCGTTTCTGGACGAACTCTCTTCACAAGGATCCTTCGGTCATCGGTAAAACCGTTCGCCTGGGTAGTGTCGGTGATCGTTCGGCGACAGTTATTGGCGTGCTCGAGCCTTGCGTGCCGTATCCGCAAGATACCGAAATTATTTCCAACATCGTGACCAGCCCGCACCATCTTTCGGCAACCATGGTTACCGGCCGCGTCCATCGCATGACTGAGCTTTTCGGCCGTCTGGCTCCCGGAGCCAGCGTCGATCAGGCTCGCGCTGAACTGGGCACAGCGTACTCGGCGATGAAGAAGGAGCATCCCGAAGCGTATGCGCAGGAAGCAAACTTTCAGATCGGGGTGAAGTTGCTGCGTGATCAGATCACGTCGGGCGCCCGGACCGTACTGCTGGTGCTGCTGGCAGCGTCAGGGCTGGTCTTCATCATCGCGTGTTCCAATGTTGCCAATCTGGTTCTGGCACGGACGGTTCGCCGCGAAGGGGAGCTGGCGGTCCGCGTGGCGCTGGGCGCAAGCCGGGGAGCGTTGCGCCGTATGCTGTTGGCCGAAAGCCTTTTGCTCTGCGGCGCGGGCGCCGCGCTTGGTGTAATCACCGCGCAGCCGATGGTGGCCGTCCTGGCCCGTTACGCTTCGCGCTTCTCCGTTCGTGCGCTCGATCTCAAAGTCGATTGGAGCTTGCTTTGGGTGGGAGTAGCGCTGGCGATCGTTGCCGCGGTGATTCTCGCATTCGTCCCGCGCCTGCCCTCTTCTTCGGGCACGTCCGGCAATGGACTGAACCTGGCATCATCCAGCGGAAGTGTGCGGATCACGGGCAGCACGAGCCGCCGGCAGCGGATCTTCGCGGTCACACAGATCGCCGCGTCGTTCGTGCTTCTGGTTGGTGCAAGTATGTTGATCACTACGCTGATCGCACTACAGAAGGCGCAGACGGGTCTGGACACGCAGCACGTTCTGGCTATCGATGTTCCGGCCATGTCCTTTGGGAAAACATCCCAGCAGGTCGTCGATTTCTACAAGGAATCGATACGCCGCATTGATGCCCTGCCGGGCGTGAGCAAGACCGCGTTTGGCAACGTGGTTCCCTGGCGCGATGCCGGCGGTCCCACGTCTCCTGGTCTGCAATTCTCCGCCGACGGACACGTCCATGCTTCCGGAGTAGAGGATCCGCGGGCGCAGTGGCGCGTCATCTCGCCCGGATTCTTTGCGTCGCTGGGCGTTCCGATTATCGCGGGCCGCGATTTCAATGCGCTCGATCGTCAAAATAACGAAGGTCAGAATAATAATGCAGAGCCTGTCGTCATCGTCAGCGCGACCCTCGCCCAGCGCATGTTCCCCGGCCAGGACGCGGTGAATCGGCATGTCTATTGGACGGACCCCGTGCTGCAATTCTTCGGTGGGACCGATGTCGAAAAGGCGCGTCTTCTCGCGCCCCACCGCATCATCGGCGTCGCCGCCGATATTGACGATGAACACGTCGTTCCCGAACCCGCGCTCACGGTCTATGATCCCCTCGATGAGGGTCCCATTTTTGGTGGCCGCCTTTTCATTCACACCAGCGCGAATCCTTATACTCTGGTCCCGTCGGTCACGCGCATCATTCGCGGCATGTCCGCCGAGCAGCCGGTGGAACGGGCCGCGACTCTCGAAGACATTCGGGCAGAGGTGCTTACTCCGGATCGTTTGAATTCGGTTGTGTTCGGCGTATTCGCCGCTGTTGCGTTGGCGATTGCAGTGGTAGGCGTCGCGGGAGTGCTGGCGTTTTCGGTGAGCGCGCGGACGCGGGAATTCGGCATCCGGATGGCCCTTGGATCGGAGCCGCAACGGCTGCTCAAAGGCGTGATCGCAGAGGGCGCGATGATGGCTGCGGCGGGCGTCGTTGCAGGCGCGGCATTCGGGTTCGCGCTAGCGCGCGTAGCGGGAAGATATTTCCTGGACGTCAGGATGCCGGGCGCATTGCCCGTGTTTATCTCTGCCTTCGTGCTGATGGCGGTCGCGGTGATCGCGTCGGTGCTGCCCGCGGCACGCGCGGCGCGCGTCAATGTGATGCAAGCGTTGCGCTCCGAGTAACGGGTGGGGTCAGTGGTCGCGAGTTGGTCCGAACTGGCGCCGGTGGCCCGAGCCGGCGCCAGTTCACGCGAGGGCTGAGAAGTTAAAGGGTTTGCAGGAAGTTGACCAGGTCCTGCATCTGCTGCGGCGTGAGGCCGATCTGGAAGCGTTGGTTATAGAAATTCACGACTTGCGGCAGACTGGCCGCAACTCCGTCATGGAAGTAAGGCGCACGTGCGGCCAGACCTCGCAGAATAAGACCCTTGCCTCGGCCGATGTCGCTGCATTGTCCGGTGACCAAGGCTTTGCCGGGATCGGAAGTGTAGTAGGTATTGCCGGCGAGCGGCCCCTGGGTGCAGACCAACTCAAACACCGGCAAGAGCGGCATTTGCAGTTCCTTGAGCCCCGCCAGGATGTTCGGGTCGGTTTCATACAGTGGCGAGCGGCTGGTTCCAATATCCAGGGGCAAAGGGAGCGAGTGATTTCCCACGTTAAACGTATCGTGGCAGGTGGTGCAGGTTCCCGCAATCGTCTGACTGCCGGTGGTGAGTCCGGGGACATTGCTGATCGTCAGGGGTTGCGTGTTGAAGATCTGCTCCCCGCGCGCAATGGAAGCTTGCTGTGGATTCCGGGAGTTCTGGAAGGACGCGTAGATCGTAAATGCGTCGGGCGTGAACGGCTTGTGCTGAGGATCGGCGCCCAGAGAATCGTTGATTCCCGGGTAGTAGTTCTGTGTGGATAGATACTGCGGTCCACCCTGTGCCTTTTTCGAGAGATCCCCGGCGCCGAAATCAAACAATTGCGCAGAACTGAGAGCCAACTCGAAGTTCACGATGCTGCTGAGTTGCGCTGGCGTGGGAGCCTGTCCCTGGGCATGGATCGTAGTTGCGTCAATTGCCTGTTGCGTCAAGTCGGCGTTCAGGTTGGTGGGGAAGGTTTGCCCATTGTTCAGAGGAAGGGTGAACGATTCCCGGCCATCAAACATGACCGCACTCAGGAAACCTAGATTTGTAGTTGGTAACGGCCGGCGATAGACGGAGACTGTCTGCACCCCCTGGGAATCGGTGGTGAGAGCACAGCCATACGGATCCTGCACGGCTGTGATCGTGTATTGCGGCGCGGATGCGTCGGTAGTATTGGGCGGAACGGTCAGTCCGATGCGAATCAGTCCGTTGTTCAGGACCAGACTGTTGTTGATGGGACCGGTGGGACAAGTCGAACCATCGATCTGCGCAAACAGCGGATCCTGGCCTCGGCTGATGAAGTACCGGACTTGCGCGTCGACGGCGCTCAGTCCGAATGCGTTGTTGGGTTCATGGCAAGTTCCACAGGTTCTGCCGTTGGTGCCGAGACTCTGGAAGAACGGACCACTCAGATCGACGCTCCCCGTGTTGCTGTAAGTCGCGGAGAGCCCAGTGGAGTCGAGAAATGGAAACAGATTGCGCAGGTAAACGTCAGCGATCGCGGAGCCTGTCGCGAGCATGACTACGCCAACAATGCAGACCACGATTCGGCGGCGCAGCCAGCCGGAAACCGAAGCAGGAACGTGCTGACGCACTTTTCGCAAGAAAGAAACTGTACGGAACTTGTCAGACATTTAAGACTCTCCTTCATTGACTTGTGTAATTCTCGGTACCGGCTGATACAAAACTCTCACCCGGATTTCTGGCCTTTCACTCTCGGGTCTCGGTTCTCCGAGTGCTGCCGCGGCTGAGACAGCTGATGAATCGTTTCGCAAGGGTCGTTGCGCCCTGCCAAGATCGGTGAGCGCTCTCGGATGATGCCCCCAGGCCCCGCTGATTCCCTGCTTTATCCAACCCGGCATTCACTTCTGCCTGCGGTACGAACTCCGCCTCACTCCCACATTCACTGCACCGGGATCGGGTGACTTGCCTTCTCGTGATCACCAGAACCTGGTTGGTTTCGATCGTGACTTCCGTGACCACCTTGCGTCGGTTCACCAGTCTTCCTCGTTGCCCAGCGGGGAAATCGGTGGTAGATTGCTTCGCATTTGGTATCGCACCGCTTGCTCCCCCGTCCAACGCGGTGCAGAATGCACGAGGGCGACCCCCAGAGTCTTCAAAACGCAGCTCAAAAGTTCTCAAAGGTTTTTAGATGGCAACTAAGCCAAGCCAAATCAAGCACTTGTATGAGTTCGGACCTTTTCGTCTGGATCCTCAAAGAAGGCTCTTAACGCGCGGCATGGACACCGTCCCGCTGACTCCGAAGGTGATTGAAACGCTGGTAGTCCTGATCGAAAATCGGGATCGAGTCGTTTCCAAAGACGATTTGATGAAGATGGTGTGGCCCGACAGCTTCGTCGAAGAGTCCAATCTGAGTCAGAACGTCTTCGTGCTCAGGAGAGCGCTGGGCGACTCCTCCCAGGAGAGGCGCTACATCGTTAATGTACCTGGGCTGGGCTATCAGTTTACCGAGGCCGTTCGAGAGGTCGAGGACGCGAGACTCGGGACCACGCAGGAAGTGGAAGAGACTCTTCGGTTGGAGAGCCATACTCTGGCGCGGGTCGTGGTTGAAGACGTTGTTCCACGGAAGGGCTCGGTTGGAATACGAACCGGAATGGTGCTGGCGATGGCGGCGCTGGTGGCGATCAGTGCTCTGGTTTATCGATCCCGGGGCGGAGGCTCCCGCGAGCGAACTGGACCTGTGGTAGCGCTTCCCGCCGTGAAGTTGCGACCCTCGGTCGCGGTCCTCGGTTTCCGAAATCTGAGCGGACGCGAGGATACAAAATGGCTTTCCGTGGCGCTGGCGGAGATGTTGAATACCGAACTGGCTGCGGGAGAACACGTCCGCATCGTCCCAGGTGAGCAAATCGCCCGGGCCCGGCGCGACCTGCCCTGGGGCGACGAGGCTGACACTCTGGCCAAAGACTCTCTGCTGCGCCTGCGATCGAACCTGGGAACCGATTACGTTGCCCTGGGTTCGTACACTATTTTGGAACAGGGAAACAAGAAGTTGATCCGGCTGGATCTTCGACTGCAAGACGCGATTGCGGGAGAAACCGTGGCGGAAGATGCGGTCACGGGAAATGAGGCTGACCTGTTTGACCTGATCTCTGAGGCCGGGTCCCGGATGCGGGAACGCCTGGCGGTGGGCAACATATCAAGTGGGGAGGCAGATCAAATCCGGTCGTCGTTGCCATCGAGTCCTAAGGCAGCGCGGGCGTACGCGGAGGGACTGGCCAAGCTGCAGAATTTCGATGCGCTCGCCGCCCGCGATCTATTCGAAGCGGCGATCGCCGCCGATCCCAAGCATGCCCTCTCGCACTCCGGGCTCGGCGATGCGTGGGCCCAACTGGGCTACGATGCCAAGGCGCGGGAAGAAGCGGCGAAAGCCTTTGCTCTCTCGAGGAGTCTGTCGCGCGAGGAGCAGCTTTCCATCGAAGGGCGATATCGAGAATTGTCCAACGATCTGCCCGCGGCAATCGAAATCTACCGCACCCTCAGAGGCTTCTTTCCGGACGATGTAGGCTATGCCCTTCGATTGTCTAACGCACAATCGCGCTCCGGCCAGGGACAGGGAAAAGATGCGCTGCAAACCGTAGCTCTTATGCGCAGTCTTCCCGCACCTGCCAATGCAGATGCCCGCATCGACATCGCTGAAGCTTCGGCGGCTGAGTCCCTGAGTGATTTCAGGCGCAGCCAACAGGCCGCCATGGCGGCCGCTGCGCGAGCCGATGCCCAAGGAAGCCCGCTGTTGTTAGCCGCAGCTAAATCCAAAGAGGCTTGGGCTTCGACGCGTCTGGGAGATCCAGACCGGGCGTTTGCCGCCTACTCGAAAGCTCGTGAGCTCTGGATGGCTGGTGGTAATCAGCGGGGCGCTGCCGCTGCTCTGGGAGGAATCGCCGATCTGCTGGGCGACAAGGGCGATTTCGTGGGTGCGCGTAAGGCTTTCGACGAAGCCCTTCAGGAATTTCGCAAAATCGGAGACATGAAGAACCTGGCCTCCTGTTCCCACAATTTTGGAGTGCTTCTGACCAATCAGGGAGATTTACCGCAGGCCAGAAAGCATCTCGAAGAAGCGCTATCGATTCAGCGCGAGATGAAGAATGAACGGGGTGTAGCCAGCGACCTCGATGATATTGGAAACGTCATGTTGAGCATGGGGGATACGGAGGGGGCACTCCGCGTAAAGGAGCAGGCTCTCGAGATATTCCGGCGCATCGGCAACAAGTTTGGCGAGCGAGTTACAACATTGAATATTGGAGAGGTTTTCTTTGCGCAAGGCCGACTCACCGACGCTCGCACAAAATATGACGAGGCCATGGCGGGTGCCCAGCAGCTTGGCGACAAACGCGGCATCGGATACTCCCTGGTGGATATAGCCGGAGTTCTGATTGCGCAAGACCGCCTGGATGATGCCCGAACTGCCGCCGAGCAGTCGATCGAGATACGCAAAGAGATCCACGGAGAGGTTCAACTGGCGGAGAGCCAAATCCGGTTGGCCCAGATCCTCGTGGAACAAGGCAGACCCGCCGAAGCAGAATCCCTGGCTCGTTCGGCCGCCGATGTTTTCGAGAAACAGAACGCTTCCGGCGACGCCTCTCTTGCTTACGCTGTGTTAGCCCAAGCGCTTCTAGCTGAGGGAAAGACTCAGGGGGCACAAACGTCGGTTAACCGAGCACTAGAACTCGCGCAGGCGAGTGAGGACGTCTGGATGCGTTTTGAGTCTGCGCTGGCAGCCGCTCGCGTGGATGCAGCCGCTGGAAAGCTGTCCGAAGCCCGCAAAGAACTGGCCTTGATCTTAGCTCAGACCGTTAAGTTCGGATCCGCGGGCTATGGGTTGGAGGCCCGCCTGCTTCAAGGAGAGATCGCATTCAAGTCGGGCCAGTTCTCTGCGGCTCGCGCCGAACTAACTGCGGTTAAGTCCGAGGCCCAGCTTAAGGACTTTCGATTGATCGCCCGTAAAGCGACAGCCAGACTCGCAGATCCTCCGAGGTAGTAGCGCTCCCTTGCGTTTCGCCGCAGTCCGAGGAGTGTCAAAATGAAATCTGTTATCGGTTGCAACCCGGCTCCGTCCGGCGCGTCCACAAAGCCAAGTAGCCGTGACACACAATTGTGCCCGGAAGGATGCTGTTCCCGGGCGCCCAGAGTACCGCCCCGACCGACGTCAACGCGGAGGGAGCGATCACCGGAATCTACAGTGACGGTGAGTACATCCACGGCTTGCTACGCATCAAGGAGGCTGCCTGCGGCGATCAAGGCCGAGGGAGAGTTGCGTCCCCGGACGCAGCGCGGGGCGCGGAACCTGTGTAATTTTGGTCAGACATCAGGCCAAAGACCTCGGTAGCTTAGGTGCGGGGAGGTTCTCATGGGCGCATTTCGTATCTTGGTGGCGGACGATCATCCAATATTCCGTTTCGGTCTGTCCTCACTACTCGGTTCTCACGAAAACTGGGAAGTGTGCGGGGCAGCCGTCGACGGC
>Ga0210400_10001550_pt1 | contig 22519 bp, 21 predicted proteins | sample IncBWH26MmetaG_FD_155456 | JGI IMG/M metagenome (GOLD analysis project Ga0210400, IMG submission 155456) | Forest soil microbial communities from Barre Woods Harvard Forest LTER site, Petersham, Massachusetts, United States - Inc-BW-H-26-M | ecosystem: Environmental > Terrestrial > Soil >...
TGCCAAGCGCGGGCGGTCCCGATATTTACGTGCGGGAAGCATGCCCTCAGGGCGAATTTGTGCGCGCGATCACCGACGACGGCCGCGAACTCTGGCGCAGGCAAATCAGCGGGCCCGGCGCGACGATGCCGGCAGCACCGGCCGCCAAAGCGGAAACAACCACCGCCGCCCACCTGAATCTGCGGGGCACCTCGGTTTGCGATGCGGTGGTTCTTGGTATGACCAAGAATGACGTCTCCAAGTTGATCGATGGTCGAGAACTTCGTCTCGAAGAGAAACAACGGCAGCGCGACAACTGGGCGCTGGAGGAGGAAGGCTTCCGCTGCTCGATTTCATTTGACGGCAAGACAGCGACCGTGGTCAAAAAGAAGAAGACCATCGTGACCGATTACTAGCAAGGAACCGGACCAGTTGCCCGCCACTAAAAACGGAGTCTCTGACTCAGGCTTTACTCCCGTCGAACTGCGCAAGCTGCGCAGCATGAAGAATCCCTACGGCATTCAGAAGTTTCTCGACGACATGCCTTATCACCTGGAAGACACGGCGTGGTCGCCGCGGAAGGTGCTGGCAGAAGAATCGTCGCATTGTCTGGAGGGCGCGATTTTCGCGGCGGCGGCCTTGCGGGCCAACGGATATCCTCCGCTGCTGCTCGACTTCGAAGCCGAACACGACACCGACCACGTGATCGCCATTTACCGCGAAGACGGTTGCTGGGGCGCGGTGGCCAAATCGAATTACACGGGATGCCGCTGGCGCGAACCGGTTTACCGTACGCTGCGGGAACTTGCGCTGAGTTATTTCAACGCCTACTTCAACCTGCGCCGCGAGCGCACGCTGCGCCGCTACTCGGGTCCGGTGAACCTGAAGCGGTTCGACCGGCAGAACTGGATGACCACCGAGAAGCCGGTGTGGTTTATTGTCTATCACCTGTTCGACATCAAGCACTATTCCCTGCTGACGAAGGCACAGGAAAAGAAGCTGCATCGGGTGGACGAGCGGCTGTTCCAGGCGGAGTGTCTAGGGAAAGCTCACAAGGTCCGGGACTGAGGGCCACGCGGGCTAAAGTTCCTTCGGCGTTCAGCCGATGCCTAATCCAAGGACCGTAGCAGCTGCTTTGCCGTTGCGGTGGGACGCAACTCTGATCTTCAGTCTGGGATCGCCAGTCTTGATCGTTATTCTGAGATCGTAAGTCCTGATCGTCAGTTGCGCTCGCCCGTCTACGCGCCAGAGTCCGGCACGGTTCTAGCCCAGGAGAGCCTCGACGTGGAACAGCATAGTCAACTCGGAACACGCCCGACTTTTAAAATCGATGCGGACAAAATGGCTGGGGGTAAAATAGATGCGGATCAGATGGACGCGCGAGAACGAGTCGCTCGTGAAATGGAGAATCGCCGCCATCGCCGGTTCAAGATCGAAGTCGGCATTCGCGTCTATCCTCGCGACTGCCCTCTGGTTCGGGGCGACACGGTCGACCTCAGCGAATCTGGCATCTCCGCCATGCTGCGCATCGAAATCCCGGTGGGCGAAGTGGTTCGCCTGGAGTTCACCCTGCCCTTTGGCGATGCGGACCTGCTGGCGATGGTTCGCCAAAGAAGCGCGTTCCGCTACGGCTTCCAGTTCGTGGACACCACTTCGGCGCAGGACATCATTGGGCGCACGTGTCGCCAACTGGCGGTGGAACAGTCGCTGCAGCAGGGGCTGGAGCCTTAGGCGTTGGGTTGAGATTCCCCTCTACGATTGAAGCCGGCTTTCAGTCGCTCGGCTTCACGGCGCCGCTAAAAGCCGCCCTCTTTCCAGGCGCAACCGAAGCGAATCTAACAAAACTGAATCGGAGTTTTTTCCGCAGCCGCTGACGACGTAAAATTACGTCATGAAGGTTCGCGGTCTCGGCGTCGCCGTCCTACTACTCGTTTCGCTGGCTGCGCTCGGGCAGGAGCAGGTGTCCCCGACCGCTTCGCCGGACAAGCTTCCTGCCATCAATCCTGCTCCCGAGGCCGCCGTCCCCGATTTGACCACCGGGGCTGACGGCAAGCTCTCCCAGGAACAGATGCGGCAATTACTTCGTGTGGTCGCGGACAAAGACATCGAGAACGATAAACGGCAGCGGGACTACACCTACATCGATCGCGAGGTGCAGAACCATCTCGACGGCAAGGGGAAAACCAAGTCCACCGAAGTGAAGACTTACGAGATTCTGGAAATCTATGGCGAGCAAGTGCGGCGGCTTATCCAAAAAGATGACAAGCCGCTCGACGCCAAGGAAGCGGCCAAAGAAGAAGAGAAAATTCAGAAGATCATCGACAAGCGCAAGAACGAATCGGAGGAAGACCGCAAGAAGCGCGAAGAGAAAGAAATAAAAGAGCGCGAGGATGACCGGAAATTCGTGCGGGAAGTCTCCGACGCCTACGACTTCAAGCTGGTGGGCTCGGAAGAGGTCGGGGGGCGAGCGGCCTGGGTGATTGATGGCGAACCCCGGGCGGGGTTTGAGCCGCACACCAGAGAGGCAAAGTTTCTGTCGAAGCTTCACGGCCGGGTGTGGATCGACAAAGGCGATCTGCAACTCGCCAAAATGGATATCGAAGCGCTCGATACAATGTCGGTGGGATGGGTGCTGGCGCGCATTTACAAGGGCACGCGCGTAACGCTCGAGCAGACGCGGGTGAATGACGAAGTCTGGCTCCCCCGGCACGTGACTTTTAAGGTGGACATGCGCGTAGCGTTGTTCAAGGGCTACAACCTCGACGGCGACGAGGAATATCGCGACTACAAAAAGTTTCGCACTTCGGCGAAGATCGTGGGCGTGGGGGATGTGAAACCGTAGTGAGCAGGGTATTCCCGAGAGAATCGCGGCTTTTTCGCGGAGCTTTTATACCTCAGGCATGTTGGAACCAGCAATGACCAAACGGGCAATGACCAGCCAACGATGACGATCCTCGACCTGTGTGCCTACCTGGGACTCGCCGCCGTGGGCACAGCGACACTGAACATGCTCTTGGGACTGCTCATCGCGCTGCGCTATAGTCCGGTGCGGTTGTGGCCGCATCGTCATATCAATATTTTCCGCCTGCACAATTGGACGGCTTACATCGTTCTGCTGCTGATCGTGCTGCATCCGGCGGTGTTGCTGCTTCGCGCCTCCACTCACTTCGGGTGGAGCGATGTGTTGCTACCGATCCATTCGCCCGTGCAACCAACGTTGAACACTGTGGGCGCGGCTGGGCTGTACGGATTGCTGATCGTGATCGTGACTTCGTTCTTCCGCCTGCGCATGGCTCGTCCCTTGTGGAAGAAGTTGCATTTTCTGGTTTTTCCAGCATTTGTTTTCATGTTCATCCATAGCATGTTCACCGATCCTCTGCTCTCCCACGGTAAGGTCGATCTGCTGGACGGGGGAAAGATTTTCGTTGCGATCTGCTTCGCGATTTCGCTGGCGGCTTCGGTGGCCCGGGTGCGCCTGCACCGCCGCGGCTTCCGGCCGCAAACAGCTGGCGTTGCACATCGGTGAACGCGGGGGGCTTGGCCCGGAGCCCGATATAATGCAAATCCTCCGAGGTACCTGTGTTCAATCCGATTGCTGCGTGGAGTTATGAATGACCTCTTTCACTCGTCGCGATCTGCTTCGTTCCGGCCTTGCACTCTCCGTCTCAACCTTGGCCGCCGGCTCTGTCGGCCGCACACGTGCATTGCTGGCGGCCTATCCAGATGCGGTGTCGGCGGAGGCAATGTCGGCGGTCGCTCCGCGCGAGCATCTGCTGTTCGACTTTGGCTGGAAGTTTTTTCAGGGACACGCCTCCGACCCGCTTCGCGACTTGGGTTTCGGCATGGGCCAGGGAGACTTCGCCAAATCCGGCGAGCTTTGGTTCTCCACCCAGAAATTTGACGACTCGAAATGGCGCACGCTCAATTTGCCGCATGACTGGGCGGTCGAGTTACCGTTTGTAAACGACGAAGAGCAGAACAGCCACGGCTACAAGCCCCTGGGGCGGCGCTATCCGGAGTCGAGCATCGGCTGGTATCGGCGCACGTTTGACATTCCGAAAGAAGATGAGCGACGCCGCATCACCGTCGAGTTCGACGGCGCGTTTCGCAGCGCGCTGGTTTTCTTGAACGGATATTTTATCGGGCGCAACGACAACGGCTATGCGCCCTTCCACTTCGACGTTACTGACTTTCTGAATTACGGCGGGAAGAATTATCTGATGGTCCGCATGGACGCGAGTTTTGGCGATGGCTGGTTCTACGAGGGCGCCGGAATTTACCGGCACGTGTGGCTTACGAAGACGGATGCGCTGCATCTGGGGCACTGGGACAGCATGGTGCGCACCCGACTGAGTGGCAATGCTGCGCTCGGTCTGGGAACAATCGTTCGGAACGAAGGCACGCAATTCGAGAGCTGCCGCGTACGCTGGCAGATTTTCGATGCTGCAGGAAAAATTGTTGCGTCGGCCGACGCCAAGCCGCAGCAGGTTGAAGTCGGCGGCTCGACGGAGTTTGAAGTGAGCGCAAATCTTCCGAGTCCCGCCCTCTGGTCGCCGGAGACGCCGAATCTTTACACGGCTGTCGTGAGCGTCGAATCCGGCGGCAAAGTTCGCGATGCCGAGCGCATCAGCTTCGGCATTCGCGACATCAAATGGGACGCCGACAAGGGATTTTTCCTCAATGGCAAATCCGTGAAGATCAAGGGCACCTGCAATCATCACGATCACGCGGGCGTGGGCGCTGCGCTGCCCGACCGCCTGCAGTGGTATCGCCTGGGCGTCTTAAAAGATATGGGCGGCAATGCAGTGCGCACGTCGCACAACATGCCGACGCCGGAGTGGGTGGAGGCCTGCGACCGCATGGGCATGATGATGATGTGCGAGACCCGGCTGATGAGCGCGAACCCCGAGGGCATGGCGCAACTCGAGGCGATGGTGAAGCGCTATCGCAATTCGCCGTCGATCATTCTGTGGTCCATGGGCAACGAAGAGTGGACGATGATGTTCCAGCCACAGGGCCCGCGCGTGGTCTCCGACATGATGGCGCGCACCCACGAACTCGATCCGACGCGGTTGTGCACAGCCGCCGTCAACACCGCGTTTGGCGAGCACTTTCCCGAAGTGCTCGACGTGATGGGCTTCAACTACAACCTCAAGGAGCACGACGCGTATCACGCCAAGCATCCCAAGCAGCCGAGCGTGGGATCGGAAACCGCCAGCACGGTTTCGACGCGCGGCATTTATTCCACTGACAAGCTCCGCAACTGGGTCAGCGCCTATGACGCGAATCATCCGGAGTGGGCGGAACTTGCGGAAGAGTGGTGGAAATTTTATGCGGCGCGGGAATGGCTGTCCGGCGGCTTCGCCTGGACTGGATTCGATTATCGTGGTGAGCCCACGCCTTATGGTTGGCCGTCGATCAACTCGCAGTTTGGCATCGTCGACATGTGCGGATTTCCGAAAGACAATTTTTATTACTACAAAGCGTGGTGGGGAGCGGAGCCGGTGCTGCATCTGTTTCCCCACTGGAACTGGGAGGGGCGTGAAGGCGAGCCGATTTCGGTGTGGGTACACTCGAATCTGGATTCAGTAGAACTATTTCTGAACGGCAAGAGCCAGGGCTCGAGGAAAGTCGAGCCGCTCACGCATCTGGAGTGGAGCGTGAAGTATGAGCCGGGAGTCATTGAAGCGCGAGGCACGAAAAACGGCAAAGTCGTGCTGACGGAAAAGCGCGAGACCACCGGCGAGCCCGCATCAATCAAGCTGACGGCAGACCGCACTGAGATTCATGCCGACGGCGAGGATGTCGCTGTGCTACGCATAGAAGTTCTCGACAAAGAAGGCCGCGCGATTCCCACAGCGGCGAATCTGATCAGCTTCAAAGTAACGGGTGAAGGCGCGCTGATCGGCGTGGGCAACGGCGATCCGAATTGCCAGGAGTCCGACAAGGAACCGAAGCGCAGCCTGTTCAACGGGCTGGCGCAGGTGATTGTGCAAGCCACACGCGCACCGGGCACGATCATGGTCGAGGCCTATACCGCGCCGAACTCGCAACCCAGGCTTCCGGCGGTGCAGGTGAAGATTACGACCAGGAAAGTGGAGTTGCGGCCCACGGTCGGGTAACTGACCGCAGCTACTTACTTTATTGATTGACTCGGCGGTCGCCGCGATGTATCTCTACTTGCGCCCGTTTTATGTTGAAGCGCTTCGTTTCGCTCGTGGTCATCTTCGCGGCCGCGCCGGTCTTCGCGCGCGACAAGGCGGAGAACTGGATCGAAGTTCGCAGCCCGCACTTCGTGCTGGTCACCAACTCCAGCGACAAGCAGGGGCGTCGTGTCGCCGATCAATTCGAGCGCATGCGCTCGGTGTTCCATGCCGCATTTCCAAAGCTGCAAATCGATCCGGGATCGCCGATCATCGTCCTGGCCATTAAGGATGAAAAAGATTTTCGGTCGCTCGAGCCCGCAGCCTATCTGGCCAAGGGATCGCTGAAGCTGGGCGGCCTGTTCTTGCGGGCCCCGGACAAGAATTACGTACTGATGCGGCTCGACGCTGAGGGTGAGCACCCTTACGCGGTGGTGTACCACGAATACACGCATTTGCTTATGGGCAAGGCGGCCGAGTGGATGCCGCTGTGGATGAACGAAGGGTTAGCAGAGTTTTATCAGAACACCGAAATTCGCGAAAAAGACGCCTCACTCGGCGAACCCAGTGCCGAGAACATCATGTTGCTGCGGCAGAACCGCTTGCTGCCCCTGGCGACCTTATTCACGGTCGACGAGAAGTCGCCTTATTACCACGAGGAAAACAAGGGTTCCATTTTTTACGCAGAATCCTGGGCGCTCATTCACTACCTTCAGGTCAAAGACCGTCACGATAAGTCGTCACACCTGAACGAGTATTCGGAACTTCTGATCAAGAAGGTTGACCCGGTGGCGGCGGCGACGCAGACCTTTGGCGATCTGAAGCAATTGCAATCGGCGCTGGCGGCTTACGTCCAGCAAGGCAGCTTCACTTATTTCAAGATGGCGACGACCACCGAAGTCGACGATTCGGCTTTCAAAACGCAGCCTTTGACTCCGGCTCAAGCCGATGCGGTTCGCGCCGACTTTCTGGCGTACAACGACAGGACTGCGGACGCCCGCGTCCTTCTCGACCATGTCTTGCAGGAAGATCCGAATAATGTTTCGGCCCAGGAGACGCTGGGGTTCATGGAGTTTCGTCAGGGACACCTCGAGGATGCGCGCGAGCGCTATGCCAAGGCGGTGCAATCCGACTCTCAGAATTTTCTGGCGCACTATTATTTCGCCGCGATCTCGATGAACGATCCGGCGGCCGCGGCGGATGAGGCGCAGATAGAAAGCAGTCTGCGGACCGCCATCAAGTTGAATCCTTCGTTTGCCCCAACCTACGACCGGCTAGCCGCGTTTCTGGGCATGCGCCGTCGCAATCTGGAGGAGGCGCGGATGATGGGATTGACAGCGGTATCTCTGGATCCGGCGAACATTCAGTATCGCGTCAACGTGGCCAATGTTTTGATCGCCATGGGAAACAGTAAGAGTGCGATCGACGTGCTCCGCGCCGCCTCGAAGTTGGCCAGGACTCCGCAGGAGAGCCAAACGGTCGACAACGTTCTAACCAATGTCCAAGCGTATGCGGCGGCGCAGGAAAGAATTGGAGAGCAGAACCGGCAAATAGATCAAGAAATGAAGCCTAGTCCGGACCAGGATGGTGCGGGAGGCAGTGGCCCGCCGCGTCTGGCATATCGAAAAGAGTTCGTTCCCAACGGACCTCACCGTTTTGTAGTGGGAGTTCTGAAAAATGTGCATTGCGATTCACCCAACCTCGACTTGACGGTCTCTTCGGGCGCAAAAACGCTGGCGCTCCATACCGAAAACTATTACAAGCTTCAGTTTTCGGCTCTCGGCTTCCAGCCCACTGCCGATCTCAAGCCCTGCAGCGATCTGGAAAACAGGCCGGCAAAGGTTGAATACGTCGAATCCGCGAACAAGTCTGACGCCCCGCATCTGATCGCCATCGAACTGCATAAATGAACAGGTGGCTCGAACCTGTCGCCGATTTACACAACCCGGCGGGCGTTTATAATAGAAAGATTCTCTGGCGGCGAAATTCAGCTCTGTGGAGCTGCCGGCGAAAAACCTGGCCGCGCTGCGCTTGGCCGGACCCTTCGCCTATGCTCAGGGCAGAAGGCGCCCTTCTCCACACGTGCAGATTGCGTTGAGGACAGAGACGGTCCTCAACTTAATTTAGGATTTTGGGCTAAGAGCCAAGAGCTAACAGCTAAGAGCCTTCTCCATGGACTTCAAACTCGTTTCCAGTTACAAGCCGCAAGGCGATCAGGGGCGCGCCATCGAGGCGCTGCTGCGCGGGGTGTATGACCGCGAGCAGCATCAGGTGCTGCTCGGCGTCACCGGCTCGGGCAAGACGTTCACCATGGCCAAGGTGATCGAGGCGACGAACCGTCCCACGCTAGTGATGGCGCATAACAAGACCCTGGCGGCACAGCTTTATCACGAATTCAAGAATTTTTTTCCGCACAATGCGGTCGAATATTTTGTGTCGTATTACGACTACTACCAGCCTGAAGCGTATGTTCCGGCGGCCGATCTCTACATTGAAAAAGAAGCGACGATTAATGACGAACTTGACAAGCTGCGGCTGTCGGCGACGCGGTCTTTATTCGAGCGCCGTGACGCGTTGATTGTGGCGTCGGTGAGCTGCATCTACGGCCTGGGATCGCCAGAAGCGTATTACGGGATGATGATGTTTCTGGAGAAAGGCCAGAAGATCAAGCGCGAGGACATCACGCGGCGGCTGGTAGACATTCTCTACGAGCGCACCAACGGAGATTTTCGGCGCGGGACGTTTCGCGTGCGCGGTGACGTCATCGAGGTCTTCCCTACTTACGACGACATGGCGTATCGCATCGAGTTGTGGGGCGATGAGATTTCTTCCTTGACGCAAATTGACCCGCTGTTTGGCACCGTCAAGCAGAAATACATGCGGCTGCCGATTTATCCCAAGACGCATTATGTGATGAAGGAAGAGACGCGGGCGTCGGCGGTGGCGTCGATCAAGCAGGAACTGGCGTGGTGGGAAGCGGAACTCGAAAAGCAGGGGCGACTGGTGGAGTCACAGCGCATTCATCAGCGGACGATGTTTGATTTGGAAATGATCAAGGCCATGGGCTTCTGCCACGGCATCGAAAACTATTCGCGCCATTTCACAGGACGATTGCCGGGCGAGCCTCCGCCCACGCTGCTGGATTATTTTCCCCGCGACTTTCTGATGTTCATCGACGAGTCACATGGAACCGTGCCGCAGTTGCGCGGCATGTATGCCGGCGACCGCTCGCGCAAGGAGACGCTGGTCGAGTACGGCTTTCGCATGCCGTCGGCGCTGGATAATCGTCCGCTCACATTTGAGGAATTCGAACATCGCACCAACCAGCTGATTTACGTTTCGGCGACGCCGGGGCCGTATGAGCTGACGAAATCCGCGGGCGTGGTGGTGGAGCAGATCATCCGGCCGACCGGGTTGATTGATCCGCCGGTCGAGGTGCGTCCGGTGAAGGGGCAGATTGACGATCTGCTGCACATGATTCGCGGTCGCGTGGAACTTGGGCAGCGCGTGCTGGTGACCACTTTGACCAAGCGCATGTCGGAAGACTTGGCCGAGTACTACGCCGAGGTGGGCGTGAAGTGCCGCTATATGCACTCGGAGATCGAGACGCTGGAGCGAGTGAAGATTCTTCGCGATCTGCGCAAGGGCGAGTTCGACGTATTGATCGGCATCAATCTGCTGCGCGAGGGACTCGATCTGCCAGAAGTTTCGCTGGTGGCGATTCTGGATGCGGACAAGGAAGGATTTCTGCGGTCGACGGGCTCGTTGATCCAAACCATCGGCCGCTGCGCGCGGCATTTGAACGGACGCGCGATCCTCTACGCCGATCGCATGACCGACTCGATGAAGCGTGCCATCGACGAAACCCAGCGTCGTCGCGCCATTCAGACCGCGTACAACGAAGAGAACGGGATTACACCGGAGTCGATTATCCGTCCGCTGGACATGACTCTGGCCGGGATTGTCGCCGCGGACTACGCCGACCTGACCGCTGGCGAGGCCGAGGGCTTGCCGGAGTTCAAATCACAGGAAGAAGTGGACACCTACATCGCGAATCTAGAGAGCGACATGCGCGAAGCGGCGAAGAAGTTCGAGTTCGAGAAGGCGGCGAAGCTGCGGGATACGATCAAGGAGTTAAGGACGAAGGAGTTTTTGTTCGCGTGAAAACTGTCCCTTCCTACACTGTTTTCGTGTTACACTATTTTCGTGTCATCCAAACCTCAACTCCGTAATGTGACCGTGACCCTGGAAGAGGATGTGGCGCAGTGGGCGCGCATCGAGGCGGCGCGGCGGGATACCAGTGTTTCCCGGCTGCTCGGTGAATTGCTGAAGGAACGCATGACCGCTCAGGATGCCTACGAGCGAGCTATGCGGAGTGCGCTGAGGCGCAAGCCTTTTCTGCGGAGCACCCGTCGCTATCTGACGCGCGAGGAAGCGCATGACCGCTCCCGTCTTCGTTGATTCCAACATATTCCTTTACGCGGTAGACGACGCCGACCCGCGCAAGCAGCGGGTGGCGAGGGATTGGCGCGCCGAATTGTGGAAGAGCCGGATGGGGCGGGTCAGCTTTCAAGTGCTGAACGAGTTCTATGTCAATGCGGTGCGGCTCAAGCCTGCTGTCAGCGATCAGGCGCGAGCGGAAGTTCGGGATCTCCTGGCGTGGAATCCGGTGGTCTTGGACGCGGCTGTGATTGAGCGTGGATGGAAGTTGCAGGACCGGTATCGCCTGTCGTACTGGGACTCGCTCATCGTCGCCGCTGCCAAGACCGCGTCCTGCGGATTTCTTCTCACCGAAGATCTGCAGAATGGCCAGAAGTTGGACGGAGTGGAAGTGGTGAATCCGTTTCTGCGCGGGCCTGCGTCAGTTCTGTGATTGCGTTCGTTCCCGGGGAGCTTCATGCTTTCATAAAAGGGGAGCCGGAGCTCATTCAGACTTCGCGGATCGGTCCTGGATACTGTGCGACTATCGTATCCACGGTGAGCAGTGTGATCCCTTCCACGGTAGCCTGGGCCACTAACAGGCGGTCGAACGGATCTTTATGGATCGGCGGGAGACTGTCGATCGCCACCACGTGGTCGCTGAGGATTGGCAACTCGGCGTATCCATTGTCGAGCAGGCCGCGGCGCAGCATCCGCGGATCGGCTTGAAAGTCGCGCCGCCCCAGCCCACGCTTGATTGCCACTTCCCAGATGCTGACGGCGCTGAACAAAAGCTCATTCGCCGGGGCTTTGATCAATTTCACGGCTGCCGCGGAAAGACGGTTCGGTTGTCCAGCCGCCCATAACAGCAGGTGGGTATCGAGCAGGAGCTTCATTTCTTGCTCGAAAACATACGCTCAATTTCTCTTTGCCCCATGCGGTCGAAGTCGTCGGGCACGGAAATCTGCCCGGCCATAAAGCCGAGGCGCTTCACCTCGTTTCCTACTGGGGCCCCGAGAGCTGTTACCTTCACCATGGGTTTGCCGGCTTTTGCGATCAGAAACGGTTCGCCCTTTGCGGCTTGCTCGACGAGTCGGGAAAGTTGGGTTTTGGCTTCGTGAATGTTTACGGTTTTCATGGCAGCTACCAGACTAAACTAAGTTAGTTTAGTCTATAGCGGTGCAATGTGCAATCTCTTTGGGGCTACCTTCCGTACGCGGCGCTGGCCGCCAGCGGTTTGCGGTGGAAGGTGTAGCCGTCGAAGGTTTCGGAGCGGAAATTCAGGTTCGGGGCCTGGAGTTTTTCGGTCTGGCTGAGGAACAAGTATCCGCCGGGCTCGAGGTAGAGATGCAGGCGCTCCATCAGGGCGGTGCGCTGGACGCGCGAGAGGTGGGGCAGCACGTCCATGCAGAAGATGCAGTCGAAGCGGCCGATATAGACGGGCTTGGTCAGGTTCATGGTATTGAAGGTGACCAGGCTGCGCAGGCGCGGCTTCACTAACAGATGAGTCCCGCTTGAACCGTTTGGAGCGCCATTGCCCGAACTATTCCCCGAACCATTTCGCATTCCGGGCGCACCGTTTTGCAGTACTTCCTGAGGACCGTTCTGGCTTCCGTTGGGACTTCCAATCTTCGAAAAGCAAGCGCGAATGGACGCCGGAGGCAATCCGGTCAAAGACGACTGCGGATACAACCCGCGCTCGGCAATCTCAATCGCGGAAGGCAGCAGGTCGCTACCGACAATGTGAATCGACCAGTCTCGAGTTCCCTGCGCCGCGGATGGCGTAGCGCCATTGTCGGCGACGCCGCCATTTCGGCCAGCGGCATTTTTCTCCTTCGCGTCTTTGCCGGTGTTGCCGCTGCCTGAACCGTTGCCGTTGCCGTTGCCATTCCCGTTTCCGCCGGGAAGGGCGTCGCACAAAGCCATCGCAATGGAGTACGCCTCTTCGCCAGTGCCGCAACCCGCGCTCCAGATGCGCAGTGTGCTGGGCCCATCGTCCGATTTACGGGCGTAGAGTTGCGGAATCACCTGCCGGGCCAGCGCGTTCATGGCTCCGGGATGACGGAAGAATCCCGTATTCACGTTGAGCACGCCGTCGAGAAACGTGGGCAGGGCGGAAGGGTCCTGATCCGAAGCCCGCAGGCGGGCGATCAAGGCCGCGGGAGATTCCAGCTCCTGGCTCTCCAGATATTCGGCGACGTGCGCGGCCAGGGCGCTGTTAGGACAGTCGAGCAGGATCCCGGTCTGGCGCTCGACCAGCAGGCGCAACTCGGAGAGTTCGTGCTCGAGAATGGTAACGCCCGCCATCAATTTATGCATAAATCCTTCCCCCGCAGGGTACGTGAACATTCATTCGCCGCTGTCTTACGAGTTCGGCGCGGTACGAGGGGAGGGGTTCTCATATTTCTAGTTACCGGCGGCAGTGGCCGCGTACGACTTACCAGAATCCTGTTCGGCTTGCTGCGCGACCACGTTCATCTCTTTTTCCAAAGAGGAGAAGCGCTGCATGATCTCGTGGATGCGGAGCGTCATGTTGCGGATGGTCTCGATCTGGGCGCGAGTCCGGGCGTCAAGGCTGCCCGGCTCGAGCAGCAGCAGGTCCGAATTTCCCAGCACCGAGGTCAGCGCGTTGTTTAGGTTGTGCCGCATTTCCAGCATGTAACGTCCCAGCGTCGCCTGGCGATCGAGCGTGGCGCACGCGGTTTCGGCGGCGCGGGCGCGGGTTTCGGCGCGCGAGCGATGTACTGCCTCGCTGGCGGCCAGGACAAGGGTTTCGAGCCAGTGTGCCGTTTCCTGAGAATCGCCGCTGCGCAGGATGGCAATGCGGGGCCAGCGCTCGTGAACTAATTGCGCCGTGGCCGCGTCCTGGCAGAAACAGAAAATTGGCTGCCCGGTGGAATGAAGAGGCTCGAGCACCACGGAGAGCAGAGCGCGGCGCAAGTCGCCAACAATCGCTACATCAAACACATCCGCTGCGAAGCGCGGCCACAGGTCGCCGCTCAAAAGCGTGAACGTGGGGACGTTGCGCTCCATCTGCCAGCGCGCAGTGATGCGGCGCGAGAAGTCGACTTCGTCGGAGATGATGAGTACGGTCGGTGCCTGCACGTGCAAACTTCCTTTGGCCTTCTATTCGGCGATTTTGTTCGGCCTGGTTCTGCTTGTCGCAGCCCCGTTGAAGCGGAGTCGCGCCTCACGGGCCGCTTTATTTTTTTCCCGGCGGCGTGGGCTCGTCCGCATCCCATCCGGGTGTACCCGAAACTTCAAACTCCGCATCCGAGCTTGGGACCACGGCCTTGGCTGTCAGCTTGGCGGCGCCCGGGGCGATGGCAGCTTTCGTCGGGGCCTTGGCCGCACTCGCCGATGCCGCCATCGCGGCCGGTTTTGCCGCACCGGCTGCAGGCTTGGCGGTTGCCGCCGCGACTGCCGGCTTACCAACTGCTACAGGCTTCGCCACTGCAGCGGGCTTCGCGGCCGGTGCGGCCTTCTCCGCCGCCGCAGGTTTTGTTTTCGCTGCCGCTTCCGACGCTTTGCCCCGACCCAGTGCGTACTCGACCGAGGCGCGCAGATCGACCAGCATGCGCAACGGCGATCCTGAGGAATATTCAGCCTGGAACATCACTTTCCAGGACTGACAGATCACGCGCAAGCGAGCAATGGGCTCTTGCGCGGAAAACTGGGCGCGGCGGCAATCGATGGTCATGACGCCTTTCTCCTCAAGTTCGGTGAGCCCGTCGAGAATGGTGTTGAGATCGCCCAGCATGAGGCGGAAGAACGATCGCCGCATGAGATATCCGAAGCGGGTGAAAGCGGCCAGTGCAACCGGCAGATAAAACAGATCCCCGGCGAGTCCCTTGGCCTTGCGGCCCTGCTCGAGCACGCCCCCGTGCAGCAGTTCGTCGAGCGAACGGCAGCGCCGCGAGGCTTCAAGTACGCGGTCGAGCGCGTTCAGCCAGACCGGAGGCTTGAGTTCCACCGCGCCTAAAACCGGATTGAGAGCTTTGGCTACAAAGGCGAGATCTACTTCCGCATCACTCACACCGGCGGGCGCCAACTGGCTGAAATACTGCACCAGTAGAAAATCAATCTTGTCGCGGATCAGATCGCTTTTAGTCGGCTTGGCCAGGAAATGCTGCACCAGGGTCACCAGCAAGTCCTGCGTCACCAGTGAACTGGTTTGCAGGAACTGGCGCAACTGGTGCACCTGCATGACCTGGTCCATGTCGTCGATCCATTGATTGGCCTGCTCGACGGTTTCTTTCCCCGGCGTGTCGATGGCGGCTTCAAGATCGCCGAAAGGTTTCACCTCGATGGCGAACTCGCGCGCCAGTTCGAAATAGATGGGATAAAGCCGCCGGGCGGAATTCCATTGTGTAGCGAGATCCTGCACAGGTGCTGTAGGCGTCATGATTTCACGATCCAGTTGGGAACTTCTCCACGAAAACGTGCGGCCACCACGGTTTTGCCGGGCTGATACTGCACCGCTACGACCGAGGCCGCCACATCGAAGGAACCGTCGGAGTTGCGCAGGCGAAGATCGTCGCCAAACTCCAAGGGCGTGTTGCACTCGAAAAGCACTTCGCGGGGAGTACCAAATTCGATGACGATACTTTCGCTAAAACGGGCGGCCGCGGGATCGCTGCCCTGAGGGACGCGGGCCAGTTGAACCGGCATGCGGACGGGCGACGCCTCGGGGAAGAAACGGGCGAGTCCCGCCACGGTGCTGGCGTCCGGTGCGGCACGTGCCGTTGCTATGGCTGGTTGCGCCAAGCGATGAACTCCCCCCAAACCAACTTGCTGACCCAGACTTGTTCTGCCCAAACTTCTTCTGGCAGATCTTCTTGTACCCCACCGAAAATGCGGTTGGGCTCCCCTCTTCCCGGTTAGGAAGAGCTGTGGGGAGCCGGATTCCGCGGTTCAGAAAAGAAGGAGCAACGCGGCAGCCATCTCTGCGAACGGAAGGTCTAGCACTTGGGTGAGCGTGTTTTCAGGGAGTTAGCGCTGGCTTTGTAAGGCGCGCACGAGACCCGACCAGGGTTGCGTCTCAGGATGAGACCCGTGTCTCACTATCAGCGGGTGTTCTTGGCTTTGGTAGGGGCCGGGCAGCTAAGCTGTCGCGGTGTTCAGCTTTCCACTGCTCGACAAGACGAACGTCTTTCCACTTGCTCCGCTTGAAGGATTGCCGGAGAGCTCATTTCGGCATCTCCAGCGGGCAAGGCGTGCTCCGCGGGGGGGCACAGGTCCCAGGCGTCATCTGCCAGGGCTCTTTGTTAAGGGGGCAGGTGGGGGGATGGCAGTTGCAGAGCGGCGCCTGCTGCAGTTGATCGTTTACGTAGATGAAACATTTCGGAGCGGTAACGACGCTGGACGCTGGTTCAGGGCTTACGGTCTGCGCTGCTCCCCTACTTGATGTTACCGAGATTCCACATGCGAATACCCATGCGACCAGAAAGGAAGCTGCTGCGCATAGTATGCGGGAAAGTTTTTTCTTCATTGTTTGCCTCGAAATACGGTTTGCCTCGAAATACGGCCCCCTCGTTTCAGGTCCGATGTGCACACCCTAGAGAAAAGCTGTCGCGCGGCAAAGATCGCAGATAGGCGGGATCGGACACCAAGGTATCCGGGGCGGTTTCAAATTGAAAACTGTGCAGATTTGGAAGGAATGCGATTGCTCAGTGCCGTTTGGGCAGGCTGCTTTGACTGTCTGAGTATCCTGAGGAGCAGAAACAGAACTCGTAGAAAAAGCACTGGATCTCTCGAAAGAATCTCCGCCCCGGGTCGACGCAGGGTTTTTCTTGAGATCGCTTCTTATAGAACTCATTGACCATTCGCCTGGATGATACTTCCCCGAATTTGATCTGGGTGAGAAAATGGCGCGATGGATGTCTGGCTACAAAGCGAGAAAACCGCAAAGGGTGATCCTTTCCGCTTTGGTCTTACACACAATCCCCGGAAAGCGACGGCAATGAGCCAGGACAATGCCCGTCTGGCAATGCAGGGGGCGAAGCGAGACTACCCTCAATACACATGGGAAATGGAATCCGGATTCAACCCCGGCGAGTTCATGTTGCACGGACACGACAACGGACAGGGCAAAGACGGCGGCTCCAGGAATATTGTGCCAGTCTTACCGCAAAAAGCGGCTCCCGGTTCATCACGTAACGAGATCGATGAATTGCGGGTCGAGGCCGCCCGCTTGCTGTTGGAATCCGAGAAAACCAAACGCGCTGTCGAGAAACTAGCCGAGCGAATCAAGCGCCTCGAAAAAACTGCACACTGACGCCACATCGCGTTACTCCCGTCTTCGTCTCGGCAACTCGGCGTAATCGGGGCTGCGCAGGCTTACCTGCCGAAGATAATGGACTCCCGCTTTAGAAGTCGCGAGGTGAGCGCCACTAGTACGAGCGCGCAGGCTACGACCGACACGCCGGCGAGCACGTAAAACGTCACGCCGGGGGGCTTGCCGCCCAGGACATCGGCCGCCAGCGCATACTGGCCGAAGATCGGTAGCGGCGTCAGCCATCGCCGGTTCGAGAGCGGGTAGAGCATGGAGATCACGCCGGGGAACAGCGGCAACAGGATCAGCATTCCCATGTAGCCTTGTGCCTCTTTGAACGAGCGGGCGAAAGTCGAGGCGAAGATGGTGACCGCGCTCAGGAAAAATGCCAGCGGAAGGATCAGGGCGAGCAGGCTCATCAAGTCTGAGTCCGATACGCGGAAGCGGATTCCCATATCCTGCCAGGGCACGCGCCGCAGCACATTCACCGTCAGCAGCATGGAAAACACGACCGAGGCGCAGGCGAATGCCGACGCAGCCAGCCACTTGCCCGCCGCCAGCGCCACACGCGGGACGGGGCTGAGCAGCAGCGGTTCCAGCGATCCGCGCTCGCGCTCACCCGCCGTGGTATCGATCGCGATCTGCATGCCGCCAGTCACCGCGGCGATGACCAGCAGAAGCGTGAGAATGTTGAGCTGAGTCGCCAGGCGCTCCTGGGCGCTGGAGACTTCCACTTCCTCCACCCGCACCGGCAATGCCACGGTAGGAGCGACGCCGCGGGCGATCAATCGCAAAGCAGCCAGCTGGCTGGAGTAGGCATTTACCAGATTTCGTGCCCGGGTCACCTTTCGCCGCGCGCCCTCGCGGGTCGAGTCGCTCACCAATTTCACGGGCGCGGGGATGGCTCGCGCCATATTCTTGGCGAAGTCCTTGTCGATGATGAGAACCACATCCTCATCTCGATCGCGAACCGCCTGCTCGGGATCGGCGGGCGCTGCCACGACTTCAATCCCGGGTTGCTGCTTCAGCCAGTCGACAAAGGCGGGAGCGTTTTCGACTCCGCCCACCGGCAGCTTCATCTCCTCGGCATCCTTGCTGTGGCCCGCCATCACCGTGAACATGCCGCCAAACAGAGTCGGCATGACTGCGGCGACCACCAGCACTGACATGATCGAGCGCCGGTCGCGCAGACCGTCGCGCAGCTCCTTCGTAAAGACGATCCATACGAGCCGGAGTATGCTCACGAATTTTCCTCCGCTTCCAGCCCGGACAGGGATACGAAGGCGTCTTCGAGGCTGTCCTTGCCGGTGATTTTGCGAAGCTCATCGGGAGTTCCGTCGGCAGTTACTTTTCCCTGTGCGATTACGACGATGCGATCGCATAGCGCGGAAACTTCCTGCATGATGTGGCTGGAGAACAGCACGCAACAGCCCTCGCGCCGCAGTTCCCGGATCACCGCCCGCATGGCCCGGGTGCTCATTACGTCGAGCCCGTTGGTCGGCTCGTCGAGAATCACATTGCGCGGCTGGTGCACCAGAGCCCGTGCCAGCGCCACTTTGGTGCGCTCGCCTTGCGAGAAACCTGACACACGGCGATCGGCGATTTCAGTCAGGTCGAGGCGCGTCACCAGCGCCTTCGTACGCGCGGTGAGAGCCGGGCCATCGATGCCGTGCAAACGGCCGAAGTATTCGATGTGTTCGACCGGCGTCAGCCGGGGATAAAGACCGCGCGAGTCGGGCAGAAGACCCATATGGGTCTGAACGCCAATCGAGTCCGCGACCACGTCAGCGTTGTCCACGCGAATGGTGCCCGCATCCGGGCGCATGAGGCCCGACAACATGCGCAGCGTTGTCGTTTTGCCCGCTCCGTTCGGTCCCAGAAGGCCGACGACAGTCCCATCGGCGGCGCTAAAGGTCACGTCACGCACCGCCTCGACGTCACCAAACTTCTTGCGCAGTCCCCGAATTTCGATCATGGCTGATCGGCTCCGGTATAGTTCACAAAAAATGGAGGCCGGTGTTGGGTCTGCAAACACGACGGGTCGAGATTCATGGCGCTGGCCTGGTCCAGGAACTGGCCGATGAGTTTCGGCACGCAGCCGCGAGGAGTGCTGCCATGTCCAGCCCCGGGCACCACGAAGTGCTTCGAGTTCGGCAGGGATTGCGCCACGTGATCACCCCAGGAGGGCGGCGTAATGGGATCGTCTTCGCCTGAAAGGATCAGCACCGGCTTGATGGAAGCCACCGGTTGATAGAAGTCCTCGGTTACCGTTCCCCTTGGCCAGAACTCGCAGGGCCTCATCCGCGTGTCGAAGAAACTGGTTCCCAGGAAACGGCCCTGCGCTTCGCGTGCAATCTCGCCAGACTGAATGCGCGGCACATCTTCAGCGCAGACCACGGAAAGAAACATGCCTTCACTCATGGCGCCCTTGGGCATGTCGCGGGAGAAACCCAGCGCCAGCAATCCCTGATAATTTCCCTGAGCCGCGTCGGTGATGAGTTGGGGCAACAAGGCAGTGATCGCGGGATCGTAGAGCGCGCTGTAAATGATGGTGGCCACCAAGCGCTGCGAAACCGTGATCTGAGCGGACTTGCCGGTCCGCGGATGCGTGAAGGTAATGTGCGGCTTGGCCGCGACGTGCGCAAAGAGCGCCGTCACTGACTCTCGAAGCTTGGGAAAGCGCTTGCTGCAGGCGGCATCCTTGGCGCAATCGTCGATCATCAGATCGAGCGACCGCTGCCCGTCGCGCGGCATGTACAGCGGCAAACGCATGTCGGGCGGAGCGACGCCATCGAGAATTACGGTTCGCACCGAGCCTTCGTGGCGTTTCAAGTACACCAGGGCAGCGCGCGTGCCGTAAGAGCCACCCCAGAGGTTGATCGCGTCGTAGTGCAGGAACTGCCGGACCTCGTCGATGTCGTCCATGGCGATCGCCGTGGTGTAAAAGCGCGCGTCGGCTTTCAGCCCGGCCAGACAGGTGCGGAGGCGTTCCATGGGGTAGTCGTCAATCTTCGAGAAATCTTCCTCTTCGCGATCTTCCGGCTCGCAGTTCAGCGGATTGGACTCACCGGTGCCGCGCTGGTCGATCAGCACGATGTCGCGGTCCATCTGGAAGCGATGGAACATGGGCAAAACATAGTTCGCCAGCGTGGCCGCTCCGGCACCGGGTCCACCTTCGAGAATGAAGAGGGGATCGGGTTGAGGATCACGCTTCAGCGCCGGCGCGACCACGATCTTGAGCGCGATTTGGCGGCCTGACTTGGCCGAGCGGTCTTCGAAAACGTTGTACGTACCGCAGAAAGCTTCGGTCGGACCCTCGTCAATCTTGCAAGGGTGAAGCTGATCGAGAGCACTCTGGGGAGTGCGTTGACAACCCGTCAGAATGATGAGGGCCAGGATTGGCCAAGTAACGATTGGGGCAAGGATGGGCGAAGCGGAGATGAGCCGACCGGCGCGCACAGGCGACATTACATCACATCCGCGAGAAGCGCGCCTAATCGCAATTTGCCATATTCACTTCACTCTAAACGCGCTTGGCTGCGGCCGCCTTGTGCAGATGCAATCCTGACCAAAACCTGTCATCATATGCCCGACCGGTCGTACCGCGCCGGAGGGCGCGATGGACAAAAACGCTTCGCCGAAGGCAAATAAACCTCCGCAGACGTCGCCTCAAGCTCCCTTCACGACGTTCATTCAGTTGGACGGGAGGTCCCCCGTTCCATCACAGTTTCGTTCTCCGGGGACTTTTACGATTACCCGGCTCCGGTCGCCGGCTGGGCTTCCTGACCGAATCACAAAGCTATCGCCCGTCCCCGCTCTGCTGGTGTCGATTTCCCTTAAATCTCTGCCATCATCGCGCTATCAAGTGTGGACAGCAGATAAGCTTCTTGCTACATCGATCGTTCACGCGTTTCGCTCCAATGTCATCGATTTCGATTCACAGCCAAGGTGCTGGGCAGGGAGTGCCTTCGATTACGTTCACTATTCTGTCCCTCGTAAGGGACTCGATGACATTGCCGAAGACCTCGGTTTTGGCCGGGTGAGTGACTATCGCCTGGCAGTGCTCGAAGATGATCTGGTTGTGGCCCAGATCACCAAAAGCATTCTTCCATTCCTTGGGCGGAGCGACGGTCTCTCTGTGCTGGCTCTCGATCAATTCAGCCTCATTCTCGGAGCGCATCTCATCCAGCGGTATGGTGTAGTCCGGAAAGCAGCACGTCGTTCAAAGGGAGGTCTCGCGCCATGGCAGAAGCGACGAGCGTCGGAACTTCTTCATGAGAACATGCACGGCCGGATCCGGCTTTCTGAGATTGCGCGCGAATGCGGACTCTCGGTCAGCCACTTTGCCCGCTCGTTCAAAACCTCTTTCGGTACATCCACTCACCAATGGTTGATTCAACATCGCATGGAGCACGCCAAGGAACTGATGGTTCAGACCTCCATGTCGCTGCTCGACATCGCGATTCAATCGGGATTTAATGACCAGGCAGCGTTCACACGAACATTCCAACAGCTCGTCGGTGTAAGTCCTGGAAGATGGCGACGGCATTACACGACAAGACATTCCGGAGAGTAATGGCATTTTCCAATCTTTCAAATAGTCCGGTTCGCTGGGCGACCCGCCGACTTATTTTTGGGCAAGAAACAGCAAAAGCAGCAAAATCCTGCAAAGACCACATGCCTAAAGGGCCTAGAGTTAATCCGCGAAATTTGCCATTGTCCAGCTCGATCGAAAACGAAACGCGTTAAATCATAAGGAGAGCAAAAATGAAATCGACGCCAACAAAACCAAGTATCGTGTTCTGCCACGGGCTTTGGGCAGACGGTTCCTGCTTCAGCAAGTTAATCGTTCCCCTGCAGGCCGAGGGGTACGAGTGCATCGCGCCGCAGTACGGCCTCAACTCAACGGCCGAGGACGTCGCCTTAACAAAAGCAACGATCGGCCGGGTCAGCGGCCCTGTCATCCTCGTCGGCCACTCCTACGGCGGAAGCGTCATCACAGGCGCGGGAGTAGACGATCGCGTTGCCGGGCTGGTTTACATCTGCGCGCTCGCTCCGGACGCCGATGAGACATCTCAGACACAGCAGTCCAAGTTCCCAACGACGGACGTCTTTTCCCACATCGAAGTTGTGGATGGACGTATCTGGCTGCGTCCCGAGGGCACGAAATATTTCTGCGGAGATCTTTCGGAGCAGGAGCAGAAACTCGTTTGGGCGACTCAGGGCGTGCCGGTTCCAGACCTGTTCAACGCGAAAGTCGGGGGAACCGCTTGGAAGTCGAAGCCAAGCTGGTACATCGTCGGCAAGAACGACCACACCGTGCATCCCGATCTGGAGCGCTTCTTTGCGAAGCGCATGGGCGCCACCACAACGGAGCTCGACAGCAGCCACGTGCCGATGCTCTCCCAACCGGAGCGGGTAATCGATGTCATCCGTGCCGCCGCAAAAGGAGTTCAGAAAGAAACGGTAGCAGCGTAAAGCTGTTCAGCGCGAGGTGCATTGAGGTTTAGTAAGTCGTTCGTTCTGGATAGGCGGAACTTACTGCAGCGTGTGGCTCGACGTCCCGGACCCGGACGAGCCCATGCCGATGTTGTAGCGTTTCAGCTTGCGGTACAGCGTGGCGCGGCTGATGCCGAGCATGCGTCCGGCGAGGGCTTTGTCGCCTTTGACCTGTTCGAAGACGCGCTGGATGGTGGCGCGTTCG
>Ga0210400_10001551_pt1 | contig 22515 bp, 9 predicted proteins | sample IncBWH26MmetaG_FD_155456 | JGI IMG/M metagenome (GOLD analysis project Ga0210400, IMG submission 155456) | Forest soil microbial communities from Barre Woods Harvard Forest LTER site, Petersham, Massachusetts, United States - Inc-BW-H-26-M | ecosystem: Environmental > Terrestrial > Soil >...
CTACCCAGGGAATTGCCGGAAACTGGCTGTGGTGGAGCTTTTGTATCGGCGGCATGATGACGGTCTTCTTTTTTGCGCGCTACTGGCGTCGCGCCCGGATCCTCACCGATGTCGAGCTCACCGAGATCAGGTATGGCGGCAAGCCGGCTGCGTTTCTGCGCGGCTTCAAAGCCATCTATCTGGGACTGCTCATGAATTGCCTGATTCTGGGATGGGTGACCAATGCCATGGTCAGCATCATTGCTGTCCTCCTTGGGCCATTGATTGAGAAAGGACGCGTGGTCCAGATCACCCTGGGCAACCACACCCTCTTTCAAACCACGCTGGGGGATCCCAGCCATACGGCGCTGCTGATCTGCATCTTCATACTGATCCCGTTCACCGGCATTTATACCGCCATCGGGGGACTGTGGGGCGTGCTGGTCACGGACCTGTTCCAGTTCATCCTGAAGATGGGAATGGTGATTGTTCTGGCCTGGGTCGCTCTGGGCAAAATAGGGGGCATACAGGCACTCAAGCTGCAGTTGCAGGTGGTCAGCCGTGCGGCGCAACAAAGCGGCGCCCAGGCTTCCGATCCTACGGCGTTCTTACCCGACTTTCATCATGGCTGGACAACGGCCAATATTTGGACTTTGCCTTTGATCGCTTTCTTCGTGTACCTGGGCGTGCAGTGGTGGTCGGCGTGGTATCCGGGGTCTGAGCCTGGCGGTGGCGGGTATGTAGCGCAACGCATGTTCAGCGCCAGAGACGAAAAGAACTCGCTCGGCGCTACACTCTGGTTCAATCTTGCTCACTACGCATTGCGTCCCTGGCCCTGGATCATTACCGCCCTGGTAGCGCTGGCTGTGTACGCACCCCATGGTGGACTTCATCCCAGTGATGCTTTTGCCGCAAGCCCCCAGCAAGGATATGTGATGGTGTTGCGTGATTATTTGCCGGCGGGACTGCGCGGAATCATGGTTGCGGCTTTCCTGGCTGCCTACATGTCCACAATGGGTACCCAACTGAATTGGGGCACGTCCTATCTGGTGAACGACTTGTACCGCCGCTTTCTGGTGCGGAAAGGCACGGAGCGACATTACGTCAACATTGGAAAAGTCTTCACCATTCTTCTGGTGCTGCTGAGTGGATATGTCGCCAGCCAGCTGACATCCATTAGTGAGGGTTGGCATATCGTTCTCAACCTTGGCATTGGCACCGGGGCTGTTTACATCCTTCGCTGGTACTGGTGGCGCATCAACGCCTGGAGCGAAATCATCGCCATGAGCGTTGCCGCGGTCGTGGCCGTACTGCTGAAATTCAAATTTTCGTTTTCCGGCAATGAAGCCGTGGTCGATGCCAAGACCGCATTGATTACCGCCGCTTGCACCACAATTGCCTGGGTGTTGGCCACTTTTCTCACTCCCGCCGAGTCTGACCAGAAACTGGTGGAGTTTTACCGGCGTGTCCATCCCACGGTTTATGGATGGAAGCGTATTGCCAGGCTCGCGCCCGAGTTGCCTGAGGTCCGCGACATCGGCGCCAACGCCTTCGATTGGCTCATGGGCTGTGTGCTGGTCTATGGCTCGCTCTTCGGCATCGGCAAGCTCATCTTTCAAGAATGGGTCGCCGGATTTGCTCTTCTAGCGTTGGCCGCAGTTGGCGGATACCTGATCTTCTGGGACCTCTCGCGAAGAGGCTGGCAAACTTTCTCTGGGGCCAGTTCGGCGAGCGCCGCTTCAAAGGACTAGGGGATGAATGTTTACAGAGTTAGGTCGGTTCCAGAGCAGGTGTAGTCCGCCGATTTTTAATCGGAGCTAAATTAAAAGAGCTTCTATGGGACAACTTACTTATATCGTGTTTTCTGATTGTGGTGATTTAGAGGTGTGTCATCCTTGAACGAAGCGCCGCGTTGGTGCTGCAGTCAACATGGCTGATATGCGCGTAGTGAAGGACCCGAGTAACCTTTAACAAGCGATACTGCATCAGGGAGTTCTCCAGTTGAACTGTACGGGGCAATGGGACAACGACTCCAGTGATCTGGGTAGAACGCCTCGGAATTGCATTTAAGTCCGAAGCATTATCGGGGTCCCTCTCTCCGCGCCTTTCAGATTCGTTGTGCTCGCTTTTTCGCGGCGCTGCGCTCGGGATGACACTTCTTATAAAGTTTGCCTTACCCTTGCCGTCTTTTGATTCCCTTCTAACGCCATCGCGAGTCATTGCTTGATGACAAGGCACTGAGTTAGAGAACGCATTTATCCAATCCTGCTAATCTCGTCAGCCACGTTCACAGCCTCCACTGCCGCGCGAACATCGTGCACCCGGACAATGTGGGCGCCTTTCAACACAGAGGCGACTACCGTGGCCAGCGTTCCGTAGAGCCGTTGATCGACCGGAGCATCTTCCCCGTCATGCGCCAGCGTGCGTCCTAAGAATGTTTTACGCGAGGTGCCGGAGAGAAGAGGGAATCCCAGTTCATGCAGCTTGTCGAAGTCTGCGAGCAATGGGTAGTTCTGCTCGAGGCTCTTGCCAAAACCGAAGCCGGGATCAAGTACTATATGTCCCTTTCCTATTCCTTTGTCCAGAGCGATACCAGACCACTCCCGCAAATCACGCTTTACCTCGGCAACAATGTCGGGTGAAGGCGGCAGCTTGCGCCATTCCTCTGGACGTCCCCGGCTGTGCATAAGAACTACGCCGCATTTCAGTTCGGCGACGGCTGCCGCCATGTGCGGATCCCAGCGAAGAGCGCTCACGTCGTTCACAATCTCCGCCCCGGCGGCGATGGATGCGCGCGCTACCGCGGATTTGTAGGTATCAACGGAAATCACAGCGTCCGGCCGCCCGCGCAGCACATTTTCAATCACCGGCAGCACGCGCGCCAGCTCGTCTTCTGACGAGAGGGCCGTTTCTCCTGTCTTTGCTCCGGGCCGCGTGGATTCGCCGCCAATATCAATAATGTCGGCCCCATCATCCAGCATCTGCAGAACGTGGCCCACGGCATGGTCGCGAGAAAGAAACTGGCCGCCGTCTGAGAATGAATCCGGGGTGACATTCAAGACCCCCATCACCAGAGTGCGCGTGCCCAGCTCGAGCCGTCGGCGGGCCAACTCCCAGATATAGCGCGTTCGCGTCATGAGCGGATTGTATAATTTCGGCCAACCCCCATGCGTCAGTCACGTACAGCCATCACGCTCATCCTGTTTCTGTTTCAAGCTTTCAGCTTTGCCGCCAATACGCCCGAAAAAAAAGAGGTGGCGAAGCCGGGCCTGGCTAAACGGGTTCAGGCCATTGTGCGCCAGCCGGGATTCGCCCGCGCGTATTGGGGAATTGATGTGGTGGATATGGAGAGCGGCAAAGCCATCTATGCCCTCAATTCCGACCATCTTTTTCTCCCGGCTTCCAATGCCAAGCTGCTGTCTACATCTGCCGCGCTCGCCTTGGCAGGTCCTGAGTACCGCTTTCACACAACGATCGAGAGCAGCGGAAAGATCGATGCCAACGGGCGTCTGCTCGGAGACTTGGTGATTGTGGGCCGGGGAGACGCGAACATCTCCGGCCGCGTGATGCCCTATCAGCTCAAGACCGAGCGTGTTTCTCCGCATACGCAAATTCTGGAACAGCTGGCGGACCAGATTGTGCAGAAAGGCGTAAGGATCGTAGATGGAGATTTAATCGGCGATGATACTTTTTATGCTCCTGAGCGCTATGGTGAAGGTTGGGCCCACGATGATCTCCAATGGATCGATGGCGCGCCAGTTTCTGCCCTGACCTTCAACGACAACGTGCTCTTTCTAAAAATTCAGCCTGGCGAAAAAGCAGGTGACAAGGCCCTGGTCACCGTCGATCCTCAAACCAGCTATTACGAGTTAGAAAATCGCATCGTGACCGCTGCCGCCGGGGTCGCCAGAAAAGTTGGAATCCACCGCGATCCGGGCTCCTACAAGGCCACTCTTTGGGGAGTGATCCCATTGGGTGATGCCGGCCTGAGCGAAGCGATGGCCGTCGAAGACCCTGCTGAGTTTACCGCGCAGATTTTCCGCTCGCTGCTGGAAAAGCGCGGCATCACGGTCACCGGAAAAACCTTGGCAAGACACGGCGACCCTGCCCAGTTTTTCGATCAACCGCAGACCCAGATTCCCGCCAGCGTAGTGGCCGCTCCATTGGGTCCTCCAGCGCAAATCCTGGCAGAGCATGTTTCATTGCCCTTAATTGAAGATGTGCGGGTAACCAATAAGACCAGCCAGAACTTGCATGCCGAATTGGACTTGCGGCTCATCGGAAGACTGAAGGGAACGGGAGGTTCGTTTGAGGGCGGGGCCGATGTGCTCAAGCTGTTCCTTCTCCAGGCAGGGCTTAAGACGAGCGAATTTTTCGTGCTCGACGGCTCAGGCCTCTCCCGACGCGACCTGATTACGCCCGCAGCCATGGTTCAGGCGCTTATCCATGCCTCGCTCCAGCCCTGGGGCGCGGCCTTTGAGCAAACCTTGCCAGTCGCCGGGGTGGACGGATCGCTGGCTGAGCGATTTGTAAATACTCCTGCGGGAGGCCTGGTTCACGCCAAAACCGGCACCCTAAGCCATGTGAATACACTCTCCGGCTATGGCCAGACCCGATCCGGGAGGCGCTTCGCTTTTTCCATCTTCTGCAACAATCATGACCTTCCTTCGGCAAAAGTTGTAGCCGCCATTGATGAGATTGTTGTGCTTCTGGTGACTGAAGGAGATTCTGCCGGTAAGTCTTCGGGGCCTTGATTCAGAGCGGTTACATGATTTCCCGTTTGCGGCTAAGACAGTTTGCGGGAAATACGCAATCCGACGTGGATTTGTGTCAGGACGCAGCTTGTCCCATCTTCGGTACGAGTAAGCTTTTTCTTCGGCCCGCAAGTCTCCTTAAATGGGCTTATTTCTCATATTCGTTTTCCCGCTGTTGACCTTTAGCACAAATATCGCTGCACAGAACTTAAAAAATATTTAATAAGTATTAAATTGATCTATCTTCAAAACCGAACATAGGTACATGAACTAGTGGACAAGTAACCAAAGGATAAATATTTATATCTTGCTATATCTCACTGATAACAAAATATATATTGCTTCTTTGATCTGGATGAAATTATGGATTATTTCCTAATATGGGTATCAGTAACCAATTGCCGTCCCATTTTGGAACATAATAAATTATTTTAATAAATTGTTCATTATCCAGAGACAAAGTAGTGCTACACTTCCCGCCGTTGTTTAGAACTTCCTTACAAATCTGCTGATGAATAGTCCCGTAACAAAGCAGTTCACTGGCAAAGAAAGATTCATCTGCAAGGCCACTTTGCCGCTAAGAAAAACCAAGAGAAGCATAATCAACGGAGGATTCTAATGTTCAGTTTGCATAGGACAATAATTTACATTGCCGCGCTTGCTCTGCTGTTCTGCGGCATAGTAACCCAGGCCCAGACAACTACAACAATAACGCCTGATACAACGTCCGATCCATTGGCCCCCCCTTCAACTGATCCCACAATATCAGCGGCTGCTGCTGCGGGAATCACCGATCCGGGCCCTCGCCCGGCTGGCGGTCCAAAGACGCCCAATTGTTTTGCCTCGCCTGGACCGACTCGGAGCAACAACACCACACTGCTGGTTGTCCCGGTTCCGGATTGCGCTCAGCCGCCGGACGCTTTGGGTAACGAGGGAGCCGGTAACGTCCTTAACAATGCTGGAGTCAACACGGGGACTTTTTGGTTCAATACCATCGGAATCTTCGGACAAGTTGCTTCAGTGGACGGTTCTGTCGATCCGGTGACCAAGAATCCGACTTTAAAAGGTCTGGGCCCTGCTTTTAACGGTGAGGGCTGCTTCCAATGTCACTCGCAGCCCACGGTGGGCGGCACCAGCCCTTTTAACAACCCGCAATTCGCCGCCGCGTCCGACCGGGGCGCCTTGAATACCGTGCCTTCATTCCTGCGGTCCACCGGTCCGATCCGTGAGGCACGCTTCATCCTCGACGAGGCCGATACCTCAAATAGAACACTCGATGGCGGCGTGCACGAACTGTTCCGCATTAAAGGCCGCAGCGATGCCCCTGTGAACTGTGACATCAGTCAGCCGGACTTTGCCACGCAACAGTCTCGGGGTAACGTGATCTTCCGCATACCCACGCCCACCTTTGGATTGGGCTTGGTAGAAAACACACCCGAGTCAGTTTTCCTGGCCAACCTCACGGCCAATGCCGCAGACAAAGCCACCTATGGCATCAGTGGACACTTCAACCATAACGGCAATGACGGCACCCAGACCAAATTCGGCTGGAAGGCCCAGAACAAGTCCCTGTTACTCTTCGCCGGTGAAGCCGCCAACGTCGAGCTGGGGGTCACCAACGAAATTTTCAACAACGAGAAGGTGCCTGGACTTTCCTGCGCGATTAACGGACGGCCGGAAGACAACACGCACGTAGCTTTCTCCAACGGCCTTACCCAGCCCGATACCACGAACTTCGTGTCCGCCGCCATTGAGAATTTCGCCATCTTCATGCGTATCAACGGCGCGCCCAGCCAATGCGCCTTTAATAGCGGCGTTGACGCCAATGGGGCCCCCAAGTGTATCGCGCTCGATGATCCCAGCAATCCTCAAACTGCCGCCATCCAACGCGGCAAGACCCTGTTTGGCCTCCCCGCAAACGGCGGCATTGGTTGTGCGTTTTGCCATGCCAACACTGCGTTCCTGACTGATCCTTCAGACGTGCCTGGTCTGAGCAACCGGCTGTTTACGCCTTTCTCGGATTTCGCCCTGCATCACATGGGCGCGACCCTGGCGGATGGCGTCTCCCAAGGCCAGTCTGGTCCTGACGAGTTCCGCACCGCGCCTCTCTGGGGTCTCGGCCAGCGGTTGTTCTTCCTCCATGATGGCCGGGCCGGCAACCTCATCCAGGCCATCGCCGCCCATCGCAGCAGCACCACTGTCTGCTTTGATACCAATGCGACTCAAAGCTTTACCGTCAATGGCGTTGGCTTCTCGCCGGCGGCGTCCACTCATTCCTGCGGCTCTGAGGCCAATCACTCGGTTGAGCAGTTCAATACCCTCAGCAGCGCAGACAAACTCAATCTCCTTAAATACCTCCGCTCGCTCTAAAGCGATTGGAACGGCAAGCAGCGACGGGCCTTCCCTTGGCGGAAGGCCCGTCGCGTTTTACGGATTACACTGCTGGAGGTTGCGGCCTGTTGGAGCACGTAGGACAAAGCGGGGTCGTAGTAATGACCCCCTCCCAGTATGGATGGCTACATCTCCAAACCCATCAACTCTGAACAGCTCTTCAAAACCATAGGTGAAGTTCTGGCGAACCTCAACGAGCATGGAAAAATGCTTCAATCTTGAGCTGGAGAACTCTCTCCAAACACCTTGAATGCGGCCAGCCTTCCGTCAGGATGTCATTGTTACTGCTGTAACGTTGCACTCCTCCAATTTAAGGTTAGACTTCGCTCATACGGTGAAGAGAAGCCCGCTCTTCGAGTTCGATGATTTCACAAGCACGCGGCTGTGGTCAGGTATACCCCTAAAAGAAGGTCGTTCGCGATGAATAAAATTAATTTGCAGCTATCCATGCTATGCATGGTGCTTTTCTGTTGGTCAGCCGCTTACGGTGCTGCCCAGAACGGCGACATGCAAGTTTCCACCAAATCTCCCCAGGCGCGGGCCTTGTTCCACCAGGGCCTCGGCAAAATCGAAACTCTGCACGAGCAAGCCGGATTGGCGGATTGGCGCAAGGCGGTGCAGGCCGATCCAAAGTTTGCCCTGGCCCACATATTGATTACTTTCTTTTCACAGGATCCGGCCGAGCAGGTCTCAGAACGTGAAAAGGCGCTGGCTTCAAGGCAGTCTGCAGGCAAGGAAGAACAATTCATCATCGATTGGCTCGCCAATGCCAGCCAAAGCCAATGGTTGCCTGCCATTCAGTCGATGAATGATGCCCTGCAGCATTACCCTCAGGATAAACACGTTGCATGGCTGGCCGGCTGGTGGCTGATTCTGAATCAAAAACAGCCTGCCAAGGCCATTCCCCTGTTTGAACGCGCCATTCGCATCGACCCCAAGTTTGCCGATCCCTGGAACGAAGTTGCCTACTGCTACGCGAAAACCGGGGATTTCGAAAAAGCTTTCGACCGCATGAAAAAATATACGGAACTGCTTCCCAACGAGGCCAATCCACAGGACTCTTTTGCGGAAATCTCGCGACTGGCCGGCCGCTATGAAGAAGCATTGCTGCATTACCGCGCTTCGCTGAAGATCGATCCCACATTTAATGAATCGCAGCTTGGGCTAGGCGACACCTACGCTCTTATGGGCAATGAGTCAAAGGCGCGCGCGGAGTATGCTATCGCCATCCAGAAGGGTACCAAGATACAGGCCAGCCTTTGGTCATTGCAGGCCGCCGCTACATACGTGCGTGAAGGCAACTTCAGCGACGCGGATATTGCATTTCAAGCGGTTGCGCAGCAAGCTCACACCAATGATTTTGGCAACATTGAGGCCGAAGCCTATCGCAGCATGGCGCTGTATCAGAAGGATGGTTCCACGGCCATGGAGCTGCTGCAAAAAGCCGAGGCAACGCTGCATGAAAAGCACTCCGTCCCGCAGATAGTTCTTGATGAGGAGATGGCCTCCATCCTCAGGACGCGTACCGAGCGGGCCATTCAGAATGGAAACATGGATCTGGCCACCGCGAATTTGAAACAGTTGGAAGGCATGGCCGAAGCCAACTCCGACGCAGTTGTGCAGTCCCATTACAGCGGCGCTGCCGGCGCCGTGCTGCTGGCCCGGGGCAAATACGAGGATGCGATCTCCCGCCTGGAAGAAGATGAGGACAACCCATTTTCCATGCAAAACCTGATCCTTGCTTATCAAAAGGCCGGTAACAACCAAGCTGTCCGCCGGGTTACGCAGAAATTAACCAGGTATAACGAGCCCTTGATTGAGCAGGCAGTCGTGGTCGTTGCCTTTCGCAAAAGCCATTCGCCCAATTCAGAGACAAGATCGGAGTACACGGAACTGGCCACGGCGCGGTAAGGCCAAGTCGCCGCCATAAACTGCGCGAGGAGAGACTATCCAAAAAAACCAACTCGTCATCCCGAGGGTCTCGCCCCAGCGCGGGTAGACCCTCGGGATGACGAATTTGGGGTTTACTGCACATTTTCATGAATAATCTGAGCGAAGTTTTCCTGCAAGTTCCAGCAGCTACTTGCGTTCTTAAGGTCAGATCGACTCAACCTCCCTCCTTTGGAGGACCCATGCGCCGCGTCTGCTCTCTTATAGTGGAGATTCTCTTCCTCGTGTCTCTGCCTGCGTTCTGCCTGCAGAATAGCGGCAATCTACCAGTTTTGAGCGTACAGGAATCAAAACTGCAATTTGCCATGGATCCTCAGCCTCGGCTGGAACTGCCGCTCCTGAACCGCACAAGCAGAACGTTGGGCGGGCATGTTCACCTGGAAATAATCAATGAGAATGACAAGATCGCGGCCAGCACGGATGCCGATATCTCCATTGCTCCCGGCAGCCAGACCCTGACTCTTCCCTGGGAAAAAGAAAAGTTGCCTTCCGATTCGCCGTCGTATCTCTACTGGCATCGGCTGCGCTATCGGATCACCCCAGACTCTGGGAACGGATTTGCTCCTCAGGAAGGAATCGTACAGCTGGGCCGCATGATTCCCAACCTTTTCCGACTTATGGTCTCCGGCAACAAGCATCCTCGCCGCGGATCGGACCTTCACTTACGAGTGCGGGTTGACGACCCCAACACCGGCAAGGGACTCTCCAGCGTTCGGGTGGAAGCAAAGCTGGAAACGAACGATAAGTCCGTAACCCCGCTTTCAAAATCCGTGAAGACCGATTCTCAGGGTTATGCCGTCCTAAGCTTGAAAATTCCCGCAGACATAAAAGAAGACGATCCCTCTGTGGAGGTGACCGCCTGGCACGGCACGTGGCACGATACTGAATCAATCAACCTGGACCTCAAGGCAACGCCGAGCCTGACATTGTCTACAGATAAGCCGATCTATCAGCCAGGGCAGGTTTTGCATCTGCGCACGCTTGTCCTGGGTCGAGACAATCATGCCCTCCCTGACGAAAACCTGACGTTTACCATCGAAGACGATGACTATAATGTTGAATTTCAGCAGGTAGTCAAGACCTCCAGTTTTGGCATTGCCCAGATGGAATGGGAGATTCCGGAAAGAGCCCGCCTGGGCCCTTACACCATCAAGGTCCGTCTTGAAGATGGCGAAGAGCTGGCCAGATCAGTTGTGCGCGTCAGCCGGTACGAGTTGCCGCAGTTTACGGTCCATCCTGAAACCGACAAACCGTATTACCTGCCGGGTCAAAGTCCACAAGTAGAGGTTACCGCTAACTATCTGTTTGGCAAGCCTGTCACTCGAGGGAAAGTCCGGGTCGTACGCGCCCAGGAGCGGCATTGGAATTCGAAAACCCAAAAGTGGGAAAGCGATGAAGAGGAAATTCGGCAAGGTGAATTGGATAGCTCGGGCAAATTCACGGCTGCATTGGATTTGAGCCGGGACTTTAGCGATTTAAGCGAAAGAGATTACAGGCGCATTGTAGATCTCAATTTTGCAGCTTACGTGACCGACCTTTCCACCAACCGGACGGAACAAAAGCGTTTTACCGTTCGCATTACAAAGGAAACAATTCACATCTATGTAATCGGTGACATGACCGACCCTGCTGGATCGCTGGATCTCTACGTCACCACCGCCTATCCAGACGGCACTCCAGCCTCCGTCGATGTTGCCGTCAGCGCGGTCAGGCCGGCGAAGAACGGCGAATTCCCGCACAGCCACTCGCCTGCAGACCGCCTGCCTGTGGCCCGAATTCATACCAACCGTTACGGAGTAGGACACCTGCAAATCCATGCTTTTCCCAAAGAAGGGCTTTCCGCCGCTGCTACCGGTTTCTCAGACCTGATGCTGCTGCTGGAGGCGGCTGATCGGAGAGGAAGACGGGGAATCCACAGCGAACAGCTATGGACGCAAGCGCAGCCCTATCTGAGGATAAAACCGGTCAAGAGCCTGCTTCGCGAAGGTGAAAGCATCTTGGCTGAAATCGAATCGTCATTGCCGGACGAACGAATTTTTGTTGACCTGGTAGGCCCTGACAGGCCCTTGCAGTCGCGGCAAGTTGTACTCCGGCATGGCCGTGCCCAGGTTGAATTTGTCTACGACCCGGAATTCCACAACAGCCTGATGTTGGCGGCCTACAGCATGAACGCGAGCGGGAAAGACATGGAACTCGCCTCCACCGCTGAGGTGCTCTTCCCCGGCCCACAGGACCTGGACTTGGGCCTGCATCTGCAAAAAGCAACCTACAAACCCGGAGACCCTGCCCTGGCGCAATTCCGTGTCCGGGCGCCCGATGGCCGCGCCGCAAGGAGTGCGTTGGGAATCATGGTATATGACAAGGCGGTTGCCGAGCGGGTGCGCAACGATGAAGAGTTTGGTTCGTATGGATTCTCTCGTTGGGACTACAAATGGAATTCCTATGGTTCGATTGCGGGAGTTACCTATCAGGATTTGCTCCACAGGAAATTGGCCTCACCTGTCTCTCCCGATCTGGAACTTCTGGCGGAAGCCATTTTAGTCACCGGACCCAGGTGGGATGGGACGAGATTTCTGGAAGGTGCAACGGCCTACCGCAAGGACCCAGCCAGCGTCTTTTGGCAAATCATTTCCGGCGATCTGGGTTGGCCGGAAGAAGTCCTGAAAAGCTGCTACCGCCAGACACTTGAATTTCCCAGAAACCTGGAGCAGTTGCAAAAAATTCTGTTCCAACGCGGCATCGATTTTGGTGACCTGCTCGATCCCTGGGGTATGCCCTACCATGCCCGGTTTAAGGTTGATGGCGCTAATGACGTGGTTGAATTCATTAGCAACGGCCCCGACAAGCTTTACGGAACCACCGATGATTTCGTTGCACATCGCCTGGCTCTGCCTTATTTCACTTCCATTGGCGGCGCCATCAATTGGGTGTCGCAGGATTATCTTCAGCGCACCGGCAAGTACATTTGCGACTATGCAACCCTGAGAAAAGAATTGCTGGCCCGTAGCATTGACCTGGATTCCCTGAAGGATCCCTGGGGACATTCGTATGACTTTAAATTTAAAATAGACCACACCAACTATGTGATTGAAGTGACCAGCGCCGGTCCTGATGGCGTTTTCAATTCCGACGACTCGCCGTCGCGAGACGACGTGCAGGAATGGCGATCGTCAATCGCGTATTTCCAGCGCGAGACTGCCGCCATCAACAAGGCGCTCGCTGAATACATTGCCAAAGCCGGCAATTTTCCCACCAATGAGAATGAATTCAGGCCGGTTCTGGAAGCTGCAGGCCTCTCTGCCGAATCCCTGATCGATCCCTGGGGACATTCCTATCACCTGGAGTTTTCGCAATCCAGCCGCTACTGGGACAAAATGACCGTCAGCTCTTATTCCATCAACGGCGAGCCCCAGCAAGCGACTAAAGTTACGCCGGTAACCCAACGCCTGGGATGGATTGAGGTGATGAGTTATGGACCCAGGCATGATCCCGCCGACCAGAGGATCAAGGTTGCATCGTTCAGCGAGGTGTTGTCCGAGCAGAGCAGCAAAGACCTGGTTGCCCAGAAGGAGTCCGGTGCAGTTCCTTCGCTGGGTGGCACCGGCGCTATTTCCGGAACCGTAACCGATCCCCAGGGGGCGGTGGTATCGGGAGCGCAGATCAAAGCTACCAACCTCTACCTGGGTACTCTCCATAGCACTACCTCAGATAGCGATGGACAATTTGTGCTCCGCAACCTTCCGGCAGGCATTTACCAGGCGGAGATCAGCGCCCCAGGTTTCATGACCGCCCACCTGAGTTCCATTCCCGTTACTTCCTCCAACGTCACCACTGCGGACATCCGGTTAAATGTTGGCGAGGCGGCTATGACCGTAGAAGTAGGAGCGTCTGAGCGCGTTCAGACCTCGACAGCCCAAATCTCACAATCAGTTGTTACTCACGGTTCGGGCACAATCCACGCTGAGCAGCAGGCTTTCACGCCCAGGCTGCGTAAGTATTTTCCGGAGACCCTGGTCTGGCAGCCAGAACTGATCACCGATTCTTCCGGCCGCGCCCAATTCAAGTTCCTGATGGCTGACAACATCACTACCTGGAAGATGTCAGTGATAGGCTCGACCGTAAACGGCCAGATGGGAATGGCGGAAACCGAACTCCGCACGTTTCAGCCGTTCTTTGTGGAGCACGACCCGCCCAAAATTCTGACCCAGGGAGACCAGATTCAATTACCGGTTGTACTCCGCAATTATCTGGATAAACCGCAGGAGGTGAACGTGAAGCTCGACCCTGCGGCATGGTTTTCGTTGCTGGGCCCATCGGAGCAGCGCATCAAAGTTCCGGCCAATCAGGATGCCATTGCGCCCTTCCTTATCAGTGCCACTCAGAGCGTCCATGATGGCAAGCAGCGCGTGAGCGCGGCCAATCACCAGACCGGCGATGCCGTGGAGCGCACCGTTTCCGTTCATCCGGATGGTGAAGACGTTACTCAAACGGCGGCCGCAGTGCTCGCCGGCAGCCGCGCCACCCTTGAGATTGAAGTGCCGGCGAATGCGGTCCCTGGCTCGGTAGAAGCTGAGTTGAAGATCTATCCCAACCTCGGCGCGCACGTCCTCGATGCGGTGCATGGCATGGTTCTGCGTCCGGCAGGCTGCGGCGAGCAGATCACGTCGCGGGCGTTCGGCAGCGTGCTGGCGCTTCAGGTACTCAAAAAGGCCGGTCAGGATGATCCGCGGAAAGCGGGAAATGCCAATGCCGAACTGGCGGCACGCGCGCGCAAATATGTGAAGCAAGGCTACGATCAACTGGTCGGTCTCCAGACTGCCAGCGGCGGCTTTCCCTATTGGGCCAACAAGGAAGCTGACATTTCATTGACCGCCCATGTACTTGATTTTCTGCAACAGGCCTCTGAATTTGTGGCTATTGATCCGGGTGTGCTCATGCACGCTCGCAGGTACCTGATTGCGGCCCAGCATCCGGATGGCAATTGGATGTTCCATGTTTATGGAGGTCAGGCGCGTCCGGACGCAAATGTTACCGCGCTGGTGGTGCGCGCCTTGTCTGCAGCCATGAGCAGCGATGAAGGCAGGAAAGAGGTTGGGCCCGCGGTGGATAAGGCCATGAAGTATCTGGAAGGCCGCATAGGCGAATGGAATGATGCTTACATGGTTGGCCAATATGCCCTGGCCGCTGCCATCGGCAACCATCCCGCCTACATAGCCAAGGCCAAGGCGCGCCTGCTGGAGCTTGCGCATCAGGAAGGCCCGGGAACCTACTGGAACCTTGAGGCCAATACCTCTCCCTTTTATGGATGGGGCAGCGCTGGCCGGACTGAAGCCACGGCTTTGGCGGTGCAGGCGCTCTCTCTCCTGCGGCAAAAGGACCCCGGCGATGCGAAGTCGTCACAATACGCAGACCAGGGACTCATCTTTCTTCTTCACAACAAAGACCGTTACGGAGTCTGGTACTCCACACAGGCGACTGTGAATGTGCTCAAGGCCCTCATCGCGGCCCTGCCAAGGGTCAACAGCGATTCCCATCCTGCGGATGCGGCTGAAGTTCTCGTTGACGGCCAGCATCTCTCCAGCGTTCGTCTGCCCGCCACAGGTGAGCTTTCCGGACCGCTGCTGATCAACCTTTCGAGTGCGCTGCACCCTGGGATGAACCACATTGAAGTTGTCCGGCAACATGAAGGCGGATTGCTTCAGGCGCAGATTGTCTCCACCCACTACATCCGTTGGCCAGACTCCCAGGCCACAAAGAGCATGGCTGTTAAAGTTGGGGAATCGCGCGCCCTGCGCATGGGCGTAGTGTTCGACACTACCGAAACCAGGATAGGCGAGCCGGTGCGCTGCACCGTCGAAGGCGAGCGAGTCGGGTTTTCCGGCTATGGAATGCTGCTGGCAGAGATCGGCCTGCCTCCAGGGGCAGATGTGGATCGCGCATCGCTTGAAGAGGCCATGAGCAATTATGACGTCTCTCAGTACGACGTATTGCCGGACAGAGTCGTGTTCTATCTGTGGCCACGCGCCGGCGGCGCCAAGTTCAGCTTCCAGTTCCGCCCCCGGCTGGGAATGAAGGCAGCGGCCGCTCCTTCTACGATCTACGATTACTACAACCCCGACTCCCACGCCGTGGTGGCGCCGGCGCGGTTTGATGTGCATTGAGGTGACCGCGGCAGCTACGAACCAACCCTAACTTCATACACCGACACATCCTGCTTCCCCAACTCCTTCCACGAAAACCTGAACTGAATCGGCGCAGTCTGGCCTAGTTGAGTTGCTATATCGACAAAGCCGGGGCCCAGGCCGCTTGGAGTACATGCTGATTCCTGACTGGTCAGATCGCCATCCATTGACCAGCGGACTCGGAATTGACCTGGCGCCTGGATGCGCAGCGTTTTCCCTGCGGCAATTGCCGGTATACGCCGATTGCATCGCCAGATTTCGAGGTCTTTGCGTCCCCGATTTTGCAGGTAGCGCTCGGCCACCGGTGGCACCCGGTCAAATATTTCCCCGTCCGTCAGCGAGCGCAGCAGCTTGATGTACTCCGCATGGGCCCACATCAGCGGCATGGCCGCGCCGCAAGGTTTTCCAAAATACATGAAAGCTGAAGGAATGTCCGGCTGGTCCCAGACCTGCTCGGGAAGCATTCCAGCCGAGGTGCTGCAATTTGCAAATTTTTCCAGGGCAATCACCAGTGGATGAACGTTGCGCCCCGCAGCCAGTTCGTAGTGGGCGCGCTCGCCGGTCAGCAGAGGCCATGCCCTGCCGATGCCCCATCCCTGGAATGGTTTGCCGTCCGCATGCGGGCCATAGCCATCATGGTTATAGCGCCGCCAGCTCGGGCCGTAAGGCGTGTCAACCTTGAGGACTGAATCAATCACCTTCAAGGAGTCCTCCATAAGCGCTGTGCCGGCTTTGCGGATACCGTAGCGGACCAGTTCCAGAAAGCCGGCATCCACTATGTCCTTGGCCGGGAATTGATTGGGTTCTCCGGGGGCATGATTCGGAATTGTCAGCAACCCCGAATTCGGGTCCTCCGACGGTGAGAGGTCGTCGATGCCGATTGGAAGAATCCGGATGTAGTGCTGCTTCACGCCCGGAAGAAGCGTGCCCTCGGTAGTTACCGTCCATGATTCAATGTGCGATTCCAGAAAATCGGCGTAGTCTTCCGTGAACCGCGCTGCCTCCAGGTCTCCACGATAGCGAAGGAAATCAGCGGCGCAAATCAGGGCGGCAATGCAGGCCGCGATCGTCGAAGGCGAGTAACCACCACTCTCCTCCCATCGCTCCTGCTGTGTCCTGGGGCCGTTGTGAAGCAGGTAGCCGATTGCGGATTTCACCATGGGCCAAGGATCAAAATCCTCCAGCGCATCCGCCCGCCATAGCTTCCATGCAAGCATGACCGGAAAGGCCAGTTCATCCAGTTGCAGCCCACCCCAGTACGGAGTCCCGTCGATCCAGAAGTTCTGCGGAAAAGAACCATCGGGCTGTTGGGAACAAGCCAGATAAATGAGGGCCCGCAGGGGAGTGCTTGTGTTTCCGCAGGCCAGGAGCGCCGATGCGCTGTTGACCATGTCCCGCGTCCAGACCAGGTGGTACCCGCCCAGGTCGTCATCTCCCATGGCGTCCCCCCAGGGAATGCTGGCCGATGCTATCAACGCTCCTGCAAAGGTCTTGTCCTCATGGGCCAGCAGGAGGTTACTGCTCGTCCGGTAGAGATGCCCGTCATCTCCTGACGCGCTTGCTATGCCGTCCAAACATCTCCGAACCCGCTGCCACTGCTGTTTAAATCGTTCGAGAAACCGGTCGAACGGTATGGCAAGGCTCTGGGTGAGGATTGCGATAGGCGAGTGCGGGCCATCGCCAAAAGCAATCCCCACGGTGAATTCATGTCCTTTGCTGAGATCAATTTCTCCCATCACCGCAATATTGCCGTTTTCCGCGCGATCAAACTCCCAATCCATTTTGAAATTGTGGTGCAGATCCTGCCACCCGTCGCTCGCGCCGACAAAGCCGCAGGAGCTGCGCAGAAAGCCGCGGTCGCAACCCAGCGCCATGTGGGTACTGTTCTTCCAGCAGACCAGGATCTGCCGTCCGGCAACCGCCGCTTTTCGCGCTGAATTTCCCCAGCCTCCAATATCCAGGTGGGGAGCCAGCAGGAAATAGAGTTGCAGTTTTCCCTGCCACTCTTCGGAAACCAGAAACCTGGTACGCACCAGCACGCAGGCCTGATAGGGATCGGAGATTACTTCCTTGATGAATTTGTATCGGCCTTCGGGATCGGAACTGGTCACGCGGTAGCCAAGCGCTTCGGCTTGAATCAGCTCCACATGACTTTTGAGGTCCCGCTTTTCTTCGTGAAAGAAAGTTTTTCCATCCGAGATGAGAAACTGCGCGTCCCGAATCTGCGGATGGTCAATCGTGGGATAGTAAATCTCAGTGAGGATTCCCATGGACAAGGTGAACCACACCTTGCTGCCCTGGGAATAAGCCGTACCTACGCCATCTTTCGAACCCGGAGACCATGTGGGCGGGATGCCCGGATGGCCAAATGCAAAACCAGTGCCGTTGTTGCCCATAATATCGCCCAAGAAATCACAATATAGGGGAAGCCCCAATCGATGCAAATGAAAGCTGTGCTTCGGCCCGCTTTGACCTTGATCTTGCGCGCGTCATCAGCGTTAAGGTTTTGACTTTCGTTGGAAGAGCCCATGAACTCCTGGACCCTTGTTCCGGCGCGAAGACCTGTGTTAAACCAAGTTCCATCCCCCATGGAAACTCCAATTGAATCCGAGTTGATTGAGGTCAAGTCTCCAATTGATCGTTTCAAAGAGCAATGGGAGCAGCAGCCCGGCTCGCTTAATTTCTTTCGCCAGCTCAAGGTCATCAACCAGAATCCACAGTCGCTCCAATATGCAAGCCTTTCTGTATTAAAGGGCTGGGCGCAGCCGCTGGTATTCGCACTCCAGGGTCTCCTGCTGGCTACGTTTCTCTTGTCCCTGGCCAATTGGCTCATCACCAAAGACCGGGGAAAACAAGCGGAGCAGATTGCTTCTCTGCAAAACGATTTGGACGCGGAAGGGAAACGGCAGCAGGGAGTGCTCGATGCCACGCAGGAAGCCATCGACCGGATCAACAGGTCTGCCAGAAAAACGGCCTTCACGGTTGCCGGCTCCCCCACGCCACTCAGCCGCGAGGAGGCGCTCCAGAAACTCAATACGCTGATGGAAGAAACTAAAAAATTGGAGGAGAAATATAAGGGCCGGATCGCGGCCCGACAACATGAATTGCACGCGACCGGAGACGCCCTGACTCTGGCAAATTCCGGTACTCCATTGCTCTTTTCGTTGGCCTTGTTGTTCAGCGCCCAGGTAGTTCGGCGAGGCATTCAGGGCGATTACGGCAAGTTCAAGCTGGCCCGGGAAGCGGACAGCTTCTACCTCTACTTCGCGGTATCGCGGGGCATCTGGATCAATTGCGGCCTGGTGTTGGCCCTGCACCTGTGGCTGAGTTCGGCCTCCTACGGTTTGAGTGGCACTTCGGAATCGATTGGCCCGATCTTCTCCATATTGTTCTTGCTCGCAGCCTATGGCGCGCTGATCTACTTCTTCTCCGTGGTGTCCAAAGACCTGTACAAGGCCATGCAAATTCCGGTTCCGTTAAATTTCTACAGTCTCGAAAACAAAATCCTGGTGCGCCTGCACAACAGCTTTTGGCTGGTCTTCCTGGTCTTTGAGACGGCACTGCTCGCTCTCTCATATGTGTGCTATTTCCTGGAGAGGCACATAGGGTAGTTCGTAAAAACCTCCTTTTACCGCAAAGGACGCAAAGGGCGCTAAGGGAAACCAAGGGCCTAACCACAAAGCCACAAAGGAGCCCAACAGAAAAACCTTCCGCCGCGAATTTGCGCGAATGCACGCGAATCAGGAAAATACTTCGCAAGTTGGGTTATCAGTGGCCTCAGTGAAGATCAGTGGTAAGCCCTTGGTTTTCCTTAGCGCACTTTGCGCCCTTTGCGGTAAAAGGGTTTTTCTTACAGAACCAGAGACAAGTACAATATTGAGTGCGAATGTTTTCCAACATCAAGACCACCCTGGAGATGATCAAGTGGGAGCACTCGGTCTTCGCTCTCCCATTTGCTATGTGTGGCGCCATGCTTGCCGCCGGAGGCCTTCCCACCGCCGCCCAGCTTGGCTGGATTGTGCTGTGCATGGTTTCGGCCCGTTCGGCTGCCATGGCGTTTAATCGTCTGGCCGACGCGCAGATTGACGCCGCCAACCCGCGCACTGCCACTCGCGCCATCCCCGCCGGGGCGCTGTCCCCTAAGTTTGTATCTTTGTTTGTGATGGTTTCATGCAGCGTCTTTGTGCTGGCGGCAGCCCAGTTGAATCGGCTGGCTGTCTCGCTTTCGCCGGTGGCCCTGGGTATTGTGCTCTTGTACTCATTTACCAAGCGCTTTACCCGCTGGTCGCATCTGGTTCTGGGCCTGGCGCTTGGCGTGGCCCCTGCAGCCGCCTGGATTGCGATACGCGGCTCTCTGGATCCCCGCATTCTGGTTCTCACCGCAGCCGTTACCTTTTGGGTGGGAGGCTTTGACGTCCTCTACGCCTGCCAGGACATTCATTTTGACCGCTCCCACGGCCTCTATTCCGTACCCCAGGCCTATGGTGTCAGGGGCGCGCTCAATTTTGCCCGCGCACTGCATTTGCTCATGCTGCTATTGCTGATTGGGTTCGTAGTAGCTTTTGGTCTGGGAAAATTTGCCGCCCTGGGCGTGGTGGCGGTAGCGCTGCTTCTGGCCTATGAGCACTCACTGGTCTCCGCCGACGATCTCAGCAAACTCGATGCCGCCTTCTTTACCATGAACGGCGTGATAGCCGTGGTCTTCTTCATCTTCGTAGCCGCCGATCTACTGCTCCGCAGCCACCGGGGCTGATCCGGTTAAGAGAACGGTGTCGGGACTCTACTCAACCCCATATACCCAGCCCCATGAAAATCCATAGCCGAGGCATCACCCTTTCCATTATGATTAGTGTCAATGGCCACAGCTACTTCAACCAGTCCCAGGCACGGGTTTCAGACGGACGACCTGCGCCTTTTGCCCATTTCCGAGAAGGTTTTTGCCCGTGAGCGGCTCAGCCTTCAGGATGCGATCACCCTCTATCAATCGGCCGATATTCTGGCTGTGGGCTGGCTGGCTAACCATGTGCGCGAGCGGATGCACGGCAATGTGGCCTATTTCAATGTCAACCGCCACATCAATCCCACGAATGTCTGTGTAGCTGCCTGCCGTTTGTGCGCTTTTGGCCGGAAGAAAGATGCTCCCGGCGCCTACACCATGGCCCTGGACGAGGCTTTCGAGACGGCCGCCTCGGGCTACTCCGAAGCCGTCACCGAGTTTCATATCGTAGGCGGGCTGCATCCCGATCTTCCCTTTCAGTATTACCTCGATCTCATCGCCGGACTAAAGGAGCGCTTCCCGCAAGTCCACATAAAAGCTCTCACCATGGTGGAGATTGCTTTCCTGGCGAAACGCGCCAAGCTCTCCATTGAAGAGACGCTCCGGCAACTTAAAGCGTCAGGACTGGATTCGTTGCCGGGTGGTGGCGCCGAGATTTTCAATGAGCGCGTCCGGCGCGTGATTTGCGACCACAAGATTGATGGCGACCAATGGCTGGAGACGGCCCGTGCCGCCCATAACCTGGGCCTGAAATCGAATGCCACCATGCTGTATGGCCACATTGAAAACGAGGAAGACCGCGCCGATCACCTTGTCCGCCTGCGGACGCTGCAGGATGATACCCACGGTTTTCAAACGTATATCCCATTGGCTTTCCATCCGGCCAACACTCCGCTGCAGCATCTCTCCACTACGACCGGAATGCTCGATCTAAAGCAGATTGCGGTAGGCCGCCTGGTCCTCGACAACTTCCCGCACATCAAGGCCTACTGGCAGATGATGTCGCCCAAGGTAGCGCAGATAGCGCTTCGCTTCGGTGCAGACGACATCGACGGCACCGTGATTGAAGAGAAGATCTACCACGATGCCGGCGCCACCACACCCCAGGGCCTGCGCCGCCATGATCTGATGCGCCTAATCACCGAAGCCGGCCGCGAACCGGTCGAGCGCGACACCATGTACAGGCCCGTAGCCCGTACGGAAACATCATTCAGTATTTCCGTGTAATCAGAGCGTACCGATTGAGCGCGATTCGCTGCGCGGGCGTAAGGCGTAAGTAAAAGAGGACATATTCCAAAAATGCAAAGGGCTAAAGATTGCCGCTACACCCGCTACGCCGCTACATTTCCTCTTCATTTTTCCGACAAGTTATTTGGATACGGTTACTTACGCCGGTCGATCAGCACCAGAAACAGCCACTTTTTTTGCCGCTACAACCCGCTACAAGCCGCTACATTTTCATTTCCGCATCCCAACTCAGCGCATTTTGAACAGGTTCGTTGAAAACATTGGGGTTATCGGTTTTTATGACGACTAAAGGCCGATTTATGACGCCCTGAGCGCTATTTCTGACGCCCTGAACGCTGTTTCTGACGCCCTGAATGGTGTTTCTGACGCCCTGATCCTTGCTGCTGACGACCTGAGTTTGAAGAACCACTCAGCCGTCAGCAGCCAGCATTTCAGCCCGCTTAGCTATAGCGGTTTCAAAATGAGTGTAGACCGCTCGCCTCTTTTACGCCCGGGCTAAACAGGTCGCTGAAAAATCCTCCTGCGACAGAAGAACGGAACCTAAGCGGCTAAAGCCGGATGTATTTTCAATAGCATACGGCACGGCTGAACACCTTGCGGAAAAGTCATTTTCGTAGGAGCCATGGACCTGCAGGGGCTAAAGCCAGGCTTTAGCCTACTGTCACTTATTTTTGCCTCGTGTGCTTGGGTGAAAAAAACTTTTCCGCAAGCTGTTTGACCCTGTGTTCCAATCGAGATTGCTTCAAGTCCTTCAAAAAGGCCAGCTGCACCTATTTTCTAAATGCTAGAGCAGGCAGTTCAAAAATTGTTTTGACCCTCCAGAGGCTCGTGAGCAGCCAGCAGCGTGATTCTCGTGGACCTGAAGAGCAGCGGAGCAGTTTCCTTCCAGGACAGGCTCTTCGCTGCCGCTTGATTGGATGACACTGATCCTCTCTGTACATGGGTAATCTTCGCCACAGGTTTGTCTCGCCCCATTTTGTTTAAAGCCGTCGCCCAAAGCGTAGATGTGGCAAAGTAAGTGACATTAACCTGTAAAGCCCGCTTATTTGTGCTCCGAACACCGGTTCTTTCGCTGCCTCAGGACTCTCTTGGAAGCAAAAACACTCTGGCCAAGCGCAATGAAGGAATGACCACGAGCGTTAAAGTCTTCGCGGAAGACTCGAGTTGCAGGTCCACTCTAATCGGACTTCAACAGCACTGCAACATTTGGGGGTGAATTGCCGGCGGCCAGTGG
>Ga0210400_10001552_pt1 | contig 22499 bp, 22 predicted proteins | sample IncBWH26MmetaG_FD_155456 | JGI IMG/M metagenome (GOLD analysis project Ga0210400, IMG submission 155456) | Forest soil microbial communities from Barre Woods Harvard Forest LTER site, Petersham, Massachusetts, United States - Inc-BW-H-26-M | ecosystem: Environmental > Terrestrial > Soil >...
GGGCATGCGCGCCACAATCTGCAAGGTCGCAGGATCAACTATGGCCAGCGAATTGTCGCTTTTCTCCAGTACGAGCAACGCTGGCGAAGGCGTTTGCGCCACCGCAAAATTCGCGCCCAGTAGCAAAATCCCGAACACCGCCGCGCCACAAATCGAAGTTCGCCGTGGATTCATCCATCGACTCATCATATCTCCTCTCCCGCGTACAAAACTCTCCAGCAAATACTACACTCTTGTTGCCCAGCCATTCCTTCTTCTGTTTTTTTCGCTCGTAGGGCCCGCCTTCTAAGGCGGGCCGCCCCATCTTGGCTCACCGATTTTGCTTGGCACCTACCCGTTTCACAAAACACAGCTATGTCATACAACTGCTAATTTGTAGTACAATCAGCCATGCGCTCCGCAATTCAAGCCAGACTGGATGAACGGTCGCGAAAGAGGCTGGCAGTGCTGGTTCGCGAACTGGGTTGGTCTCCCTCGCAGGTCGTGAGAGAAGGCCTGCGCGTTCTGGAAGCAAACTATCTAAGAAGGAAGAAGCGCGGGGTCATCGGTCTCGGGAAATTTTCCTCCGGCGCACGCGATCTGGGGTCGCACAAGAAACACCTGCGCGGCTTCGGGCGGTGAAGCCGGTACTGCTCGATACCGGCGTGATCGTCGCGCTTCTGGACCGGAGCGAGAAGTTTCACCAGGTGTGTGCCGAAGTGGTCGGGGAACTGGAGGCCCCGCTGATCACCTGCGAAGCGGTGATCGCCGAGAGTTGCTACTTGCTGCGGAATCTAGCTGGTGCGCCAGAGGCTGTAGTCGAAAACGTGGCCGCAGGGGTTTTCCAAGTCCCTTTTCAGCTCTCGCGGGAAGCAGTTGGCTTAAAGCAGGTCCTGCGAAAGTATCGGGACCGCAAGATCGATCTCGCTGATGCCTGCCTGATTCGTCTAGCGGAGGAATTTGAAACTGCGGACATTTTGACTCTGGACAGGGACTTTGCGGTCTATCGTTGGAGCAGGAACAAACCCTTTCGCATATTGCTGGCCTTGAAGTAGATGGACCCCTGGCGCAGCCTCAACGTACCGGCGGGTTTTGGCGCGATGGATCCGCCTTTACACACCCGCTTCCATTCCCGCACTTCCGGCGTCAAAGCCCTTAGATCGCGGCGCGCCTAGCTCTGTGGGGCCACGTCCTGCGCCGTTTTCTTCCAGGAGGCATCCGTGACACGACGCAAGCTCTCGCTGCTTCTGTTGCTGGCCGCATCCATCGCTGCGCCGTTATCGGCCGGCACGCATTCCGCCGCCGCTTTCAAAAAGCTGCAATCGCTCGCCGGCGACTGGGAAGGCAAGGACGGCCACGGCATGGGTGTGAAAACCAGCTTCAAGGCCCTCGCCTCCGGCACCGCTGTCATGGAAACGCTCTCGCCCGCTGGCATGGAGGAAATGGTCACTCTTTACAGCATCGATGGCGACGGCGTCGCACTCGTCCACTATTGCCCCACGAACAACCAGCCGCGCATGCGCGTGGTGCCCGATTCCGACGACATCAAGGAGCTCAGCTTCGATTACCAGGGTGCCGGCAACCTCAAATCACCCTCCACCGGTCACCAGCATCATCTCGTCATCCGCTTCGACGACGCCGAACACATCACGGAAACTTGGACCTGGCGTCAGGACGGCAAGGACATCCCTATGCTCTTCCACTTCACTCGAAAGAAAAATTGAAATGAGGAGGTCGTCGGCCTCCTGGTGTGCCAAAGAGAAATTGGGTGCCCTTGATAAGATCAAAGACCTGAACGCGAGAATCACACGGTACTGTGCTTACGAGTGATTTTGCTAACGGCGATTTTTTGTGGCTCTCGGGTGGTCGGCGCAGACATGGGATGCGAACTCCTGGTCGCGTTGCTGTTCGTAGTGCATCTTCATCTCGTCGATGGATTGGCCAACGACCGGCCCCAAAGGGTTGAACGCCCATGCGCATTCGCTGCAAATCCAGCCCTGAAAATTCTGTGATTCGACCCATACCAGTTTGCGACGCATCGTCGCCATGGCCACCTCGCGATTTGGTGCAGTTAGGCTTCTCTGAAAAACGGTATAGCTTTGGTCTTCGACGGCACTGCCCCTGCAAAAGCCTCTCCTTTCATTACCCTGAGCGAGGTTCTGCCCAAGTTGCCGCTTTTGAACGTACGTCAAAAATGGAATACGCAAGCCCTGAACATTAGCGATAGAAAGAGGCTGCTGTCTGTGGGGTATCCAACGCCGGCAAGAATTGCTATCTCAATCCGAGGTCATCCTCGAACTGTTGAATGACACCGTAACACTCACATGCGGAGTTCTGGAGTTTCCTGCGGTTCACAATCTTGACTGCACCTCGCACGTATTCGATGATTTCCTTTTTTTGCAGCACTCCGGCCGCCAAGCTCACCGTGGATCGGTCGGTACCCATCATGGTCGCAATGAAATCGTGGGTGATAGGAAGTACTCCCAATTTTACCCGATCCTGCGTCATCAGCAGCCACCTTGAGAGGCGCTGCTGTATATCATGCAGCCGGTTGCATGCCGCGGTCTGTGCGACTTGCATCCCTTGAAGCCCCGCATGCCTGTTCAAGATCACCTGTAACTGCGGTGCCGACCGCAGAATGCGTTCCAGCGCGTTCCCCATCATTCGGAAGCCATCGCCGGCGACTTGGATGATTTCACGCACTGAACTTCTGCTCAAGCCGGCTGCCAAACCCGCCCCAACGTAGCCTTCGTTACCCACTACGCCCACTTCCACGGTCCGGCCGTCTTTGGTCACTACAACTTGTGAAACCATTCCCCGGTTCGGGAAATAGACGAACTCGATCTTTTGTGTCGGCTCATGAAGGCTGAGATGATCCGGCAGGTCGATATACGTCAAGTCAGCGCGCATCAACTCGTATTCATTATCGGGCGTTGCCAGCAGTACTTTGTTGCTTACTTGTTTTCCCTCGGCGTTCGTCCGCTGGCCTGCCTGTACGACTCGAAAGTTTTTCCCACGCATGTCAATCCTGAATGGCACCCAGTGCCTTGCATTCCTTAGGTGAAACTTCATGGACTCTGAGATTCCATGATACAACTGCATAGGTCGGATTGTTGGGCGGAAGCGGATTTATGGGCGCCCGCGACCACGGGAATTTCTATTCGCTTCGATCGCCTCAACCGCAGAAAGCTTGCGATCTACGTGTGGTTCTGTGCGCGGGGCGCCGGAATGCAGCAAACAGGGCTCCCCAGGAGCGACACCGCACGTAGGACAGGGCACGGAATACCACTCTTTTGCCGTCAAGTCGCTCTTCCTCATTTTGATACAGTACGGTAAAACCAGCCGCAGAACTGTCCCATTCTGAACGGTATACACACAATCGGAGACCGCCGAGCCTACCCGATAGCTGTTGGTAACGTGGGGGTGACTGCCCCTCGACCCCCACTCACGCCTCCGGCTGCCATCCTCTGTGCAGTTTTGGCAGGAAGTTTGAACTTTCCGCCGTCAACCTTCTCCCCCGATCCCAGCGCTCACGTTGGACATTCATTCCTGGCTGTCCTCGCCACGCGTCACTCGCCAGTTCCCCCGGCTTTCAGACGGCCACATCGCGATTCTGCTATTCTGAAAACGATATGGCCTCTCATTTGAAACACGCCTATTTCGGGCTGCAAGCTTTAGTTTTGAGCCTCGTCCTCTTCCTTGGAGGTGCAGTTGTCCGCGCACAGGAAGCTGCCGCCGCTCCGTCTTCCACGGATTCCAAGCCCGCGACGGACGCCGAGTTTATTGCTGCCGCCGACGAAGTCCTCGGCCAGATGAGCCAAATCACCAGTCTGAAATTGCTCACTCCGCTGAAAAAATCCCTGCGTTCGCGCGAAGAAATCCGCGCCTACGTTATCAAGCAGATGAACGAGGACAAAAATCCCGCCGAACGCTACGCCGACCAGCGCAGCGCTGAAGCCTTTGGGCTCCTTCCCAAGGGATTCGACCTCGATTCGTTCATGATCAACGTGCTCACGGAACAAATCGAAGGGCTCTACGATCCGACGACCCGCGAATTTTACATCGCGGACTGGAGCCCGCTTGCCGACCAGCGCATGGTCATGGCCCATGAACTGACGCATGCTCTCGAGGACCAGCATTTCCAGATCGAGGCGTGGCTAAAGGCAGCCCGTCCCAACGAAGATGCCGAACTGGCGCGCGACGCCGTCCTCGAGGGCAGCGCCATGGCCGCCATGGTCGATTACCTGATGCTCGGGACGGGACGCTCCCTGAAGGATGTGCCGGAATTCGACCCTGGGATGTTGATCGGCGATTTGGGCAGCACTCCGACGCTGGAAAAAGCTCCGCCGTTCCTCAAGGATGCGCTGATCTTCCCCTATCTCGGCGGACTCACGTTCTCGGCTGCAGTCATGAAAAATACTGGCTGGGCCGCTCTCCCGGGCTTATTCGAGAAGCCGCCGGTTTCCACCCAGCAGATCCTCCACCCGGCGCTCTACCGGTCCGGCAAGACGCCCTCGAGTGTTACTCTTCCGCCTCTCGAAAAGTTGCTCGGCGGCAACTGGTCAAAGCTCGACGAAAACATTATGGGTGAATTCGGCTGGAAGGAAGTGTTGAAGCAATTCCTCGACAACGACCGCGCCAAGACTTTGGCGGCGGCCTGGGATGGCGACCGCTATATCGTCCTCGAGCAGAAACAAACGAAAAAACTCATTCTGGTTACCCGCCTGCACCTGGACAGCGAAGAACACGCGGAGCGCTTCTTCGGCCAATATTCCGAAGCGCTCGAAAAGAAATACTCCGAGCGCTCGAATTTGCTTCGCCGCCCGAGCTTTTTTTCTTTTGACACTCCGGAGGGCGGCGTGTTTCTCGATTGTTTGGGAGATGAGTGCGTAACAATGGAAGGTGCGACACGCAACATCTTCGACGGCTTCACCAAAGCCCTGAACTGGCCTTTGGCGCCGCAACCACCCGAGCGTCCCTCGGCCGCTCCGAAGAGGACCGCCGTGATTTTTTCTCCAGCCGCGCGACCCGCTGCAGAAACTTTTTCTCCAGCCGCGCAAACCGCGCCGTGAGGAGCGGGTCGCGGGAATTGCCGCGCTGGCGCTGAAGTTTGGCGATGGCCAAGCGCGCAAATTCAGTGGCCTTGACCAGATCTTTGGCGTGACGTTCGTAGTAAATGGCCAATTGTTCGCAGGCATAAATGCCGTCGTGCAGATCGGCAACGATTTCCAGCCAGATCTCGGCAGCGCATGCGTGTTCGCCGCGGCGCTTGGCCATCAGCGCAAGATCGCGGCGCGCCTTCGGGCGAAATTCCGCCGGCAGGCCCATCGATAGCGCCTGGGCGCACACGGAATGCGCCCGATCGGGGTCTCCGCGCCGTCGCAGAAACTTCGAGAGCCCAAATAGATCCAGGCTGTCGATGTTTTCGGAATGGCAATCGTCGTCCGCAAGGAGGGAGTTGATTTTTCCGAATAGCGCCGCCAGTCCGCGCAAATCCATCTGATTGTGGCGAACGACGCCGGCGAGCGGCTCAGCGGGCCCGCCGCGCAAATAATCAAAGTAATACTGCGGGATAAGCGCCGAAGCCACATCGTTCTCGCGATGCCAGCCGAGCCGCGGCGCATCGATGACGTGGCGCTCGAGCTCCACGAGCCGCACGGAACCGAGCCTCAGCTTCCACAGCGCGCGCGCGGGATGCAGCAAATCAAGATGCGCCGCGAGCTTCGGTACCGCGATGGAGCGCGTCATGGTGAAGCGATTTTCGAGCAGCGGCCAATCGAAGGATTTGCCATTGAAGGTAACGAGCACGGGCCGCTCGGCGGCGCGCGCAGATAACTCATGAAGTACTGAAAATTCTTCAGTAAAATCGCGCATAAAGAATTGCTCAGCCTGCAATCCGCCCGCGTCCCACCACGCCAGACCTATCAGGAATGCGTACGTGCCGGTGCCCCCCGCCAGCCCCGTCGTTTCCGTATCGAGGAAAAGCCATTTTTCCGGATCTTCGAGCGCGGCGAGGGTTTTGCGAGAGAGCGATTCGTCGCGGTTGCGGGAAAGCAATTCGACTGTTATGGAGGATGGGCCGGTAAATTCCGGAGTGGAGAACCAGTTCCGAATAGACAGGTGTTCGCCGAAATGATTCCTGGCAACGCCAGCGCCGAGGAGCCGGCCGAGCGAATCCGCTTCGTCGGGCGTTCGAATGGCGGCGGGGCGCGGGGGGATTGGCCGCGTGGGCTTCAGCGCGGCGAGCCGTGAAAATCTGTCGGCGGTTGCGGCCATTTAGGCACACAACCTGTCGAGGATCGCGAGGGCGGCTTCTTTTGCGCGCGGGGCGAGGTCGCCGGCGGGGCCTACGCAGGAGGGGCAGCCCTGTTCGCAGGCACAAGCGGAAATGAGTTCGCGCGTTTTTTGCATTAGTAAATCGTGCGTTCGAAAGAGGGGTTCAGAGAAGCCGATGCCTCCGGGGTAGGCGTCGAAGAGATAAAGATTTGGTTCGAAGAATTCCTTGGTACTTGCGGAGATTGCGTCTTCCATACGGGACGGAGTGAAAGTTTCAATCGTGCCGGAAAGGTGCGCAGCATGCTCCGCCCCTACAACGGCGGAAGTGGATTCGGAATCGGCAGCAGGAGGGCGCTCGCCGATGGCGGTGCCGAGGTCACGGTGATCGCACATGAGGAGAAGGGTGGCGACGGATTCGAGGGCGTGGAGAAGGCCAAACATGCCGCTTTGGCGCTCGCTCACGGTGAAGGGAAGTGATTCGAGCAACAGGCGTTCGAGTGTGATCCAGTAAGAGGTGGTGTGCATTTCGTTTTCGGGGAGTTCGAGTTTGCCGTCGCCGATATTTTCGTTGGTGAAGAATTTGATTTTCTTGAAACCAACGACTTGGGAGCGGACGAGGACGTCGCCATGAGAATGGGAGGAGGCAGGGGAAGTAAAGGAGGCTAACGAGGTTAAGGAAGTAGAGGACGAAGAGGGCGCCAATGGGATTGAAGAGCGGTCCAGTTGCTCAGTTCGCTTGGATTCAGAACCGCGCTGAGTGGCGGCGATTTCGAGGACGCGGACTTGGGTGTGGCGGACGGCGTCGGTATAGTAGTCGACGTCGACGCGCTTGACGTAGGCTTTGCGTTCCTTGAAGTCGAGATGCTCGACGTGGTGTTGCTGGCCGCCGTGAAGGTAGATGGCTTTTTCGTGGACGAACACGAGCGCACTGGGGAAATCGATTTCGCCAATGACATTTGGCGCGCCGGTGACGTCGATGATCACGAAATTGTCGCTGGTCACGGAGCGCAGGCTGATGGTATCGGCGGGATAGGCTTCCTGCGTCCAGTGGTAGTTTTCTCCCGCGAGATGGAGAAAACCAGCCTCGGCCAGCCGCGCGCAGAGATCGGGCAAGTCGACAGCGCCGAATTTGTCGCTTGGAGCAATGGGCAATTCGAACGCGGCGCATTTCAGGTGATTGATTAGGATTTCGAGATTGTCGGGCTGGATGAAGGCGTGCTCCGGCGTGTTGCCGAAGAAATAATCAGGATGGCGCACGATGAATTGATCGAGAGGCGAGGACGAAGCCACCAGCACGGCGCAAGAGCTTCCGCTGCGGCGGCCGGCGCGGCCGGCGCGCTGCCACGTGGCGGCGATGGTGCCGGGATAGCCGGCCATGACCACGGTATCGAGGGAACCGACATCGATGCCGAGTTCGAGAGCGCTGGTCGAAACGACTCCACGGATTTTTCCATCGCGGAGGCCGCGTTCGATTTCGCGACGCTCATTCGGCAAGTAGCCGCCGCGGTAGCCGCGAATGGTTTCCGGTTTTCCCGGCAACCGGGGATTCGCTTGTTGCAAATAGGTGAGGAGAATTTCCGTGTGCAGGCGCGAGTTGGCGAAGACCATGGTTTGCAGATCGTGTTTCAGAAATTCTTGCGCCACGCGCGAAGCTTCATTGATGTAGCTGCGGCGAATGCCGAGGGCGCGATTCACGACGGGCGGGTTGTAAAAGACGAAGGTTTTTTCCGCGGCGGGAGCGCCGTTGGTGTTAAGGACTTCGGCTTCGGATTCGAGAAGGCGTGAAGCGAGGTCGCCGGGGTTGGCGATGGTCGCGGAGCAGCAGATGAACTGAGGATCGCGGCCGTAGAAGCGGGCGATGCGCCGAAGCCGGCGCAGCACATTACACAAGTGGCTGCCGAAGACGCCGCGGTAAGTATGCAGTTCGTCGATGACGATGTAGCGGAGGTTTTCGAACAGCCGGGTCCAGCGCGTGTGATGCGGCAGGATTCCGGTGTGAAGCATGTCCGGGTTGGTCAGAACGATGTGGCTCTTTTCTCGGATGGCTTTGCGGGCGTCGGCGGGCGTGTCGCCGTCGTAGGTGAAAACGCCGAAGCGGTCGTCCAGACGCTGGTTGAGGTCGTGGAGTTCGGCGAGCTGGTCTTGTGCGAGGGCTTTAGTGGGGAAAAGGTAGAGCGCGCGGGTGTCGGAATTATCGAGGACTTTGTTCAAGACGGGCAGGTTGTAGCAGAGCGTTTTGCCGGAGGCTGTTGGCGTCACGATGACCACGTTTTTACCGGCGTGGACGGCTTCCGCCGCGGCGGCTTGATGGGTGTAGAGGCGGTGAAGGCCCTTGGCAGCGTAGGCGGAGACGAGATCTGCATGCACCCAGGCAGGGAAGTCCGCCCACTGGGCTTCGCGCGCCGGAAAATGGCGCACGGCCGTGAGGATTTCTCCGTCGCGATCGCGGGCGGCGAAGGACTCCAATACTTCGTGAACGCGGGTGATTGCCGTGGACATGCCAGCCCTGCGAACTGCTAGCGATTCGGGCACGAAAACCCCTTTCTGCGATTCGCCTTTTATTCGCTCACGGTAACACGGGGCGTATTGCGCTGCAACATGGAAAAAGAAGGATTTAACACGCCGACCAGGTCGGGGCAGGTGCCGAACGCGGAGTTCACTCAGGGAATAGGAAGGCGCTTTCTATTCGGCGGCCTTGGCGGCGAGCGCTTCAATGACAGCGATATTGGGGAGCAGGTCGGGCGGGAGATTGTGGCGCGTCTGGAGATAGGCCGGCGCATTGTAAGAGATCCAGACCTTGCCAGTGGCGTCTTCGGCGATGAGGATTTTGAGCGGGAGATCCAGCGCGGCGCTGGGCGAAGCGAGCATCAGCGGTGTGCCGGCCTTGGGGTTGCCGAAGATGAGCAGCTTGGTGTTTGGCATTTTCAGGCCGGCGCTGGCGGCTTCGCCACTGTGGTCGATGATCGTGAAGAGCTTCACCCCTTTGCTTTGCAGGGTGGATTGCAGGCGAGCGACGGTTTCCTCGACGGAATGATTGCTGGCAGTGCGAAGAATGCCGTTCTCTGGAATCGGTGCCATGGAATTCTCCTGAGATTTTGATGAGCTATTCTGCGCGATGGGTCGCACGGAAATCAGATAAACCGCCATGGCCACGCCAAGGACGGCGAGGACCAGAGCGACGGTGATGGCCAGCGCCGAAGGGTTCGAAAGCAAGGCTTCAGACTGCTCAAGCTGTTGCAGAAGGCGGCGGTAGCGGACGAGCGAGAGCAGACAGACGAGCACGCCAAGAAAAATCAGCGCGGTACCAAACCAGAGGGAGAGGCCAAATGACTGCGCCGAAAGATTGGGCTGATTGAGGCTGAACTCCCGCAGAAAAATTCCAAAGCGGGCGAGGACGAAGCCTAGACCCATGAGAGCTAGGCCGGTGCGAATCCAGGCGAGAAAGGTCCGCTCGACGGCGAGAAAGTCGCGGGGAGTGGCTCTGGAGTCGTCGGGCATGGAGAGGTTCAAACCAGACTCTTAGCGAAGCCGCAGAATCAATATAGCACCAATGATGAAAAGGAACGCCGAGGCGGCGAAGGCGGTCTGGACGTTGAAGGCGCTCCAAAGGAAGCCGACCATGAGGCTGGAGACGAAGTCGCCGCCGGCATTGACGGCAGCGAGCGTGCCGAAGGCCATGCCGTGTTGTTCTTTGGGGACCAGCTCGGCGGAGAGAGAATCTTCGAGCGCTTCTTCGGTGCCGAGGTAAAGGCCCGCGAGGACAAAAATCAGGGCGAGCAGCCAGAGGGAATGTGTTCCGGTGCAGAGAAGAATCGCGGTGACGCCGGCGAGCGCATAGCCCGCGGCGAGCACGGCTTTGCGGCTGGGGACGTGGTCGCTTAGCCAGCCGCTCAGATACGCAGACCCAGCATAGAAAACGTTGTGGAGGGTGTAGAGGCCGACGGCGAGGCTTGCGGCGCGGGCCATGCCGTGGCCGGGGGCCAGCATTCGCGTCGCGTAGAGAATCAGCAGGGTGTGCGAAAAATCGCCCGCGCCGAAGACGCCCACCCCTACGAGCAACCGGCGGAAGGGAAGCGGCAGCGCCTTCAAACCGAGGATAAAGGATCGTTGCGGGCGAGCGGCGATGGGCCGCTCGCGGACGAGCAGCCAGAAAGCCGCGACGGCCACGAGGCCGGGCAGAAGCGTCCAGAGAAAAACTTTGCGGTAAGAATGGCCGGTGGCTTCGAGCAGCCAGAGCGCCGTGAGAGGGCCCGCGATGGCGCCTACCGTGTCCATCAAGCGTTCGAAACCGAAGGCGCGGCCGTAGGCGTTCGGCGGGACGTCGGCGGCGAGCAGGGCTTTCTTCGCGGGAGAGCGGACACCGCGGCCCAGCCAGGCGGCCACGCGGCCAAAGAGTACATGATAGGCGTGCGTCGCGAAGGCGAACGACGCCGTGGCAAGCGCGGTGAAGGCGTAGCCAAATACGGCGAGAGGCTTTCTGCGTTTTAAGCGATCGGTGTAGTGGCCTGCGGCAAGCTTTGTGAAGCTGGACAGCCCGTCGGCGATGCCTTCGATGGCGCCGAGCCAGACCGGGCCTGCGCCGATAGCGGCCAGGAATGCGGGGAGCACGGCTGTGGCGGTTTCGTGGCTCCAGTCGCTGAAGAGGCTGGTGAGTCCGACGCCGAGGACGGTGCGGTTGAGCCAGGACTGTTTTTCTGGGGTGTCGGGCATGGGAAGGCAGTTTACAGTTGAAAGTTCAGAGTTAAAAGTGCGGAACTCGCTGGATCGCGATTTAGTCTAAAATTCCATATTGAGATGGCGGAGCGAGCGCAAAAGCGGCGGCAGAGTTGCCGCACTTCAGAGGGTTGGCGCTATTTTTTGGCGGCGCGGTAGAGAATGACGCGGACTTTTTCCAGGGTGATTAGTCCGCCGTCGACCATTTCATCGAGGCGGGGGAGGATTTTTTCGATGCGCTCGATGGATTCGATGACCTCGAGGATGATAGGCAGATCTTGCGAGAGGCGCAGGAGCTTGTCGGTGTGATAGATGCTCGAGCCGCCGTAGCCGCCGACTCCTCGCAGCACGGTTGCGCCGGAGAAGCCATCTTTACGGAGCATCTCGACGATGGCTTCGTGGAGGGGCTTGCTGTGCCATTTGTCCGATTCGCCAATGTGGATGCGCATCAGGGTGCGCTCGCCTTCGAATTTTTCGTGGGTCATGAGTGACTCCGTGACTTCTGATTTGCCATTAGAGTCTGGCTGAAAACTGAACATCTGCAACGGGTTGCAGCTATCCTCCAGTCACTCCAAATTTTAACTTTTCCTTAATTTCTAATACACTTGCCCTTGTAGGTTACTACGTATAAGCGCGGGAGCTTGCTCCCGCCTTTCTTTCTTGCGAGCAGCTAGTCCGGCTGTCACAAGCCCAAAACAGCCAAAAACGCATCCCTTAAAATCAATGAGTTACGAATTGCAAATTCTGTAATTCCTTTCTTTTGATATTCATGCAAATTGGTGGGGGGCTGGTGGTGGGCCCTCCTCTCAGTCCGCTTCCCTTGCTCACAAGTGGTTGGCCAGCCGAATGCCAGCGACGCTCAAGAGCAGACCGGCTGCTACGCTTGCGCCTACATAGGCCGAGGCCCAGGCCCACTCGCCGGCTTCCAGCATCTTGGCGGTTTCCCATCCGAAACTGGAAAAGGTGGTGTATCCCCCGAAGAAGCCGACGGCGATGGCCACGCGCCAGTCTGGCGAGATTACCATGCGATTGAGCGTAAATTGGCCGATCAAGCCGAGGAGGAAGCAGCCGGTCAAATTAACTAGTAGGGTGCCGAGAGGGAAGGTGCTCTCCGTGCGGATTTGCACTACCCCCTGGAGGCCGTAACGCGCCAGCGTGCCGGCGGCGCCGAAAATCGCGATCAACGCAAGACGCAATGTCGCTCCCGATTCAAAAAGGAAGTCAGTCTAGCATTTTCCCGCATTGTCGGAAGGCCAATTCAATGGCTCGATCCATGGCTGCAAGCGGAGATTCAATCGTCTTACCGTGTCCTACAGCGAGGCGCGCGGGTTTGAGGTTCCGAAGTTTCTTTGCGCTTTCGGCCGCGTACTCCCGGTTCCAAGAGAATAACGCAGGAAAAGGGAAGTAGAACTTGAATACGCCAGCCGCGATCACACCCATTTGCGTTGTGAAAGTGTCTCCGGCGATCAATGAACCATCCCGGACATCCAGGTAGGCCATGTGGCCCGGCGTGTGTCCCGGAGAAAAAATTGCCTGAAGAGAGCCGACGCGGTCAACATCCATGAGGACCCGCGTGGGAAGAGATTTAACGCATGGGAAACCGAGCAGCTTTTTCCCCGTTTCACCGGCGTCGAGCGAAAAGTCCTGCCGCAGGAGTCGGGACTCACGTTGCCCAACAACAAATTCGATATCCGGAAGTTCGCGAATGAGAGCATCTGTGGATCCCACATGATCAATGTGGGCGTGTGTGAGAACGATGCGGCGGATCGGAGCGCCCAGGGTTCGCGCTGCTTCGCGTATGCCGGACGCCGATCCGGCGAGGCTCGTATCTATGAGCGTGAGCCCGTCGGCTTCCCTGACCAGAAAACAATTGATCATTCCGAAGCGAGTCAGTCGGAAGAGGTTTTTGGTTTCTTGAGTTAGTTCCACCCCATTACCCAAAAGAGGGAGACGCTGTCGCTGTTGCGTGCGTCGGATTCGGTTTGGCTTTTTCGAGGAGGACGATTTTCTCAAGCCGCCCTTTGCTGTTGGAGACGACCAAGTCGGCGCTGATCTTGTCGCCTGGTGCAAGCGATTCGGCCTCTTTAGGAACGGCGATGACGTAGCTCATGGTCATCGCGGGCATCAATCCAGGAATGTCTCCATGTTTTACGATGATGACTTTCTTCGGTAATTCAACCGCGATCACTTCGGCCTGGATGGAGTAGTGCTTCTCTTCGGGCTTGCCTTCACACCCCGCCAAAACGGAAATCAAGATTCCCGCGGCCAGCATCACCGAAGTCTTCAAGCGTCGCATTGGTTTCTCATTCCTTCTTATGATTCTCATGAAAAGGGCTGTGGCGGCAAGCGCTTGCTGGAAGGGGACTCCACTAGCGGCCGCCACGGCTCCTGCGCCACCGTTACAAATGAAAACGGTAGCGAACTTGGACGTACAGTTCGCGCGGGTTCAAGTAGTGCGTCCCGCCGAAGGTAAAACTGTTGTCGAGGAGGACGCGGCGATTGGCGACGTTGATGGCTTGCAGGTTGGCGGAGAATCGTTCGCCGAAGCTCTTGCCGAGAGAAAGGTCAAAAGTGGTGTGCGACTGCAAGTGGCTCGGTGGCGGACTGCCGTTGGAGAATCCGGACGCGTAATAGACGTCCGTCGAGGCGTAGGCGCGCCAGGGGAGCGTGTATTGGCCGCCGAGGTGTAGCGTATTGCGCTGGTCGTGATCGAGGAATTTGAAACCATCGCCGAAGGAGAAGTTGGTAAGACCGCCGTTGATGTCTCCGAAACCGAGGGCGAGCTGGTTCGAATAGGTTAAGTAGACCTGGGCGCGATTGCGGACGCGGGGAGAACGTAGCGTGAGCTCCCAGCCGTTGATGCGCGCGCCCTGAATGGTTATCGGGAAAAACAGGTCGGAGTTGTTGAAGTTGTTGTGGTCGAAGAAATTTTCGGCGCGAGTGAGAAAATTGCTGGCGTCGAGCGTCCATCCGTGAAAAGGAATGGTGACGCCAAACTGGTGTTCTTCATCGCGTTCTCCGTGGAGCGGAATGAAGCTCAGGTTCTGATTGTTGGCGGCTTGCAGGACCGGACCGGAAACGGTCAGCAATGGCGGCGCCTGGTAGAAATGTCCGTAGAAGGCGCGGAAAACCCAGTGCAGCTTGGGAATCCGCAGGGAAGCGCCGACGCGCGGATTGGAGGCATTCTCGACCACGCCGCCGGAAAAGTGCGTTTGGCGAAAGCCACCATTTAAAGTGAGCCACGATGTCGCCTTGAATTGTTCCTCCGCGTAGACCGCTGCGAGCGATCCATCGGGGCTATGTCTCTCGGGCGGGTCCACGTTCTCGCATTGCGAAGGGTCGTGGCAGATCAAACCAAAGAGTTGGCCGTCCTGTTGAGAGAAGCCGTAGAGGCCAACGCGAAGATTGCTGCGGTTCTTGATCCAGGAAAGCGTGGCCTGTCCACCTTCGTACTTTGAGCTGCGGTCTTCGGTTGCCGAACTGGGGAAGTCCTGCAGGGTGCTTTGATAATTTGCGCTGTTGTAGTGATAGAAGGGCGAGATTGTGAGCATGAGTCCCGGACTGAACGTGCGGACCCACGAAAAAGTAACAAAGGAATCGTTTTCACGGTTGGCGTCGCGGAGGAACTGGCCTTGCGTGCCGGGGTCGTTTGGATCGAAAGGGACCTGAAAGAAGTCGCGCCGCAACTGCGCGACTAGGCGGAGCTGGTCTTGTGAATCCGCGTTGTAGATCAACGAAGTGAACCCGCCGAAGCCGTTGGCCGCGTCGTGGATGACCGCGGAGGTTGGAGTCTGCAAGCCGAGATTGGTGCGGTTCCCGTTCACGCTGGCGTAATAGGCGAAGCGATTGGTGTGGCCGCCGAAATTGAATTGATCATCGGTTTGATAAAAGTTGCCGCCGCTGAGGACAAGCTCGGCTTCGTTGTCGCGCTCAAAACCGGTTCGCGGTGCCACGTTGAAAATGCCGTAAGTGCGGTCGCCGTAGTCGGCAGAATAGCTCCCGCGTTGCGCCTCCATTGTGTCGATGTCTTTTGGGTCGACCTGGGGGCCGAGGTTGCTGGCGATGTTGGTGTTGGGAATGGCGACGCCGTCGATCAGCCAGGTCACTTGATGGCCGCCGCGCACGTGCAACTGGTCGTGGACGACGTAGGAACCGGGGACGTAATCGGTAATCAGCGCCAGGCTGTTGGTTCGTGAGGCGCCAGGTGTATCGCTGATTTCCAGCCGGTTGACGAGCGTGGTTGGCGTGATCGATTCGAGCTGCGCCGTTCCTGCATCGGCTGAGACGATGATCGACTCCGTTTGGGAGCCGAGCTTCAGCTCAAAATGCAAAATGGGGGCGGTGCCGGAGAGCACAGCGATCGATTGTTCCTCCGGGGAGAAGGAGGCGGCGGAAGCTGTTACGCGATATTCGCCGAGTGGAACCGCATCGAAGTGAAATTCGCCGTTCGGGTCGGTTTGCGCCGTTTGAACGTAGCTGGAGGTTTTGGCCTTCAGCGTGACGGTGACGTCTTGTACGGGCCGGTGCTGCGGATCGTGAACGATGCCGCGTACGGTACCGAAGACGGTGGCGAAAGCTGGGAGAGCAATAAACAAGGAAACTACGAATAGGAATGCACGTTTCATGGAATCTCATTCTCCTTCAGAGGATTAATCGCGCGGCATCCAAGCCGCAGCTCGAGTTGATCAGCAAATGTTAGGGAAGACGGCGACGCGCTAAACGGCCGCAGAAACGAAGCGAGGAGGAGGAGAGAGAGGTTCGATGGAACGCGGAAAATCCAAGGGCTTCGCCAATTCGATCGGCGACTTGATCGCGGCCGACGCGGCGACGGCTACGGATGGGGGTAGCACGAAAGCAATCGAAGTAACCAGCGAGCGGTCAGAATCGTGACAGCAAGACATGCTGCAGGCCATCATTCCGGTCATTTCATGCCCGCAATCCATGTGATTCGCATGTTCGGCGGGAGTTTTCTGGTGATGGTGCGCGGGAATCGGGCATTGACCGGAGGTGCAGCAGGCGGATTGATACGACGACCATGCGGCTCCCGCAAGCGGCGCGTAGAGCAAAACAACCACGAGCAAGCAGATGCTTGCGGAAATCGAACGGCGGCGATTGTGACGCGCAGTTTGCATATCGTCTGGGCACCGATATTTATTGTCACGTACTATAGCGTGAAGCGCCATAGTTTGCAAGCCCTACCAAAGATGGCTGCCAACTCGTCCATTTACCCTACGCCAGATGCTCCTGCTATTCGCGGCGTGTCCGCCGATTCGGCGGCAGCCACCGCGAACTCTTGCGGCCGGGGCCATCTTGACTTAGAGTGCGGTGCGTCGCAGACTCGAACCATGGCGCACAGTTATATTAAGTTGGATTTTGGCACGGACGAGGAAAAGGCGCAGCAGGCGCGACACAAGCTCGACGGCTGGAAGCAGGCATTTCGCCTGGACAAGAGGCTGCTCTACAAACTTGACCGTCCGGAGAGCGACGCGGGGGAAGCTGGTTCGAAGCCCGAGCCGGTTGAGAAGCCTGCGCCTGCCGCCAAATCCAAGGGAAAGACGGCAGCCAGTCCCAAAACAAAAGCGGTGGCCAAAGCAAGCAAACCGGCTGAAGAGAAATCAGCGTCAGCGGCCAACGGGAAAGTGAGCTTGCTGGTCAGGCTCTATTTTTCATCGCACGAGAAGCTTTCTGAGCAGCGCTGGCTCGAGCGCATCCCGTCGGAGGAACCTTTCAAGAGCGCTTCACCGAAAGTCGTCCGTCACAGCGATCCGGAATTCGAATCGACGGACAAGCAATTCGAAGCTCTTGAGTGATTTGACGGCGGCAAGGATTTCGCGATTTGTGATTTCGAGGCCAAATTGGCTGCAAATTTCGGGGCACAGGGTTTTGCCAAAAACACCAATTTGGACTGAGCCCGTTGGAAATCCGGTATAATTGAGTTCTGCGAAGGTTCGAAGTCCAACTCGAGGGCAGAACGAATGGCGTTACAAACGCGCGTCAAACTGGCAAAGCTTGACGCCCCCAAGGTTCACGGCCTCGATCACGACACCCTGATTCGCATTTACCGCACGATGTTCCTCTCGCGGCGGCTTGACGACCGCGAAATTCAACTGAAACGCCAGAACAAAATCTACTTCCAGATTTCCAGCGCCGGCCACGAAGCGGTTTGCGCCGCGATGGGGCTGTTCCTGCGCCCGGGCGTCGACTGGATTTATCCTTATTACCGCGACCGCGCGCTCTGCCTCATGCTCGGCGTAACCCCTCTGGAAATGCTTCTTGCGGCAGTGGGAGCGAAGGACGACCCCAGCTCCGGCGGCCGGCAGATGCCCTCGCATTGGGGCCAGCCCAAGCTGAACATCGTCAGCAAGTCCTCCTGCACGGGCACGCAATTCGTGCAGGCCGTGGGCGCTGCCGAAGCCACGCTTTATTACGAGGGGCGGCCGAAGGCGCTGACCCAAGCGAAGAACGCACCGCTCGGCGAATACGTCAATCACCAGCGCGAAGAAATCGTCTATGTTTCGGGCGGAGAAGGGGCGACCAGCGAGGGCGAGTTCTGGGAATCCTTGAACGTCGCGTGTGGCAAGAAGCTTCCTCTTCTCTACCTGGTGGAAGACAACGGCTACGCCATCTCCGTGCCGGTGGAAGTTCAGACGGCCGGCGGGAGCATCTCGAAACTTGTGCGAGGGTTTCCCGGGCTGCACGTGGCGGAATGCGACGGCACCGATCCCATCGAGAGCTACTCCGTTTGCAAGGAAGCGGTGCAGTACTGCCGCGACCGCCGCGGCCCCGCGCTGATCCATGCGCACGTTACGCGCCCCTATTCGCATTCGCTTTCCGATGACGAAAAACTTTATAAGTCCGCCGAGGAACGCGAAGAAGAGGCGCGCCGTGATCCGATTTCAAAACTTGCGCTTTTTCTGGTGCGGGAAGGCATCCTCGATCAGAAGCAGATTGAGAGTCTGGAATCGGAAATCGACAATAAAGTCCGCGAGGCCGCCGACCAGGCGCTGGCCGCAGAAGAGCCGTCCATCGATTCGATTCGAATGAACGTGTTCTCGCCGGACGTGGATCCCACGTCCGCCGCGTTCGAATCGGAAGCTCAATTGCACGGCGCTCCGAAGACCATGGTTGAAATGGTCGCGTTGACCCTTACGGACGAAATGGCGCGCGACGAGCGCATCACCGTTTTCGGCGAAGACGTCGCCGACGCCAGCCGCGAAGACAACCTTAGGCACGTGAAGGGAAAGGGTGGCGTTTTCAAGGCCACCGCGGGATTGCAGCGCAAGTATGGCCACGACCGGGTTTTCAATACCCCGCTCGCGGAAGCCAGCATCGTCGGGCGCGCCCTGGGGATGGCCACACGCGGATTGAAGCCCGTCGCGGAAATCCAGTTCTTTGACTACATTTGGCCGGCCATGATGCAGATTCGCGATGAGCTGTGCGTGATGCGTTGGCGTTCGAATGGCGCGTTCAAGGCGCCGGTGGTCATTCGCGTGGCGATCGGCGGTTACCTCACCGGCGGCGGGGTGTATCACAGCCAGAGCGGCGAATCGATTTTCACCCACTGCCCGGGCCTGCGGGTGGTGATGCCTTCTACAGCGCTGGACGTCGCGGGCCTTTTGCGCACGGCCATCCGCTGCGACGACCCGGTGATGTTCCTCGAGCACAAACATCTCTACCGCCAGCCGTACAACCGTTCGGAGCACCCCGGGCCCGATTTTACGATTCCGTTCGGCAAGGCCCGCATGGTAAAAGAGGGCAACGACCTCAGCATCATCACCTACGGCGCGGTGGTCCATCGCGCGGAAGTCGCGGCGGCGCAACTGGAGCGCGAAGGCATCTCCGTTGAAATCGTCGACTTGCGTTCGCTGTCGCCCTATGACTGGGAGGCCATTGCGGCGACCGTTCGAAAGACGCACCGAGTCATCGTGGCTTACGAAGACATGCTGAGCTGGGGCTATGGCGCGGAGATCGCGGCGCGCATTGCGGACGAGCTCTTCGAGGAGCTGGATGCCCCGGTCCGGCGGGTTGCGGCCATGGATACGTTCTGCGCGTACCAGCCCAAGCTGGAAGACGTGATCCTCCCCCAGACCAGCCACATTGCGGCGGCGGTGAAGCAGCTTCTGGAGTATTGAGCCGATTGGCCTTAGACTATTCCGCCGGGAAACTTTTTCGGGTGCCTTTACGTACTTACAGGTAGGGAAGCCAACAACATCGTCCTGTGGGGGTGACCGAATGACTTGCGTAAGCTGCCAAAAAGACATCGCTGTGGGTTCGCGGTTTTGCTACAACTGTGGGGCCAAGCAGCCGGAAACTCCCGCGCCAGGCCTCTCACCGGAGACGGGCGGCAAGCGGAAGCTGATGCGTTCAAGCACCGACAAGAAGATTGCCGGCGTGTGCGCTGGCTTGGCCGACTATTTTGACCTGGATCCCACGATCGTCCGTGTCGTGTGGCTGCTGGCCATACTCGTTGGCGGGACCGGCGTGCTTGCTTACCTCGTGCTTTGGATCGTGCTCCCCGTGGCACCGGCTGGCGTGATACCGACCTCGGCGACTGTGGTTTCTTAAGGCGCCAACAAAAACCACTCGCACAGATCATTGAATTATGATTCAGTTTCCGACCTGCACGTGAAGCGCGGGTTAGGGCCAGACTGGCGGTGTTCCTAAGGGAATAGCGCTCTTACCTTTAGGAAAGTTCAATACTCCGTCGCAGCTTTCACACTCCTTGCACTAACGGAAACCAAGCTGAGGCGCCGTTTTACGGCGTGCTGAAAAACTCCCACATGACTGGTGCTGTGGCGGCCTCTGCGGGCAGCTTCGTCACTCCTAGCCCTTCGAGCGTCAGGCGAAGAACGCTTTGATGTTGGTAGAAAGCGATGGACTTGTAGCTGCGCTTGGCCAACGGACTGACGATGATAGCGGCTACGTGGCCGCCACCGGAAGTGAGGTCGAGAGTGTTGGCCTCGTCGAACACGATGATGAGCAGGCCATCGATCTGAAACTGCGGGCTGTGAATAAGCGGGTCGATATTGGTCTTGAGCCACGTATCGGCGGTGCTGAGCGGGCAATCGTGCGCGTCATTGCAAAGATTGGGGACGATGAAGGAATAGCTGGGAAGGTTGGCGGTGTTCAGATCGGCGGCGAGTTGACTGAAGGGCACGAGGTTTTGCACTTGATTGGCATCGTTTTGCACGTCGGTGAAATAGGCGAGCGGATTGTGGCGGACGGCGTAACGGCCGGTGTCGCTGCCGGTGTAGCCGACCGATGGAAGATCTTCGGCGTAAGACTTCCAGGTTTTGCCAGCGGCGAGAAGGTTGCGGACGACGTTGTTTGCGTCGACGGGAAAGTTGTGCGGCGTGACGGCGTCGGTGAGCGAGAGCGGCGCGAGAGTCTGTCCGGTGCTGAGCTCAAAATAGTTTGGACTCGAGGGATGGGCGTTGGCGAAGTAATTTGTCGCCAGGCCGTACTGGTTGGCGAGGGTGTTCAAGTAGGGCATCGCGGGATTGGCGATGACGTCACTGTAATTGGCGTTTTCCTCGACGACAATGAAGACATGGCCAAACCGCACGCTCACCTGACCGGGCGGCGGCGGGGTGCTGGCTACCTGTCCCACGCAACCGGCCACGGCTAAGACGCAGAAGGCAAACGCGAGCAATCGAAACCGGGCGGCAGACAAAATGATGTGTAAGCGGGATGCGTACATAATGTTTAGACCTAGGTATTGAATTTTTCTTAGAGAATTCGGCCGGTGAGCCAGCCCGAATGCCCCGGACCACTCTATCGAGGCACCTCCTGATTCTGGCTTATTCACCGGTGACCGTCTGTCCGGTTTGGAACACCCACGCCGGAAGGAAGGGTAAATGCTCTTGTTTCCGAAACTTGTGCTGGACGTTCCTGGCAACAATGCCCTAGCGGGCACGCGATCCATTCCGAGGGAATCGATGACGGTCACTTCTCGATGATCTGAAGATAGGCTGGGTTAACGGGCTAGGGACTGGGCCCAAGTGGCGAACGCCTGCCATGCGCCTGTTTTGCCGATGGGGATTCTTATCTGTTGCACGAAAATAAGGAATGCTCCCGCCCAAAGCGTCGCGCGGTGAACCTTGTGCGTGGACCACAAGTCGTAAGCCACCAGGATGAACAGGAAGATGTAGGAGAACAGCGCTCCCATAGCCGGCGGATTTCTATCGATAATGGCGAGTGGCCAACGCGCGATGGCGGCGATCATCAGTGCAACCGTAGCGACGAGGATGAGGCGCTTGTGCGCGGGCGGATTGGAGCGGGCGCGGAAGGCAAAAAAAACTAGCGTCGCAAAAATCAGCATATCCGTCATGGGAATGACGTAGAACAATTTCGGATCTAGGCTTGGAGGGCCGCCGTGGCGGACGAGCGAATCGGTGGCCGCCAAAACGCCCAGAGTTACCATGAGACACGCCAGAAGGAAGCCCGCGACGCCCAGGCGGCGATGGATGTCCACGCGGCCGGCGGAGACCAGGGAGGTCTGCGTGACGAGCAAAAGGATCCAGCAGGAAAATGCCGCCCCGTGCAGGTGAATGATCAGGCTTGGCAGCGGCGCGCGGAACATTCCGGCGAGATAGTAAGTGCGCGCAAAACCCACGAAAACAGTTGCCAGGATTAGCAGGGCCATGGCCGAGAAAAATAGATGGTCGTAACGGCGGCCTGGCAGGCCAATGGGGGGCTTCGTGGGATTGCTTGGATGCGCTACGGCTGTGGCCATCGTTCCTCTTTGACCGCGTGTTTTGACCGAGATTTCTTGGAGCCCTGGCGGAGTTGAAACCAGTGTAGGACAAGTTGATATTGCATAGCTAGCGAAAAACTGGTGTTCACGCGGGCGACAGAAAATGCGTCCTCCCGGAGCCAGTTTGCATTCAATTCCCTGCCAGGCTGGGTTACAGAATATTTCCGGTAAGTGCGCGAACCAGGCTTGAGTCCATTTCGATGGTCATGGGGGCCAGTCGGCCGTCTTCGAGCTCATGAACAAGTTTCGGGGCAACCCGGTCAGCGCCGTTTCTTGCTTTCGTTCTGTGCGACCCTCGCCTTCACCAGTTTCTTAACAAGTGCAGTTGGCAGAGGCTTGTCCATGGGGAAGTGGATGGTCCCTTTGGATATGGAGAAGCCCTTAAGTTCGTTCTCGTACGCCTCGATCACGGACGCAGTGGGGAACAAACTGCAATGGTTCGAAAACGCGGCAAACCACACCAGCACTCCTTTGTGCTTGAACGCAGGCATCCCATAGCTGATGGTTTCGGTAGCCTCCGGTGGCACAGTGGACCGAATCGCCGCGCGCATCTTGTTCAAGGTGCTGCGGGCGCGTTCCGGGACACCAGCAAGGTATTCATCAACGTTTCTCGGAGCGCCGCTGCCTTTCGCAGCCGAACGGCGATTGCCGGATTTCACTTTTTTCATGCGGGCAATGCTACAAGAAGCTTCAATTCAAGTCTATGCCTCAGCCAGGCGTGCAGCCGTTCGGCATGAAAAATGCCATAGCGTCTTCCAATACACTTTCACTTGCC